>MDTG01307835.1_pt1 | contig 38908 bp, 30 predicted proteins | sample 811421 | NCBI WGS metagenome assembly MDTG01 (sample SAMN05326645, study PRJNA326480) | marine metagenome | isolation source: seawater | place: Pacific Ocean: South East | collected 2011 | reverse complement strand
CTTATTTTATGGTTATAACAAATATAGTAAGTTTGATTACATTTTATTTTATAACTTAAAATGAAAAATTAGTTTATACAAAAATATTAACTATCAATTTAATGTCAAAAAAATATGCTTTAGTCACAGGTGCTTCTTCAGGAATAGGGCTTGAGATTTCAAAATGTTTGGCACGTAGAGGTTATTCATTAGTTCTCGTCGCTCGTAGAGAAAAAAAATTAAGAAATATCAGTCAAAAAATTATAAATGATTATAACGTTAATGCAAATTATATAGTAATTGATTTAGAAGATCCTAAATCACCTCAGGCTATATATGATTACTGTCAAAATAAAGGATATTTTATAAGTTTATTGGTTAATAATGCAGGTTATGCTTTACCAACTCCTTTTCATAAAACAATTATGGATGCTGAGGAAAAGTTTTTGCGAGTTTTAGGAATAGCTGTTGTAGCTTTAACGAAGTTGTTTATAAATGATATGATATCAGCAAAAAAAGGTAATATAATGATGATTTCATCTGTTGCCGCTTTTGCTCCTCCTTCATCAATCCAAACACTTTATGGTCCGATCAAAACCTTTATAAACCGATTTAGTGAAGGTTTGAATTTGAGTTATAATAAAACGGGTATTACTTCTACAGCAGTATGTCCTGGATACACTGTAACTAATTTCCATGCTGCAAGCGGAGTACAACGGGAGATGGATCTCGTTCCATCATTTATGAAAAAAAAGGCAATTAGAATTGCAGAGGTGGCTGTTAATGCGACTTTAAATGGTAAAAAAATATGTGTGCCAACCAAAACATATAAATTGATTGTTTTTTTACTAAAAGTTCTTCCTCATTTTTTGTTTCCTATATTCAGTAAATCTCTTGCTCCCGGGAGGTATGAAAAATAAATATTCATGTATAATAAAGGCTAAAAAAGAGAGATTCCCCAAAATGTTATAAATGCCCATATCACATATCGAATTGACTTTCCAGCCAACATCCAAAGACTCACCTTAAAAAAATGAATTTTAAAAAACCCAAGTCCTACAGCAAATAAATCACCAATAATAGGCATCCAGCAAAAAAATGCAAGAAAACTACCCCATCGATCGATTTTAACTTTTAATGAATTTATTTTCTCCCTTTTAATTCCTATATATTTTTCAAGAGTTTTCCATTTACCTAAATAACCTAATCCATAATTTGTGAGTCCTCCGAGCCAATTGCCTATTGTAGCAATTAATAGGCATATAAATAATGGGTATTTGTTAAGAATTAAAATACTTAATACTATTTCTGAATTCATTGGCAAAATTGTAGCTGCAAGAAAACTTGCTAAAAAAAGTCCAATTAAACCTAATTCAACGAACGATTCCATCTTAAATTAAAACACTTTACTTCTAATTTATAACAATTAAATTGTTTATTATTAGTAGACTCAATTTTGATTATATTTATCTATTGATTTTATAAATTAATACTAATGAAACTTACCATAGGCCAAATAATTTTTTCTATTTATATTTTTTCATTTTTTTCTTTTGGTCAGCAAACTCAGTCAACATATAATAGATTAGGGAATTTAGATATAAAAAATTATTCTAATAAGTTTTTAGAAAGACCTGAATCAGTATGGTCTGTATTACGAGAAAGTAAATCAAAAAAAGTATTCTATGGAACCTATGAAGGAATATTAGAATATGATGGAATAAATGTAAACCGCATAGAAATTGAAGGTGAGATTGAAAATGAAATCAGAACTTCATTTACGAGAACACTCTTGGAAGACAATAATAAAAATATTTATACTGCAGGTGCCGGTTTTTTTGGAAAAATAATAGATAGTGAATATGGAGGGTCTAAATACGCTTCATTAATGGAAAAACTACCAGACACTATTAATCCTTATATACAAGTTTTTTGGGGTGGAGTTAGTAAAGAAGAGGATGTTTATTTGTACACGAGAGATTTAATTTTCAAATATAATGGTCAAGATTTTGAAAAGATTTGGAAACTTTCAGAAAGAGAGGAAGGGGTAGATTCATATGGATCAATTCAAACAATTTTAAAAGTTGACGAAAGAATTTTCGCCAGAGTCTGGGGGATAGGGCTTTTTGAATTAATAGATGGGAATTTCAAATTTATAGAGAATTCTACAATTTTCTCATCCAATAGAATTGAATCTATGGTTTCATTAGATAAAAACAAAATTGCAATTTTTAGTAGTAAGTTAGGAATTGTAATTTTTGATGAAAGCAATCAATTTAAATTACACACAAATAAAGAATTAAACAACTGGTTAAAAGAAAAATTAATATATAACACTTCTGAAGTTAAAAAACTTTCTGACGGGAAAATCCCTTTAATTTCCTTTGAAGGGGGTATTATAATTATAGATAGTAAATTAAATATTGTTGATTTAATTGATCAAAGAGATGGATTACTTTCAAATACAATCACGTCAATTTATATTGATCAAAACGATGATATTTTCTCAACTAGTCTTTTATCAGCATCCAAAATCAAGCTAAGTAATTCTATAACTAGTTTTACAGAATCAAACGGTATAAAAGGATTAGTTCAAAAAATTAAGAAAATAGATAACAAAATATATTTTAGTACAACTGAAGATATCTTTCGAGTAGACCAGAGTATTTCTTCATTAAAAAATAATGAAATAATAGATTTTCAGATTAATGATATTCCAAAAGATTTTATCTCATTTGGGAATAATATTTTATCAGTTAATAATTTGAATTCTTTAATTATTGGGGATAATAGTAAAAGATTAGTTTCTAACGATAGACTTCTTGAGTCACCAATAAAAAGTGAATTAAATGAAAATATTCTTATTATGGCTCACCCAATAGAAGGGATTGTTTTTTTTAAATTACTTAATGACAAAAGAATAATAAAAATAAAAAGTAACAAGATTTTTAATGAAAAAGGAGTCTTGGGAGTAAAAGAAATTGCTAAGGGAGTTTTATTTGTTGAAACGATTAACAATGAAGGTTCTTTTATATGCTACTATAATAAAACAGGAAGAATAACATCAAAGAGATTATTAACCCCTGATAATAATCAAATATTTACTGCTACTGATTTTCCATCCGATCAAAAATTCAATTCACAAATAGATCAGGAATATTTTTCGCCACTTGAACTTAATTTAATTAAAACAGGCTCAGGATTTTTTATTTTTGATCAAAACCTTGACTTATATAGCTTCACTGACGAATTTAATTTGGACCCCACAGGAGAAAATCTACTTCAAATCTTTGAAAAAAATCTTATAAATTTTGACCCAATAACAAGGTTGGCTAATATTTCAGGAAGACAACAATTCACTTCAGTAAATCCGATAACAAAAAACAACTGGTTTTTATCAAGCCAGGGGTTAATTGAAGTAAATTTTAAGCAAGGTGGAAATTTTGATATTGTTGGAGAATATTCATATGGGGTAATTGATATAAATGAACTATCAGGTGCTATTTTTGCAGATAATATTGGATCTGAGAATCTCTTGTGGTTAGGATCTAAAGACTCTAAATTAATTAGTTATCTCCCTAACAAATATTTAAATGATAAAAAAATAACAGTAAAGCCAATTATTAATAGTGCTATTTTCAATGGGGAAAGAACTAATCTTTTTATAAATGATTTTTCTTACAATGACTCAAGAAATATTAAAATAGATTTTAGTTTTCCTTCACTCGAAAAGGTTGAAGAAAACTTATATAGATTTAGACTGATAGGATTAAATGATAATTGGTCTGATTGGTCTGCTTCATCTGAAAGTATTTTTACAAACCTTTATGAGGGAGATTATATTTTTGAAGTGCAAGCATTAGATGCAAACTTAAATGAAAGTGAAACTGCTAGTTATCTAATTTCAATAAATCCACCATGGTTTAGATCCTATTTAGCATACTTTATTTATTTACTTATAATTGCTGGATTAATTTGGTTTTTTGGGAAATTCCAAGCTAAAAGATCATTAGCTAAGGCTGAAAACGAGAGAAGAGAAAAAGATCTTGAAGAGGCAAAACAAATTCAAGAAAGCATGCTTCCAAAGGCATTTCCTCAAATCAAGGGATTAACTATAACAGCAGGACTAATTACTTCAACAGAGGTAGGAGGAGACTATTATGATTTTTTTGAAAGTAATGACAAAAGTAATAGTATTCACGTTATTTGTGGTGATGCTACTGGCCATGGAACAGCTGCTGGAATGATGGTATCAATTATTAAATCTGCACTTAACGGACTCCCTACATTACCCGTTAATGAAATTCTTGAACGTCTAAATAATATTGTAAAAAAAATTAACCTAGGAAGATTAAGAATGAGTTTGAATGTAGCAAGAATTTCAAATAGGGAAATAGAAATTAGTGCAGCTGCAATGCCTCCAACATATTTATTCAAGGCAAAATCAAACAAATGTGAAGAAATTATGATAGAGGGCTTACCCTTAGGAGGGTTAAAGGATGAAAAGTTTTCAATGATCAAAAAACCTTTTGAAAAAGGTGATGTTCTTGTGATGTTGTCTGATGGACTTCCTGAGGCCTCAAATGAGAATAAAGAGATGTATGATTATGATAGAATAATAGAATTAATCACAAAGAATCACTCTAAAGAACCAGAGGATATAAAAACAGAATTTTTCAAAAGCCTTGACTCCTGGTTAGAAGGAGGAATACCTGACGATGATGTTACTCTAGTAATTGTAAAAAAAGTCGCTTAAAACTAATTAGTTGAGTACGCTGAATATGTTACAGGAGCACTTGACTTGTAAGTAACCTTTTTCTTGGTTGTTTTTGTGGTCTTTATTTCAGTTTTCTTTCTTTTTTTTGGAGAAGATCCATATCCGTTGTATATAGCATCACTTTCATTAGATTTATTATTTTCTTCTGCTTGAGCGATAGACTCTTGGTAATTTCTTTTTCTTTCGGACTTTGTGAATAAAGACTCATTTTTTTTGTCAATTTTTGCGAATGCTTTTTCAGCATCACTAGTTGTTGCAACAACCTTTTCTGCACATGCGGTTAGCAATGCAATTGACATGAAAAACAATGTTAATTTAAAGCTCATCTTACTATAAAAATAAACATTTTATTTAATTCTTTTATATACTAAACCTCTTCCTGCTTGATTTCCTTCTAAAGAATCTATACCAATCTGTAGAAATAGATCATCATTATAAAATTTTATATCATGATAAATTGGATTTGATTTTGGCGGTGACGAACCAACTTGTCCTCCTGATCCCCATTCTTGGTATTCCGTTAGAATATTTTTCTCTTCATTATACTCGAATGTACCGTATCCACCATAACCACCATACTCAGGTTTTTCAGGATCAGCTAAACCAGTTTGATCAACTTGATAAGTATAATACCCATCTGAAAATATTTTCGCATCTAAAACCGCATCACTAGGAACTGAAGTAGTATCTACTGCGATTCCATTTACAAAGTTTATTTGGTAAACTCTTTTCCAGGCCCCATCAAATTTTGTTTTCCCCTGAAGCTTTTCCATTCTACCCCAATATTCAGATTGTTCGAAGTTATTTCCCCACTTTTGGTTGTAGGCATTTCCTTTTATATCAGCTGATATTCCAAATGTCATATATGGTATGTCTAAAGAGTCTTTATTATTTTTCACATATGTACCCCATGAACCCGTTCCATTTGAAATCATTTCGGTAAGTGAGTCTGATGAATGAATTTTAATTTTTCCATATCCTCCACTTCCGCCTTTCCAAGGAGTAAGTGTGTCACGTGCATTATTAATCCAAATCACATTTCCATCTTTATAAACCTTTATTTGTTTAAACCATGGGTTTTTAGAATTTTTGATAAGAGATGTGTCAACGGGAATATTGTTAACATAGCGTATTGTCCCAAGTCTATTCCAAAAACCATATATTTCAGGACTTGAATTATCCTTTAAGTTATTATTATTCCCACAAGAGAATATAATTATTGAAAGTGTAATTGGTAATAATATTTTTTTCATGTTAATGTTTTAATTTGTCGAGTAGGCTGAAAATCCAGCATTCGACATTTTTGGTTTACTTATTTTTTTCTTTTTGGAAAAAGTTTGATTGTTAGTTTTTTGAATCTTTTTGTTGTTTAAAGATCCATATCCGCTATAACTTGACCCACCTTTTGGGGCTTTATTATTCAAGTTAGAATTATTTATGGATTTGTTGTAAGAATTAATTTTTTCTGTTTGGGTGAAGAGTTTTTTGTCTCTCTTGTCAATTTTATCAAAAACATTAGATTTATTATTTTTTTGTTTGGCTTCAGCATTAGAACATGAATAGCTCAAACAAAAAACAACAATTATAAGAAATAAAGCTTTTTTCATTGTCTGAAGGTTTATTGAACACGTTTATACACAACTCCTCTACCTGCTAATCCCTGCTCAAGTGTGTCTTTTGTAATTTGGATGTACATATCGTCATCATAAAATGAAACTGATGCATAATGAGCTTTCTCCTTATCTCTAGGTTTATTTTCAGGGAAGTTCCACATACCACTTGTAAATTCTCCATATTCTACTAAGTTACCATTATTGTATTCAAATTGTCCAAATCCGCCACCTCCACCATAGCCAGGTTTTGATTGGTCATTAATTAATCTCGTTTGATCAACTTGGACTAGGTAGTAACCGTCTTTAAAAACTTTAACGTCAAGTATAGCCCCTGTTGGTACTGATGTTGTATCAACAGCAATTCCATTAACATAGGAAATTTCATAAACTCTTTTCCATACACCATCCATTTTGGATTTTCTCAATGATGGAAGTTTTTCATAAAATTCAGCATATGTTGTATTTTCATCTGGACTTGGAACACCACCACCAAACTGTGTGTAGAATTCACCATTTAAATTATAAGCAAAATCAAACTTTACAGATTTCTGATTTAAAGAATCTCTTACATACCTCATTGAAGCACCCATACCGCCTGAACCATGAGACATATATTCTGTCAATGTATCTTTAGTAATTTCAAATTTTCCATATCCTCCACTGCCAGCTTTCCAAGCACTATTCTGATTCTTAACGTTGTTAATCCAAAAAATATTTTTATTTGAATAAGCTTTGACTTGTCTTATTGGATCTATATCAATACCATAAAATAAAGTGTCAACGGTTACATTATTTACAATTTGCATGGTACCCTTTCTGACCCAAAACCCATCTAAAAGCGTCTCTTTTTCGTTTTTTACTTCTTCATTTTTTTTAGGTGAATCTACACAAGAGTATAATAGTAAGATTGCTAAAGCCGTAAATATTTTAGTAAATTTCATTTTAGAAATTTTAATTGATTTATGATTAATTTTCTATAAATATAAATTTTATCTAAATTAGATGCAAGTATTCATAAACCAATTTTTAAAATGAAGAAAAACCCAACAGTTGAACTAAAACTTCCTATTCTAAAGGACATGGAGCTGGTTGCAACGCACACCTCTGATGTTGTTGCAAAGCATATGAGTTTGCCTGAAGAGAAATCAGCTGAAATTTCAATGGCACTTATTGAAGCTTGTATTAATGCATTTGAACATTCTGAGACTAAGGAAGATATCTATATTCACTTTATAATAAGTGATGAAAACCTTACAATAAAAGTAATAGATAGAGGTGTTGGATTTGATGCTTCTTCTATTGAATTACCTAATATTGATCAAAAACTCAAATCAGATGAAAGAAAAAGAGGCTGGGGTTTGATGCTAATTAAAGAGCTGATGGATAAAGTTGATTATGAATCCGACAATACAGGGACAACACTAACAATGACAAAAAATAAAGATACCGATGAGTAGTATTACAGATAAGACTATTAAAGATGGAATCGTAATCATTTCAACTGAAGGTTATTTTAATAAAGATTTAGGAGAGGCACTAAAAGTTATAGCAGATGAAGAGATTAAAAATGGACATAAAAGCTTTCTAATTAATCTAGAAAATTCTAAAATTGTAAACAGTATTGGTGCTTCAATACTAATTGAAATAATAGAGGATCTTCAATCTATAGATGGGTCTTTAAATTTTTGCAACCTGGCTCCAATAATTGCTAAGACTTTCAAAATAATGGGGTTGACCAAATATTGTGAAACTTTCGAAAATGAAGAAGCAGCCATAGAAAAGCTGGGTTAAAATGCAATTTGATTTTTCCTCTTTTTCGAAGGACTATGACAAAGAGAAACTTCCAAAGAAAAAAATTGAATTAATTATAGAATGGTTAGAAAGGAAAAATTTTAGTGTATTTTTTTTCTTAAACAATAAAAATCTTTTTTCTAAATCAAAAAAATCAATTTTTTTTAAGATAGATAATCTTGACTTTTCAAATCTATTTTCAAAGAAAAACTTATTCCACTACTCTAAAATTTCCAAATATTTTCAATCTAACCTTTTTCTTGGATATGAAAATTTACCCGATAAAGACAAAGGATTAGTTACTGGATTAAAAATTAAGGCTTCTTACATAGGAGCTTTTTATTTATATAATCCTAAAATTGTCGATGAGGAGCTAATTAAGATTATTGAATACTTCAAGCATTTGATTGAATCAAACTTTAGAGAAATACTTTTAAGTAAAAAGCTAAGTAAAAACGCCTCAGATTTAAGGGATAAAAAATTAGAAATTGAATCATTTTTGGATATTTCAGAATTACTAAGTGGGACAAGTGAATCAGAAATTTTATTTCAAAACCTTTTGGAATACCTTGTTTTTACAATGAATGCCTCTAAAGGACTTATTTTATCAAAGGAGCCTAACTCTGGCATATATGAATTAAAAGCAACACTTGGAATAGATGATGATCTTGGAAAAAAAATTTTTAGAGAAAATAAGGGGGTTTTATCAATTTTAAAAAAAGAAAAAAAATCTTTAATTCTAGATTCATCTGATGAGTTTCCACTTTTATCGTTCTCACAAAAAAACGCTCTCCTTGGACCTTTTCTAAATGATAAAAACCTTAATGGTTGTATTATACTTTATGATAAAGAAAGTAGAAAAGATTTTATTGATTTTACCCAATATGATTTAAGATTTTTTAATTCAGTAGTCAAAAAAATCTCCCTCTCTTACAATAATATTATTCTTCTTGATAATGTAAATAAATCAAAAAAATTGATAGATAACATAATGTCCTCAATATCTACAGGCATCGTAAAAATTAATTTGATGGGGGAAATTGAATACATAAATGATTCAGCAATTGAAATTTTTCAACTTAATAAGTCACTGCTTTTAGATAATCATTATGCAATTGTATTTGAAGAAAACCCTAATCTTTTAGAACTTATAGAGTTTGCCGAAAGTAGAAATCACATACTTTACGAAGAAAATTTAAGAATTAGAAAACAAGACAACAACGAAACCAATATAAACTTAACTATCTCTCCTGTTTTTGATGAGGGGATAAATTCTGGATCAGTAATTTCTTTTGAAGATTTATCTGATATAAATAAAGTAAAGTCAACTTTTAAAAAATATGTATCAGAAAATATTGTAGATGAATTATTGTTAAATGAGGATTCTTTGGAACTTGGGGGAGCTGAACAAGAAGTATGTGTGCTTTTTTCAGATATCAGAGGATTTACCTCAATGTCAGAACGTTTAGAGCCATCAAAAGTAGTCACTCTTTTGAATAGCTTTTTTGATAAAATGATTGATGTTGTTTTTAAATATAATGGGACACTCGATAAAATTATAGGTGATGAACTTATGGTATTATATGGCGCTCCTTTAAAAAAAGCAGATGATATTTTAAATGCAGTTACTACTGCTAAAGAAATGTTTACAACTCTTGATGAATTTAATAATCAAATGAAAGGTCAGGGTTATCCAGATTTAAATATTGGTATAGGGATTAACTTTGGTAAGGTAATCTGTGGGAACATAGGATCAGAACAGCAAATGAATTATACAGTTATTGGGGATACTGTAAATTTAGCTTCTAGATTATGTTCTGCTGCAAGACCAGGAGAAATAATTATATCAGATAGTGTTTTCCAGCAATTGGATAATAAAGATGGCTTTAATCGAAATGAAAATTTAATACTTAAGGGTAAAACCAAAGCTGTAAAAAACTGGAAATTCACCCATTCTATATAGCATAGATGCTAATAAAAAAAAGAGTAATAAATATTAATGATTTTAATAAATGTTTTAGGCCTTTATTGACATTTAAAAATTTAGTTGAAGCTATGTTGGCAGTTGCATAAACAGATTGAGTCAAATGCTTTCTATATGTATTTTCATCATTTAATACTTCTTCTAGAGAATCAAAAAACACATCAAAATCTTTGTATTTTGTAACATCACCAAAGAAAAGAGGGGATTTTTTAACCGAAAAATTAAATCTAGGTAAAATACACATTACACATCTCCTTAAAGATGCGATAATAAAAAAAAAGGATACACCAAGTAATAAAATATGGACCGCACCAGCAAATCCGAGGGTAAAAGAATAGATGTTTTCCTCATCTAAAATATCTAAGGTATAACCTAACCCAAAAATCAAGCTGTAAATAGATATTACTGCTGTAGCCTTAACCTCAGCAAATTGGATCTGATTATAATTGTAATTAATTATATTCCAATAATCTTCAATATCAATGTTCTTGAGTTTACCACTCATAAATTTTAAATTGGTTTATTATGTTATATTTTTAAATATAAAAATTATTTATTGAATAAGTTAAAAAGTAAAAATTTAAGAGTTGTTTGTTAAAGGGAGAAACTGGGCTAAATACAAAGGTAATTACTAAAATAAATGATCTAATTTTAATTTTATAATTCAGGACAAAGAACATCAAGTCCTTGATCAGCTTCATAAAAACTAGTGATATTACTTGTTGGATATAAAGAATTACATTCATCGTAGGTTCTAACTAATTCTCCTTCATTATCTAGATAGTAGGTAAAGGTACCACAGTGATTCAATCTTTCACCTTTAACTCTATATCCTAATTTTAATGTATCAATTCCATTTTCTAAAATAGTATATTGAAATTCATTACCTCTAATATCCACTGGGCTTTCAGAAAATTCTAAACAAATCCCATCCTCTACTAAAATCAATCTAAAAGGATTACTTTTAAAAACTTTAAAGTTTGAGCCTCTGGTCCAAACTATATTATCTAATTTGTCTAGAAGAATATCTTGCTTTTTTTCTTTCGAGCATGAAAAAGATAAAAATAGAGTTATACAAATTATAATCTTTCTCATTATAAATTACTTTGTTTTGTTCATATCATAAAATAGAGCAAAAAGAACTACAATCATTGTAAATATAACCACAACGGCAACACCTCCAGAAGTCATAAAATAAGATTAAATTTTCGCAAATATAAAAAAACAGGGTAATCTTATTTCAATAGCTTTAAGGAATTTTATCTTTGAATTTTAAATAATTTGATTTGATAAGACTAAGAGAAGCAATAATTAAGGACTTACCTATACTTTTAAAATTTGAAAAAAATTTAATTGAGTATGAGAGGGCTTTCACACCAAATCTAAAAAAAAGCAATTTTCATTATTATGACTTAAGCTCTTTTATTCAGAATCCTAAAATTTCTGTTGTTGTTGTTGAAAAAGAAGATAAGCTTATTGCTTCAGGATATGCCTTAATACGAAATAATAAATTATATAAAACTCCAAGACAATTAGTTTTTTTGGGGTTTATGTATGTTATTCCAGAATATCGAGGTAAAGGAATTAATGAAAAAATTTTAAAATATCTTATGGATTGGGGTAAAGGTAAGGGGCATTTTGAATTTCAGTTAGATGTTTATGCTTCAAATAAAAGTGCCATAAGAGCATATAAAAAGGCGGGTTTTAAATTCGAAACAATTACAATGAGGTTTGATACTGAAGATAAAAGTTATTAAAAAACACATTTATTTATTTAAATTTACAAAACCATTAACCAATAATTTTGAAAAAATATTTTCTTTTATTATTTATTTTAATCGGACATCATATTTTATTCTCTCAGCAAGGATCAAACATTGATTTAGACGAAGTAGTTAACACTGCGGGAGCAGTTCCAAGAATAAGTATTGACAGTTTAGTTTATGCAATAAGGGATAGAGATAAAATAATCACAAATCTATTAAAGTCTTCTTTTTGGAATAAATCCTTCAAATTTTCACTTAACCTAGAAGATTATGATACTGGGAAAAAGTATGCCTATCAAAATAAGGGTGCAGTTAGAGTTATAATTAATAATATAGAATTAAACTCAAGACATAATTTTAAAACCTCTAAAATGATTAATGAACTTTTGATTAATACAGATAAAATACAGATCATTTCATCTAAAGAGACTATTAATGATGCAAGTTTTTTAGGGACAAATCCAGATACAGGACAACCTATGTATGTGTCTGAGAAAAAAGTTGCTCCAGTAACATTATTTATAATTAAATCAGACTTAAGCACCGAAACAGTTTACAATAAAGGAAGGCCAAAAAGTAAAATAAAAAAACTTTCAGATTTCAAAGTATTAGAAGCCGACTCAATAGCATTACTTTCTCCAGATATAAGAAGTGTTATCACTGAGCAAACTAAAACAATTAAACTAGATGATGTTGAAGTGATTAAGAATGTTGAAGAGGACGGAATAATTTACACTCCAAAACTAGTTAATGGTCAAATAACTTTTAAAAAAAATGCAAAACTTACAAGGCTAAATGCGAAAAAAGATAGATTCAAAAAAATGGGTCTCAATGAATGGGGAATTGATATAAACGCAAATACTTGGGCTGTAGCTTTAAGGGGATATCTTATGGGAAAACAAACAGGTATTACTAGTGATGGATTTCCAATTTTATTTGGTGCAGTTACACTTGGAGCCGAACAACCAGGACCCCTTTGGGTAATAGATGGGGTTAATCTTACTGAGCCTCCCAAATCTGTAAGATCTTTAGCTGATAGAATACGTGAGGTTAAAGTTTTAAAATATGGTGTAACCGCCAAATATGGTTCTAGGGGAGCTGCTGGAGTAATTGAAATAATAACTAATATGGGTTATGGGAGTCAAGTTATGAGCTACAAAAAGAGTTTTGAAGTGAAGGGTAAAAAGAATATTAAGCTAATGGAAAATTTCCAAAGCTTTGAGAAACAGTTTATTTCAAAAAGAGATGAACTAAAAGGTAAAAGAAGTCTTTTAATTGAACTTAATGAAGTAGAAAAGGTAGATTCAATTCAAAGATTGCTTGAAACTTTAGAACTTAAGAGCTACCTATTTACAGCCAACTTTGCTATAAATAATTCAGAATCTGAGGTTGCACCTTATTTAGCATTAACTAAAATTGCTGATGCAAAACTTCCTCTTTTGGAATCTATCGAAGAAAAATTGACTGAAAAAGTTAAAAACACAAAATATGGCAAGAGATTTATAGATTATATGGAGAAGAGAAGAAAGAAAGAATGATTTTTATTGATTAATATTTAAAAAATTGAGATAAATACTTACATTTAAAATATTGAGTTTAAACCAATTGAAATGAAAACTAAATTAACTCTAAGTATTCTAGGGATAGTAAACATACTCCAAGCTATAGGTTATACTATTTTTGCTGAGACTGCCTCATCATTTATGTTTAATACAGGCCAAGAGGCTCAAAATCTTGCTGTATTATTTCAATATGCAATATCCCCTGCATTTTTAATGATTGGGCTAATGCAATTCTTGTCAAGAAAATTACCTGTAGTAGATGCAAAGAATATATTATTGGCAGTTATAATTGCTTATTTACCACTATTTTTCGCATTCTATTATATGATGAATTCACCTTTAACTAATATGGGAATTCAAGATTTTGCTCTTGACATTATTATGTTTTCTCTTACTTTATTCACTTATTTTAAACCAAAAGAATAACTTTAGAAGTTAAGTTCTAAATAAAGTAGTTTGAATATAATCAAACTATAATTTTTAAAATGCACCTAAAATCTAAAATCTAAAATCTAAAAATAAAACCAAAAACAAAAACCATGAAAAAACCAATTTTTTTAATTCTAAGCTTAATAATTATTTCATGTTCCAGCAAAACAGAAGTTTTGGAAATACCACTTACCTCTAATTCACCTGAAGCTGTAAAAATATTATCAGATGAATTATTTTTTAAAGCAAATAATATTTCATCAGGCTTATATAACAGATTTTTTAATCCTGATCTTTATTCCGCTCTAAAAAAGGCCTTAGAAATTGATCCAAATTTTGTTTTTGCAAAAGCCTTGCTTGCTGATGCTGATAATGAATTAACAAGGACCGATATGATGTCATTGTTAGATGAAGCTTACAAGAATAGAAATAGTGTTTCAGAAATAGAAAAAGGTTTAATTGAAGCAATTTATTTTTCTCGTGTGAATGGCGATAAGGTAAAAGCTGCTCGAATACTTGAAAAGCTAGTATCAGATAATCCTGAATATTATTACTTAAGACTTTTTAATGGTAATTATAAAAACTTTGTAATGTTAGATCCAAAAAGTTCTGAGAGTAATTGGAAAGAGGCTTTGAAAATAAATCCAAATGCTGACATAGCTAAAATACTCTTAGCTCAGCTACATTTTGTAACAACTCCAAATTTTATTCTTTTAGAATCAGATGAAATAGATCTTGAATTTGCTAAAAAAATGATTAAAGAGGTTGAAAAAAACAAACCTAATAGCTCAACTCCACAGAGACTTTTAGGAAATATATACAGAGTTGAGGGAGAATTTGATTTATCATTAGAGGCTTATTCAAGAGCAATGAGCCTTATAAAAGATAAAAAGAGTTCTTTATACAGCAATTTATTACTTGTTAGTGGGCATGTCTATCTCTTTAAAGAAGAGTATGAAAAAGCAAGGGAATATTATAAAAAATCTATAGAAAATGGATCAGTTGGTAATGTAGTAAATATTTTAGCTTGGTCATCTAATTCATATTTATATGAAAAGAAATATGATAAAGCACTTATTGCAATTGAGGAACTGCAAAAAATGGTTCTTGATTCTGATATTGATCCATTAATTAAAAATAATTTACTTTCTAGGTGTTCTCAAGAGAAATTTATAGCTTATGGGCACAGTCAAATGAAAGATGAAACTAAAAAAATTGTAGGTGAGATAAAAGAAATACAATCTAAAATCAAAACTATTAGTTTAGATAATATTACTTCTGAATCTGAGAAAAGAAATATAGAATTACAAAGTGAATTAAATCAAGCTTTTTTTGAGATATGGTATAACATATTATTTGGAGAATATCAAATCGCTAGAGAATCTTTGAAAAACTATTCACTATTATCAAGTGAGTTTTTAAGCTTTGATTCAAAAGCCATGGTAAACTTTTATAAACTCTCAGGTTATTTAAATCTAATGGAAGGAAATATTAACCAATCCATTTCATTCTACGAACAGATACCAAAAGAACTCTTAGAAGGTGATAACTATCAATTATATTTTTATGCATTAGCAAAAAAGGCAAACGGTAATACAAAAAAGAGTGAAGAATTATTTGACTATTTAGCTAATTATAACTTTGCTGGATGGGAGAATTCTATAATTCGAAACCTAGCTAAAAATCAAGTTAAAGGTTAATACAATTTTAGCCTTATGAGAATTATAAATAAAAATTTATTTTGTATAACATTTTTCTTTTTGAGTTTTAGTTCATGGGGACAAAATCTAAACTCTGGGAAATATAACTTAAGTTCTAGTTACATTGAAAGTATTTTTTATGATGACGAGGGGAAACTTTGGATAGGAACAGATGAGGGTTTAAATTTAATAACTGGTCATGACCAGTTTCAATTTTTAGCTAGTATATCAAATGAAAATGGTCTACTTGATTCGGAAATCTTTAAACTTCAAGATTTAAAAAATGGATATTTAGCGGCATATTCTATAAATGGGCTAAGCATTTTTGATCCTAATGAATTCAACTTTATTCAAATAGAATTAGATTCAAGACCAGTATCAATATACTATGATATTTCAAAAAATGTCTATTGGGTTACTACTGAAGAAAGCGGTTTAAAAGTATTAAATCACAAATTTGAAATCATAAATGAATTTTTATTTGATCCCCTAAATCCTCTTTCATTATCATCCTCAAAATTTGAAGGTGAAAATAATATAGTATTTGGAGATGAAATTACATTCATTGGTTCAACTAACGGATTCAATTATTTTAATCAAGAGCAAAAAACCTTCAAAAGATTTTATTCTGGCTATAACGGATTAGATTCGAATAAAATAAAAGGTGTTTTTAAATTTAATCAAGAGTCTTTATTAATTGCAACAATTAATAAATTATACATATTCAATATTCTATCTGAGAATTTTAAACCCATCAATTTTAATTTGGGTTTTTTAAATGAAATTATTCCTTTAGGAATAAATGAGTTTATGATATCAAACAATAAAAAGATATATATTCTTAAAATAAATGATAATCTAGATTTCGAATATAAGTTAATTCATGAGTTCAAATCCTCAAATCCATCGCGATTTAAAAAATTTGATGATATTGTTATGATATATAATGACGGACTAGATTATATTTTAAGTTTTGATTCAAGTAGTAAATCATTAACTAAATTTTTGATTAATGAAAATGTAAATGATCTAGAATTAGTAAATTCTAAAATATTAATTGGAACTGAATTTGGTTTAAATGATATTTTGACAGGCGATAATCTAGTTAGTAGAGTCGATGGTTATGACGAATTATTTTTTTATGACAATAAATTCAAATTTGAAATCAAAGTCAAAAAATCTTATTTAGAGTTAAGATCAGGAACTAATAAAAGCCTAATAAATATTCCTAAAAATATTGAAATAGGTAAGAATACTCTATTTGAAATTAGCGAAGATTATCTGTTTATTTTTGATAATAATCTTCATGTATTAGATCTTAACTCCAAATTATTTACAAATAATATAACTTCAAAAGAAGATTATTTAAGTGGAGTGATATCTTCTATTAAACTTATTTACAATTATTTATATCTGTCAACAGGGAATGGTGTTGTGAGGTTACTTGTTGAAAAAACAGACAAAGTCAAGAAATCCTTTAGAGAGAGTATAAAAAACTACGAGTATAACACATTATTTAATAATAAAGTCCCTAGGTCTTTCTCTGACATAGAACAAGTTGGGGATTATTTTTTTGTAGGTAGTGAAAATGAAGGTTTATCGCTATATGAGAAAAGTTTAGATAACTTAATCAAAAGATATAATTATCAAAAGGGTGATTCAAAGACTCTTTCATCAAAGTCAATTGTTAAAATTTTTAATGACGATATAAATAATTCTCTTCTTTTGGCAACTAGAGGGAGTGGTTTATTTAGTTTAAATTTTAATGACAGCATATTTAAAAATTATGATTTAAGTGATGGGTTATTATCAAATAATATAAATGATTTTGCAAAAATTAATGATAGAATTTGGATACAATCTGGTAATGGTGTTAATTTTTTTGATAATGGGATTATAAGAAATATAAACTTTGAAGATGGAATAGACATAAACTCTTATCACAGGGAATCAATTCATCAAATAGATGATAAAATTTTAATTACTGGTTTTGAAAAATCTCAAATTTTTAATCCGGTAGAGCTAATTAAGACCCAATCTTATAATCTAAAATTAAGCTTACTAAACATAACAGGGTATGATAAAGAAAATATTGGGGGCATAATTTCAAAATCGGATAGTATAGTTAATCTAAATAACGATATCAGTTCAATTGAGTTGAATTTACATACAAATGCATTGAATAAAAATAATATAATTCAATATTCATACAAGACATCATTTGGGGACAAAGAATTGAAAGCAGATAATTTTGAAAATAAAATTAAATTGAATTCTCTTCCATTTTATGATTCACAAATAGAAGTTTTTGCTATAGATGGAAATGGGAATAAAAGCTCTAATAAGCTAATTGTAAAATTTTATAATTCACCTCCTTGGTGGTTAAGAGTTGAAACAATCTTATTTTATATTGTTTTCTCTATAATTATTATTTATTTAATTGTTAAGTTAAGAGAAAATCAAACAAAGAAAAGAATTGAAAGCCAGCGTAAATCAAAGGAACTTGAAGAAGCTAGAAATCTTCAAAACAGTCTATTACCAAAAATTAATCCAGATGTGGATGGTTATGAAATTAGCACATTTTTAAAATCTGCTACCGAGATAGGTGGAGATTATTATGATTTTTTCTATGAAAAAGGGAAATATTTTTATGCTATTTGTGGTGATGCAACTGGTCACGGTGTAATTTCTGGAATAATGGTTTCTGTAACTAAAGCAGCTCTAAATGGAATTCCAATGAGCTCCCCAAGTAAAATATTAGAACAATTAAATGTTATTGTAAAAAAAGTAAATTTTGGCAGACTTAGAATGAGTTTAAGTGTTGCAAAAATAAATAGTGATTCTATTGAATTAAGTTCTGCTGCAATGCCTCCAACATATTATTATAATTCTCAGAAAAATAATCTTAAAGAGATTTTGGTTCCTAATTTACCATTAGGGGGTATTCAAAAAGAGAAATTTGATGGTATAAAACTTGAATTTAAAAAGGGAGATATGATAGTCATGATATCAGATGGATTACCTGAATTACCAAATCCAAATGAGGAGCTACTGGATTATTATAAAGTTGAACAGTGTTTAAAGAAAAATTCAGAAAAAAATGCTGAAGAAATAAAAGATGCTTTGGTCAGTTTATCTAATGATTGGTCTAATGGTGTACTTAATCCAGATGATATTACAATAGTAGTAATTAAAAAAGCAGCTTAGATTAAAAGTTATTAATATTATTTAATTTATTGATTTTATTAGATTATTTAATAATAATCATAATTTTATTGATAACATCAATGAAATCAAGTAAAAAAATATTAAGAATTCATCCTAAAGACAATCTTATAGTTGCATTATCTGATTTGAATAAGTCAGATGTTGTTTACTTAGAAGATAATGAGATAAACTTGAAAACCCCAGTAAAAGCAAAACACAAATTTGCACTTGAAAATTTAAATTTGGGAGAACAAGTCTATTTATACGGTGTAGTTGTAGGTAGAGTTACAAAGAAAATTTCAAAAGGTGAGATAATTACTACTCAGAACATTTCCCATTGTACTGAAGAATATCACTTGCCTCAGAATTTTGAAAATAAAACATGGTCTACTTCAAAATTTGACAACTACAATAGCAAAAGCTTTCTAGGATATCATAGATCAGATGGGAAAGTAGGTACTGAAAACAACTGGTTGGTCATTCCTTTAGTTTTTTGTCAAAACAGAAATGTTGAAGAATTAAAAAAAACACTACTAAGTGAATTGGGTTATGAAAAAACTAGAGAAAGAGTCTTTGACATAGATTCACTTGTAAAAAATTTCAAGGCTGGGGCCACGAATAAAGAATTGCTTGACGAAGAAATTTTAAGTTCACAAAAAGAGTATTTAAAAAACCCATTATTTCCTAATGTAGATGGGATTTATTTTTTAACTCATGAAGGAGGTTGTGGGGGTGCTAAATCAGATTCCTTAAGTTTATGCAATTTATTGGCTGGCTATATAAATAATCCTAATGTTGCAGGTGCAACGGTTTTGAGTTTGGGTTGTCAACATGCACAAATAAGTATTTTGGAACACTCCCTAAAACGGATAGCACCGGGATTAGATAAACCAGTCATATTTATGGAACAGCAAAAAAGCACTTCCGAACCAGAATATTTAGCAGAATGTATAAAAAAAACATTTGTAGGACTTATTGAGGCAAATAAAATAAAGCGAGAATGTGCATCTCTTAGCAAATTGACTTTAGGACTTGAATGTGGGGGGTCTGATGGGTTTTCAGGTATATCAGCAAATCCTGTATTGGGTTTTGTTTCCGATGTTATTGTAAGCCAAGGTGGATCAGCTGTTTTATCAGAATTCCCTGAACTTAATGGAGTGGAACAAGAACTGATAAATCGTTGTAAGACTCTAAAGAATGCCAAAAAGTTTGAAAGGCTAATGCGTGAATATAATATTAAGGCAACAGCTCTAGGAGCAGGATTTGATTCTAACCCTTCACCAGGAAACATAAAAGATGGATTAATTACAGATGCTATTAAGTCTGCAGGAGCAGCAAAAAAAGGTGGAACTTCTCCTGTAGTAGACGTATTAGATTATACAGAACAAGTTGTACTTAAAGGCCTAAATCTATTATGCACGCCAGGGAATGATGTAGAATCTACTACCGCACTAGCAGGGTCTGGTGCAAATATTATTTTGTTTACTACTGGCTTGGGAACTCCCACTGGAAATCCTGCTGTTCCAGTTGTTAAAGTTGCTACTAATACAATTCTTTACAATCAAATGAGAGATATTATTGACTTTAATACTGGTACTATTATCGATGGGATAAGTTCAATTGAAGATTGTGGAGAAAAACTTTTAGATTATGTTCTTGAAGTCGCCAGTGGTAGAAAAGAAGTTAGTGCAAGAAAATTAGGGCAGGATGATTTTATACCCTGGAAAAGAGCGATGTCATTATAATAAAAAAAATGAGCAAAAAATTTTCATTAAAAAATAAAACTATAGTTTTAACTGGAGGGGGAAGTGGGATTGGGAAATCGATTGCATTAACTTTTGCCAGCCAGGGGTCTTCAGTCCATATTTTGGAAAAAGAAATTGACTCTGCTTTAGAAACAGTTGAAGAGATAAGTCAACAAGGTTTTGATGCTAAAGCACATCAGTGTGATGTCTCAAATTACCAGGAGGTTTTTGAGACAATAAACAAAATTAGTTTAGTATCTAGTATTGAGGTTTTAGTAAATAATGCTGGAATAGCACACATAGGCAACATAGAATCTTGTGAAGAGGCAGACTTAGACCGCCTCTATAACGTTAACATAAAAGGGGTGTATAACTGCTCAAAAGCGGTAATTCCGTCAATGAAAAAAAATAAGAATGGCCTTATTATAAACCTTGCTTCAATAGCTTCAAGTGTTGGAATTAGCGACCGTTTTGCTTATTCGATGACCAAAGGAGCAGTACTAACGATGACTTATTCTATAGCTAAAGATTATATAGATTATAATATCCGCTGTAATTCTATTTCACCGGCTCGTGTTCACACACCTTTTGTCGATGGTTATATTAAAAAAAATTATCCTGGTCAAGAAGAAAAAATGTTTGAAAACTTATCAAAAACTCAACCTATTGGAAGAATGGGGACACCAGAAGAGATTGCTAATTTGGCTTTGTACTTAAGTTCAGATGAAGCGAAGTTTATAACTGGTTCCAATTTTGCGATTGATGGAGGTTTTGTAACTCTTAACTCAAAATAAATAATATGAAACTAATTCGATTTGGAGAAACAAAAAGAGAAAAGCCCGGAATTTTAACTGAAGAAGGAGAACGAATAGATGTTTCTGCTTTTGTAAATGATTATAATGAACAATTTTTTAGAGAAGAAGGCATAAAAAGTTTATCTGAGTGGTTGATTAAAAACAAAAAATCTTGTCCTGTTGTATCCGAAGATGTTCGCTGGGGAGCACCTCTAGCGAGACCTTCAAAAATAGTTTGTGTAGGATTGAACTATACTAAACACGCAGAAGAAAGTGGAATGGAAGTTCCTAAAGAACCAGTTCTTTTTTTTAAGGCAACTTCGTCAATGGTAGGTCCTTTTGACCCCATAATTATTCCTAAAGGAAGCACAAAAACTGATTGGGAAGTTGAATTGGCTCTGGTTATAGGAAAGGAAGCTTCTTACATTTCACAAGAAGAGGTTCTCAAACACATTGCGGGATATGTTCTTCACAACGATGTTAGTGAACGTGCCTTTCAACTGGAACGTTCTGGGCAGTGGGTAAAAGGTAAAAGCTGCGATAGTTTTGCTCCCATAGGGCCATTCGTTGCTACAACTGACGAGATTAATGATCCTAACAATCTAGATCTATGGCTAAAATTAAACGGGGAAATGATACAAAATAGTAATACTTCTGATTTTATATTTAATATACAAGAAGTGGTTAGCCATATTAGTCAATTCATGAGGTTATTACCAGGAGATATCGTTTCAACTGGAACCCCTTTCGGAACTGGTTTAGGGCTAACCCCTACAAGGTATCTTAATCAAGGAGATGAGGTTGAGTTAAGTGTTCAAGGGTTAGGAATATCAAGGCAACGCTGTATTAATTACAAATGATTATCGACAGTCATCAGCACTTTTGGAATTATGATCCGAACAGAGATACCTGGATAGATGAGTCTATGGAAGTACTCAAAAAAAATTTTTTGCCTCGAGATTTAGAGCCTATTTTAAACGAAAATGGAGTTTATGGCTGTGTTGCTGTTCAAGCGGACCAATCTGAGGCAGAAACAGATTTTTTGCTTAATTGTGCAACATCTTACCCTTTTATAAAAGGGGTTGTCGGATGGGTAGATTTATGTGATAAAAATGTTGAAATAAAACTAAAAGAGTATGCAGCTAATTCAATTTTTAAAGGGGTAAGACATATCGTACAAGCAGAAAAAAGAAATTACTTACTTCAAAAAGAGGTTCAGAGAGGTATTGGAAAACTTTCTCAATTTAACCTTACTTATGATTTATTGATAACTCCTGAGCAACTCCCTTCAACAATTAAGTTAGTCAAAAACTTTCCAAAACAAAAATTTGTTTTAGACCATATTGCAAAGCCAAACATATCAAAGCCGATTGAAAAAAAATGGTTGTCTGATATAATTAAATTATCTAAAAATAAAAATGTCTGGTGTAAATTATCCGGAATGGTTACAGAAACCAGAGAGTATAGTTTTGTTGAAAGTGATTTTGTACCGTTTATAGATGTTATTTTTAATTATTTTGGCTCTGATCGGATTATGTTTGGTTCTGACTGGCCTGTTTGTATACTAGCATCTGAGTACAATAATGTATTAGATATAGTTAAAAATTATTTAAAAGATTACGATTCCAATATAAGGTTTAAAATATTGGGAGAGAATGCTAAAAGTTTTTACAATTTATAAATGAAAAGATGGATTTAGGATTACAAAATAAAATAATTATAGTTACAGGGGGTTCAAAAGGAATTGGATCTGGAATTGTAAAAGTTCTTGCAGAGGAGGGTGCGTTGCCAATTATAATAGGACGTGATCAAAACAGTATTTTGCAAGCTGTAGCTGAGTACAAAAAAAATGGCTTCGAAGTAGGATATTCCTTTGCAGAGTTAACCGATCCGAAACAATGTGAGCAATCAATACAAAGAATTATTGAGAATTATGGAGTAATTCACGGATTGGTAAATAATGCTGGTATAAATGATGGGATAGGATTACAAGAGGGGACTTATGAAGACTTTCTTCTTTCCCTTAATAGAAATGTTGTACATTATTATAAAATGGCACAATTGGTTATTCCAGAGCTTAAAAAAAATAAAGGAGCTATTGTAAATATAAGTTCTAAAGTTGCAACTACAGGTCAAGGGAATACTTCAGGATATGCAGCTGCAAATGGAGGTAGAAATGCACTAACAAGAGAATGGGCAATAGAGTTATTGCCCTATTCAATAAGAGTAAATAGCGTTATAGTTGCAGAATGCTATACCCCATTGTACGAAAAATGGGTTGCAACTTTTAATAATCCAGAAGAAAAGCTTGCCTCGATAACTGATCGTATCCCTTTGGAAAAAAGAATGACTACTAAAGAGGAAATTGCAAATACTGTTGTCTTTTTACTTTCAAAAAAGGCGAGCCACACAACTGGTCAATTGATTTATGTTGATGGAGGTTATTCTCATTTGGACAGAGCACTTACTTAATAAATTTGATTTATAATTATAATGAATAAGCAAAAAAAATATTGTTTTGCATTGGATCTAAAAAATGATCCACAAATTATTCAGACCTATATAGACTACCATAAAAATGTATGGCCAGGAATTTATAAAAGTATAAAGGATTCAGGAATAAAGCATCTTGAAATTTTTCATACACATGATCGTTTATTTATGGTCATAGAGGGTAATGAAAATTTTTCCCTTGAACAGAAAGCTAAAATGGATTCCGAAAACCCTTTAGTTAAAGAATGGGAAGAATTGATGTGGAAGTACCAACAAGCACTTCCCAATACTAAACCGGGGATTAAGTGGGTTTTAATGGATAAAATCTTTGACCTCAATGAATAATAATTCAAACTAGTATTTGGTTATAGGAAGATGAAAAAAAAATTGACATATTTAGTACCAACAGAGTTTGTATATCCTTTTGTATTAGTTACGTCACTTTTTGCTCTATGGGGGTTCGCAAATGATATTACCAATCCAATGGTTGCTGCTTTTGGGACTCTATTGGAAATTTCAAACGCGAAAGCTGCTTGGGTTCAATTAGCATTTTATGGGGGTTACGCTACAATGGCAATACCAGCTGCTCTTTTCGTTCGAAGGTTTAGTTACAAAAATGCTATTTTGATGGGCCTGGCTTTATATGCAACAGGGGCACTTCTTTTCTACCCTGCTGCGCAATTTGAGGCCTTTGGTTATTTTTTACTTTCACTTTATATATTAACTTTTGGTTTAGCATTCTTAGAAACAACTGCTAGCCCATTTATTATGTCGATGGGCGATTCAAAAAATGCAACTCGAAGACTTAATTTAGCTCAAGCATTTAATCCTTTTGGTTCACTTTTAGGAATGTTTATAGCCTCCAATTTTATCCTTTCAAAATTAAAATCTGATGAAAGAGATATTTCAGGTGAACTGTTATTTAATTCATTAAGCATAGCTGAAAAAGCAGTTATAAGAACATATGATTTAAGTATTATTAGCACACCATATATTATCTTAGGCTTTGTAGTTATAGCAATGCTTTTTATGATTGCTGTTACTAAAATGCCAGAAAAAAGTAATCAACAAGCTGTATCTAGTGTATCAACTACTTTTAAACGATTGTTAGGGAATCCAAATTACATAGAAGGAGTAATTGCTCAAATGTTTTATGTTGGAGCTCAAATTATGTGTTGGACATTTATTATACAATACGCTAACAAGTTAGGTATTCCCAAGGCAGTAGCACAAAATTACAATATAGTTGCTATGGTTATATTTTTAACAAGCCGATTTTTAAGTACTTTTTTGATGAAATCTATTAGCTCCAAAAAACTTTTGACTCTATTTGCTATTGGTGGAATAATTTCTATTTCGGGAGTTATTTTTATAAAAACCATTGAAGGGCTTTATTTTTTAATAGCAACTTCAGCCTTTATGTCTCTTATGTTTCCAACAATATATGGCATTGCTCTAAAGGGTTTAGGCAGCGACACTTCTATGGGAGCTGCAGGGCTTGTTATGGCTATTGTGGGAGGTGCTCTAATGCCACCTTTACAGGGATGGATAATTGATTTTGGATCAGTAGGAAACTTTAATGCAGTAAATGTTTCTTTTGTTTTACCTTTAATTTGTTTTTGTGTAGTTGCGGTATACGGATATCGTTCATATAAAATTCATGACTATTCATAAGTAATGACAAAAGAAATTCATTTTATCGATAATAGGTATCCTTCAATACCAGATCTTAGAAATAAGGCCAAAACAAAAATTCCTAAGTTTGCTTTTGAATATTTAGACGGAGGGTGCAATGATGATATAAATTTGAAAAGAAATACTGATAGAATTAGAGATGTTGAGCTTAAACCCAAATATTTAGTTCCCTTTCAAAAACCTAATCTTAAGTCAACCCTTTTTGGACATACCTATGACGCTCCTTTCGGAATTGCTCCTATAGGACTTCAGGGATTAATTTGGCCTAAAGCCCCTGATATACTTGCTCAAGCTGCGTTTAATCACAATATACCTTTTATTTTAAGTACCGTTTCAACAGCGAGCATAGAGACTATTGCTGAAATAACTGAGGGTAAATATTGGTTTCAATTATATCATCCTGCCGAAGATATTGTAACAAAAGATTTATTAAAAAGAGCCGAATTTTCTGGTTGTAAGGTATTGGTTATTTTAGCTGATGTTCCTTCATTTGGTTATCGACCACGTGATATTCGAAACGGTTTAGCTATGCCTCCGAAGTTATCTTTAAAAAATATTATTCAAATTTTAAAAAGACCTGACTGGGCATTAAAAACTTTATTCAACGGTCAACCTAATTTTGAAGTATTAAAGCCCTACATGCCAAAAGGATTAAATTTAAAACAATTAGGGGAATTCATGGATAGTACTTTTTCAGGCCGATTAAATGAAGAAAAAATCAAAAAACTACGTGATATTTGGAAGGGCAAACTTGTCCTTAAAGGAGCTGAGTCTTTAGATGATTTTGAAAAAGCATATCAATTGGGCATAGATGGAGTAATTATTTCTAATCATGGAGGACGTCAAGTTGATGTAGGGCAAGCGACTATTGATTCATTACACACAATTGCACCAAAATATAAAAACAAAATTAAAATAATGATGGACAGTGGAATTAGAGGAGGTGCTGATGTTGCTAGGGTTTTAGCACATAATGCTGATTTCACATTCATGGGAAGATCCTTTATGTATGGTGTTTCAGCTCTAGGGAAAAATGGTGGCACCCATACTATTTCAATAATAAAAAAACAATTAACTCAGATTATGGAACAATTAGGGTGCTCAAATATAAAAGATTTTATCCACGCAAGGATTAGCTAAATAATTACAATTTAGACCTAAAAAATAAAAAATTATTTTTTTGAAACATCCAAGTCTTTAATAGATTCTAAACTTTTTATATCTATCTGGGTAATTGATTCCAAAAAATCTAAAAATTGTGTAAAATTTCTCATATAGAATTTAGCTGCAGTTTTTTTCTTCCCAATTTTAATTTTAAAGCTTTTAGAATTTAAACTCATAAACATACTTTCATCGGTTATATCATCTCCAGCAGCAAGACAAAAGTCATATTTTTTTTGATTAATTAAATCTAAAGCACTGACTCCTTTATTTATATTAGAAGGAATAAGTTCTAATACTTTATTGCCATCCATCAAAGTTAAATTATTTGGTAAAAGGCTTTTTAAAACTGTTTTTAATTCTACTGATCTTTTTATTCCAAGTTCAGGATCTGCCTTGCGATAATGCCATGAAAGTGAATTTGTTTTATGTTCAATAAATGTTCCTGGTGTATTGTCAGTAAATGTATTTAAAACAGGAAGTAAATGTTCTATCCATTCCCTACTAAGTCCTTTCTTCTCTTGCCATTCAGAAGCTATCTCTTTAAAGTAGAGTCCATGTTCTGCAACTAGAATTAAATTTAAATTAGAAAAATATTTTTCTAAGAATGAGTATGGTCTCCCTGACATTATTACTACATCTGTACCATCATGGTTACTAAGATTATTTAGTAATTTTAAAAGTGCTTTCGATGGGATTACATTATCTGGATTATCATTAAATCCAACAAGAGTCCCATCATAATCTAACAGTAAGAGTCTTTTCTTAGATTTTTGGTAAGATTCTAATATTCTACTAGAAATTGAAGTAGTTACAAGTTTTACTTTTGATGAGGACTCTTTATTTGAGATTTCATCTAATGTATTTACAAAATTAGAAGACCATTTTTTAATGTCATAGCGTTTAATTCTATTCCTTAAAATTAAATTTCTTTGCTTTTGCTCTTTTAATGGCATTTCTAAAGCTGTTTTTATCGATTTAGAGAGCTGTTCAATATCAAAAGGATTAACTAATATTGCTTGTGGTAATTCTTTTGAAGCTCCTGCTAACTCGCTTAGAATTAAAACACCATCATTATTTATACGTGTGGATAAATATTCTTTAGCTACTAAGTTCATGCCATCACGTAAAGGTGTAATCATTGCAACATCTGATGATACATATAAATCTATTAAATTTTCAAATGGCATTGATCGATAATAGTACCAGACAGGTGTCCAATTTACTGAAGCGAACTTTCCATTTATTCTGCCAACTACCTCATCGGTTTGACGCTTAAGAATTTTATATTGCGAAACTTTTGACCGAGAAGGAACAGCTAACATTACTAATCGAATTTTATCATGATACTCAGGGTTAGTATCGAGAAACCTTTCAAATGCTAATAATCTATTTAATACACCTTTTGTGTAATCAAGACGATCTATAGATAGAATAAGCTTTCCTTCATTAGTCAATTTATGGGTATTAATTTGTCTTTTCAAATCAGAGCTGCCGGGAGAAATTCTTAAATTACTTTTGGCGGCATCTTCAAATTTTTTGAAGTCTATTCCCATCGGGAAGGTATTTACAACTATTTCTCTACCTTGATATAGTATAATATTGAAATTTACTTCCAAGTTTAATATTCGTTTTACTGAACTCAGAAAATGGCGTTCATAATCATAAGTATGAAAACCTATTAAATCTGAACCTAACATACCGGTTAATAATTCTTCTCTTTTCGCAAAAATTCTGAAAATTTCAAAAGATGGAAACGGGATGTGAAGAAAAAAACCAACAGTTACATCAGGATTTATATCTTTTATAATCTGTGGGCATAACAAAAGTTGATAATCATGAATCCAAACTTTATCACCCTCTTCGACAACTTTTAAAACTTCATCAGCAAATTTTTGATTAACCTGCTTGTAAGATTCCCATTGGTTTATATCAAATTTGTGAATTTCAATAAAGTAATGAAAAAGAGGCCACAGACACTTATTAGAAAATCCAAAATAAAAATTATCTAATTCGACCTCATTGAGAAAGACAGCACGAAATTGATTTTTCTCTAAATTTTTATTTATTTGATTTTTACTTTTTTCATCTAAACTATTCGAACTTACCCCTGGCCAGCCAATCCAAATTGATTTACCCTCTCTATGAAATGATTTTAAACCAGTAGCTAGTCCACCACTGGTTGGTTTAAATGACCATTCGCCATTATCATTTTCTGCTTGGACTGGTAAGCGATTTGAAACAATTATGTTTTTTGGCATAATAAATTTATTAAAACAAAAATATTACCATCAATATAGTAATTACAACGAAATACTTTTAAAAATTTAAATAATCGTAATTTGAAAATCTATAATGGTATTTAAAGAGAATACTTCAAAAAATTACATCTAATATTTCAAATATGTATCACTTTAATGATTTCCCTGATTAAAATCTAAAAAGTTATTTTTTCATCTTAACTTTAAATAAATGGAATTAATCTAATTATGTCTGCTGACAAGAATTTAAACTATGGTATTATTGGTAATTGTAGATCGGCTGCACTTATAAGTGATAAAGCATCCATTGATTGGTGTTGTTTACCAAAGTTTGATTCTTCATCAGTATTTGCTAAAATTTTGGATGATGAAAAAGGTGGAGGATTTTGTATAGAAACAAAACAAAAATTCGATATTTCACAAAGTTATCTTGAGGACACCTGTATTCTTAAGACTAATTTTCGAAATGTAAACCATGAATTCGAGGTAATAGACTTCATGCCTAGATTTGTTAAAAACAAAGGAGAATTCTATGCACCCCCTGAAATAATTAGAATTGTTAAACCAATCAAAGGCTATCCTGAAATTAAGTTTAAATATGATCCGCGTTTAGAATACGCACTTGGAAAAACCAAACATGTAAACAAAAAAAACATGATTCGAAGCCGCGTAGATAATCCAAAGCATGACAGCATATTTTTGTATACTAACATAGAGCATGACATTATAATTGATTCGCTATTGTATAAGCTAAACAAGCCTATTTTTTTTAATATTTCATACAATGAAAAATTAAAGACCCCTGTTCTTTCTGATTGTCTTTTAAATTTTGAAAGAACAAAAGTTTATTGGCTGAATTGGTGTTCAAAAACACCTGTTTTTAAACAATACAATGATCAAATATTAAGAAGCGCAATGACATTAAAATTAATGTCGTATGATAAAACTGGAGCAGTATTGGCAGCAGTAACTACATCTCTACCTGAAACTATTGGCGAAGTAAGAAACTGGGATTACCGTTTTTGTTGGATTCGCGATGCTTCTATGGTTATTAGAGTAATTTCAAAACTAGGCCACAGAAGAATTGTAAAAAACTTTATAAATTTTATTATAGAACTAATCCCTGATAAAGCACAAAAATTACAGATTATGTATGGTATAAATGGGGAGGAAATTCTTACTGAAGAATTTTTAAACCATCTTTCAGGTTATGAAAATTCAAAACCAGTAAGAATTGGGAATGCTGCTTATACTCAAAAACAAAATGATATTTATGGAATTTTAATGGATGCTATACATGCTGAGATTAAGCAATTTTCTATTGGCTTTGAAAGATTGCAAGAAATTTGGTCAATAGTAAAAGGAATAGTTTGGGTTGTGAAAAATAACTGGCAAAATCCTGACAAAGGGATATGGGAATTTAGATCTGAAGATCTTCATTTTACCTTTTCAAAGGTATTATGCTGGGTGGCAATTGATCGTGCAATAAAAATAGCAGAATTGTTGGATAAAAATGAAGCAGCTCAAAAGTGGCAACCTTTGCAAAAGGCAATCAAAGATGATATTGAAAATAAAGCTTATAATAAAGAAATTCAAGCTTATACTCAGTCTTATGGTTCAAATTATCTTGATGCCTCAGTTTTACTTATAGAACAATACGGCTTTTTAAGCCCTAATGAACCTCGGTTTATAAGTACTGTAAAAGCTATTGAGAAAGAACTTTCTTATGAGGGTTTGTTATATCGATATAAAAATCAAGACGATTTTGGTTTACCTTCTTCTTCATTTACAGTTTGCACTTTTTGGTTTATAAATAGTTTAATTAAAATTGGGGAGCATGAGAAAGCAAAAAATTACTTTGATAACCTATTAAGTTATAGCAATCATCTTGGGCTTTTCAGTGAAGATTTAGATTTTAAGACTAAGCGTCTTCTCGGGAATTTTCCCCAGGCATATTCACATCTTGCACTAATTGACACTGCTTTATCATTTAATTCAATATTAGAATGAAATCATCGATCTAGAAATTTATGAAAGCAATTTTATTATCATTGATTCTTGTTCAGTTTTTAAATGCTCAAATACAAGAGGAAAAAAAAATTATTAGTCACTTATATATATATGATTTAATTAAAAAAAAGGCAAAATTGATTAGAACTGAAAAACGACATATTGAAGCTCCCAATTGGTCTCGAGATGATAATTATTTGGTTATAAATAGCAATGGTAAATTAGAAAAATATGATTTTGATGGTAATCCTATGGAAATAATTTCAACAGGCTCATTAGAGAAATGTAATAATGACCACGGGATTTCTTATGATGGTAAAACATTATTTTTTTCTAGTGGAAAAAAAAATATTAAAGAACACAATTCTTTTATCTATAAAATGCCAATTTTAGGTGGAATACCTGAGCTTTTAACTTCAACTTCTCCTTCCTATTGGCATGGTGTTTCTCCTGACGGAACAGAGATTGTTTATTGCGCTTCAAGAGATGGGAATTATGATGTTTATAAAATGAATATTAAAGATAAAAAAGAAGTGAGACTTACATTCAGCGAAGGGCTAGACGATGGGCCTGAATATTCTCCTGACGGGAAATTTATTTATTTTAATTCCTTTCGAAAAAATAAAATGGAAATTTGGCGGATGCTTTCAGATGGTTCTTATCAAGAGCAATTAACAAATGATGAGTATTCCAATTGGTTCCCACATGTAGCCCCTGATAATAAAAAGTTAGTCTTCATAAGTTATATAGAAAATCAGAAGCAAAATCATCCTTTTGGCAAAAAAGTTAAATTGAGATTATTAGATTTAATGACAAAAGAGAAAAGTGATTTAACCCAGGTATTTAATGGAGGTCAAGGGACAATTAACGTTTCATCATGGAACTCTAAAGGAACCAAATTTGCCTATATAGTATATTCTTTAGAAGAATAAGCTCCTCATAACTGAGAACCCATTATAAATTTGTTTTTTGTAATTTTCTAAGATACTTTATACGCAATTATGAAAAAGATAATTTACTCAGCAACCTTAATATTATTTTCACACTTATTAATTTCTCAAGAAAAGAAAAAAACTAAAGAAGAAGATGGTCTTTCTCTTGAAGCAACCCGTTCTGTTCAAATAAACACAAAAGAAGGCACATGGATGTCAATTGATGTTCATCCAAATGGGAGAAAAATTATTTTTGATCTTTTAGGTGACTTGTATGAACTCCCCATCCAAGGTGGAAAGGCAAATAGAATTACAGAGGGCTTAGCCTTTGACTCTCAGCCTAAGTACTCTCCAGATGGGAATTCTATATTATTTTTATCAGATAGAAGTGGGGGTAATAATGTTTGGATTTTAAATACAAAGGATAAGGATACTACTCAACTTACTAAAGATAATATTTATAAAATGCAATCTGCTGACTGGTCTCCAGATGGCAACTATATAGTAGTAAGCAAAGGAACACGAAATTTCAAGTTACACATTTATCATAAAGATGGTGGTGCTGGGAGCCAACTAATTAATGAGCCAGAGAGGTTGAAAGTATCAGAACCCACCTTTGGTCCAAAAGGTCGTCTTATCTGGTTTTCTCAAAGAATGGGAGCCTGGCAATATAATGCCCGTTTTCCTCAATATCAATTAGCTACTTATGACCGTGAAGATGGAGAAAAAGAAGTAATGACTTCGCGTTATGGCTCAGCATTTACGCCAACACTTTCACCTGATGGGAAGTGGTTAGTTTATGGAAGTCGTTTTAATGATAAGACAGGTCTTGTAAAACGCAATCTAATTACTCAACAGGAAAAATGGTTAGCCTATCCGGTACAACGTGACGAACAAGAGTCTATAGCACCATTAGGTGTACTTCCAGCTATGTCTTTTACTCCAGACAGTAAAGAAGTTATCGCTTCTTATGGAGGAAAAATTTACCGCCTTCCAATAGAAGGAGGAGTAGCTATTAATATTCCATTTGAGGTAAATGAAAAACTTGCTATGGGTCCTCAATTAAAATTTGATTACCCTATTGAGGATACTCCTTCATTTAACATAAATCAAATTAGAGATGCTCAAATTTCACCTGATGGATCTTCAATGGTTTTTACTGCATTAAACAAATTATACATTATGAATTTTAAAGATCAGATTCCAAGAAGATTAACAAATTTTTCTTTTACAGAGGCCATGCCTGCATGGAATAAAAATGGAAAAGAAATTGCTTTTGTCACTTGGGACCGTGAAAAAGGAGGGAGTGTTTACAAGCAAAGAGTTGATAAGATTTCAAAGCCAATAAAAATGACTAATGAATTAGGAGTTTTTACTCAGCCTGTTTGGAGTCTGGACAATAGAATTGTTGTATTTAAGGGTTCAGCTCAACAATTCAATGATTCGGACGGACCAAGGGCTTTTAAACAAAAAGCTAATTTGGTTTGGCTTGAAGCTAAGAATCCTGGTAAAACTAGATTAATAACAAAAGCTTATGGTCTATCAAATCCACATTTTGCACAAAACGATAATCGAATTTATTTAAATTCTAAGGATGGTTTGGTTTCTATAAAATGGGATGGAACTGATCAAAAAAAGCATCTTACTGTAGATGGAATAACAGTATATGGATCTTCATATGATCATAATCATTTATTATCTGATACACCAACAGCACCAGAGAAAAAACCATCCAAAGCTTCAATATTGACACGCGCTCCCAAAGGTCCTTACGCACTAGCACAGATAAATAATGATATATACGTTGTCACTGTTCCATATTTAGGAGCTGATGGAGCGAAAATAAATGTTAATGATCCAGATGAAGCCGATTTCCCCTCTCGTAAGCTTACTAAGTTCGGAGGACAGTTTCCTAGTTGGGATTCAACTGGTAATATAGTTTATTGGACCCTTGGTAAAACTCTTTTTCGTTATGATATTTTAAAAGCAAAACAGGTTGATAAACTAAAAAAAGATGAAGAGAAAGCTGTTAAAATTGAAGACAGGAATCATAACTTTTCATCATCTGACGAAGAAGATAAAAGTATTGAAGATTATCAAGCAAAAGAAAAAGATATTATTGTAAAAGTTCAAAGAGCTATGGCGAAAGGGCGATTAGCGTTTACTAATACAACTTTGATTACTATGGCTGGAAAAGAGATTATCGAAAATGGAACAATTATTTTAAAAAATAATAGAATAGAAAAGGTGGGCAAATCAGAAGAAATTGAACTTCCTCAAGGAATTAGGCAAATTAATTTGGAAGGTAAATTTATAATACCAGGATTTGTAGATACACACGCCCATATGTGGCCTGCTTGGGGGCTACACAAAAATAGTGTTTGGGTTTATGCTGCAAACCTAGCTTATGGTGTAACAACTACCCGCGATCCTCAAACTGCAACAACTGATGTTTTGACATATGCTGATATGGTTGAAGCAGGGATAATACCAGGCCCTAGAATCTACTCCACCGGACCAGGAGTAGGATATTGGGGATATAATATTAAAAGTTTAGACCATGCACGTGATGTTTTAATGCAATATTCTAAATACTATAATACGAAAACTATAAAAATGTATTTGACGGGAAATCGTCAACATAGACAGTGGATTATCGAAGCAGCAAAAGAGCAAAAATTAATGCCAACTACAGAAGGGGGGTTAGATTTTAAATTGAATATTACACAAATTTTGGATGGATATCCTGGTCATGAACATTCATTTCCAGTATATCCGTTATATAAGGACTTTATCGATTTTGTATCAGCTTCTAAAACAGCTTATACCCCTACTTTACTTGTATCTTACGGTGGACCTTGGGCTGAAAATTATTATTATGCAACAGAAGATGTACAGCAAGATGATAAAATAAACCGCTTTACTCCTAAATCAGAATTAGATAGAAAGTCTAGAAGAAGAAATTCAGGCTGGTTTATGAAAGAAGAATATGTTTTTGAAGACCATGCTGTATTTGTAAAAGATTTGGTTGAGGCAGGTGGAATATCAGGAGTAGGTTCACATGGACAACTCCAAGGACTCGGTTATCATTGGGAACTATGGAGCATGTATTCGGGAGGTATTTCAAATCATAATATGTTAAAAGTCGCTACTATACTCGGAGCAGAGGCTTTGGGCTTATCAAATGATTTAGGGAGTATAGAGGAAGGGAAATTGGCAGATTTAGTAGTTTTAGAAAAAAATCCATTAGACAATATTCGAAACACAAATCAAATAAAATATGTTGTAAAAAATGGATTTGTTTATGACGCTGAAACATTGAACATGATATATCCTTCAGAAAAAAAACAAAAATATCCTTGGACCCAACAGGTACCATCTTTAAATCTTCCAGGTATTGGAAAAAACTAAATAATTTTTCTTTTTAATGGTTATCTTAACCTTTGAAATATTAAAAAACATTATTAATTATGTCACCTGATAATTTTTTATTAAACAATTCAAAAGTCTATTTAAAGACTCACAATTATTTAAGATCTGCAGTTTCAAAAATTTTACTTGTATTTTTATTTCTTTTAACTTACACTGTTAAATCTCAAATCCCACTAATTGAGCATCCTAGACCTGATTTTAATAGACCAATTTGGGAAAATTTGAATGGTTTCTGGGACTTTAAATTCGATCCTGATGACAAGGGGATAAAAGAACAATGGTATAAAGGGACGAACTTTGATCAAAAAATAACTGTACCTTTTCCTTGGGGTTCAAACTTATCCAAAGTAAAAGATGAAGCTAATATCGGATGGTATAATAGAGAAATTAATGTTTCAGCAGACTGGAAAACTAAAAAAACATTTATCACTGTTGGGGCCTCAGATTGGGAAACTTCAGTCTGGCTTGATGGAATATTTGTAGGAAAACATCAGGGAGGCTATGTTCCATTTTCTTTTAATTTAACACCATACTTGAAATATGGACAAAATCAAAAACTTACAATTAGGGTTGATGATGATGCGGGAGATCCAAAAAAATTTAAGCGAGGATATACATTGTATGGAAAACAAGGATATGGAAATGCAAGAGGGATTTGGCAAACCGTTTATTTAGAAGCCAGAGGTGAGAATTTTATTGATGCGATTCATTTTACTCCCGATATTGACAACAAAAAGGTAAATGTAACAGCATACTTAGATAAATATGCAACAAAGGAGTTACCTCTAAAAATAAAAATTAAGACTGATAAAGGATTTATCAATCATGACATTATTTTCAAGTTCGGGCAACTTAAAAGAAAATTTGATATAGATATACCTGATATGAGACTATGGAGCCTTGAAGACCCATATCTATATGATGTAGAAATAAAATTGGAAGATGATTATGTTAAATCTTATTTTGGGATGCGTAAAATTTCTATTATAAACTTACCTGGCACTGAGTACCCTTATGTTGCTCTTAACAACAAACCAATATATCTGCAATTAGCGCTTGATCAATCTTATCATCCAGATGGTTATTATGCTTTCCCTAGTGACAAATTCATAAAAGAAGAAATTTTAAGAAGTAAGTCTATAGGTTTAAATGGAATCAGAATTCATATAAAAGCGGAGGTTCCTAGAAAATTATTTTGGGCAGACAAATTAGGGCTTTTAGTAGTTGAAGACTTGCCTAACTCTTGGGGTGATCCAGATAAATTTATGAGGAATGAATCAGAGTACACTCTAAAAGAAATGATTAAAAGAGACTATAATCACCCATCTATTTTTTCATGGGTCCTTTTTAATGAGCAGTGGGGGCTTTCAACTAAAAATGATTCGGATGATAACAAAAAAAACAAGAGTGAAATTCTTTCAGAGACATATAATTGGGTAACCTCGATGTATTATTTAGCTAAATCAATGGACGAATCAAGGCTTATTGAGGATAATTCACTCTGTTGTGGAGGAGTTCACACAGCTACTGATATTAATTCATGGCATGTATACCTTCCAGGTTACGCTTGGGAAAATTATCTTAAAGATCAGTCTGAAAAGAATTTTAAAGGATCAACTCATTTATATTATGATGGTTTTAAACAGGAAAATCAACCCTTTGTTAATTCTGAATCAGGAAATGTGTGGGGTTATAAAGGAAGTACAGGTGATATTGACTGGAGTTATGATTATCACAGGATGATCAACAGTTTCAGAAAATTTCCTGAGGTTGCGGGATGGCTATATACAGAGCATCATGATGTTATAAATGAATGGAATGGATATTGGAAATTTGATAGGTCAGAAAAAATAACAGGCTTAGAGAAGATTTCAAATGGAATGACTTTAAATGATTTTCATTCACCTGTTTATTTATCAACTGGTGTAGAAATATGCAAATCTGTCAAAGGTGGAGATGAAGTTCAGGTCCCTTTATTCCTTTCTTCTATGACTCAAAAAGATTTCGGAGATGAACTTGTTATTGATTATGAACTTATTCACACAAATTCAATTGCACAAGAATATAAAATAACATCAGGTGAATTCAATATTAAATATGAGCCTTGGAAAAATGAATCCCTTAGTCCAATTAATTTAAAAATGCCACAAGCCAGTGGTCTTTCAAAACTAATCTTAACATTAAAGACTCTTGATGGGGAAGTTTTACATAAAAATTTTCTTCATTTTGAAGTGAGTTCAGATGAAAAATTAAAGAATTTAGATTTATTAAGTTTTGACCCAAACTCTTTTTCAAATTCAAGCTGGACCAAAAAATCCTGGGCAGTTTTTGGTAATAAAAAAATGAATGGTGCTGGGAATGGATTTTTTGAATATGAAATTATTTTCCCAAAAAAAATTAAATCACAAAAATATAAAGATGCTTATTTTATAATTGAAGCGTCTGCTAAACAACTTTTTGATAAAGATAAAGATGAGAAAGATTATGTAGACGCTGGGATCGATTATATGAAAGGATCTAAAGTTAGTCCCAGTAAAAACCCTAATTCTTATCCAATGACAGATTCAAAACAATTTCAATCAAAAATTCAAGTATTAATTAATGAGAAAATTAAGATGGAACTTACTCTTGAAGATGACCCTGCGGACCATAGAGGAGTTCTTTCTTGGCACTATCAGAAAAGATCAAAAACTTCTGAACCACCAAAACTAAACGAAGCAGGATCTTATGGTTATATTATAAAAACCCCAATATCTAAAGCTGAATTAGAAAACTCAATAAAAAAAGGGAAAATGAAAATTAAGTTAAGAACTTATGGTGAAGGCGGTATAGCTATATATGGAAAGTCTTTTGGGAGATATCCTCTTAATCCTACATTAGTGCTTCAAAAATAAATTTTTATGATTTCATGTTTTCCTCTGAATTATCTAAAGAATAATTACCAAAGTCAAAAATTTCATCATAGTCCTTCGAGACTTTTCTTGGAGTTTTTAAAATTCTGTTTTCTTGAAATAAATAAACTTTTTCTAAGTTTTTAAATTTAGTTAGTTTTTCAATATTTTGAGGGTCAAACTTTGAATTAACTAAATAAATACGTTTTAAGCTTTTTAATTTAGATAGTTCATCAATATTGTTACCAAATATACTCGTATTATTCAATTTCAAAACAGTAAGATTGGTGAAATATTTTAGATTAAAAAAAAGAGAATCGGTGATCTTACTGTTACTTAAATCAAGATTAACAATATTTTCTTTTATACCGCTCATGATTAACAAATCAATGTCACTGAATTCAGAATAATTTAGTGTATTAACGGAAAAGAAATTTGAGCTTTTACTAATTGGATTAATTAGAATTTTTTTTGATCTAATTTTTTTTAGTATTTCAATTTTAGGCATTGAAACATCTTCCATTGGATAAAATGGCTTTTCCATTGAGAAAAAATAACTAATAAGATTTTCATCAAGTTTAAATTTCTCAATAGATTTTTCAAACGAACTTCCATTTTTTATCCATCTACTTATTAAATTAATTTCTTCTTTACTAAGCTGTTTGCCTCCTTTTGGAGGCATATGT
>MDTG01321248.1_pt1 | contig 38918 bp, 38 predicted proteins | sample 811421 | NCBI WGS metagenome assembly MDTG01 (sample SAMN05326645, study PRJNA326480) | marine metagenome | isolation source: seawater | place: Pacific Ocean: South East | collected 2011 | reverse complement strand
TTAGTAAATAATTAATTTTTAGGGCGGCGTAGCTCAGTTGGTTAGAGCACCGGAATCATAATCCGGGTGTCCGGGGTTCGAGTCCCTGCGCCGCCACATTTTTAAATAATATAAAATCTAAAGAATAGGGAAATATTTTGAAAACGTATTTACTACTTTCTATCATTCTGTTATTCTCATGTTATACAAATCCAAACATTGAAAAATCTTTATATGATAATGGTCAAATAAGATATTTGTTTGAAAAAGAGAATGGTAAAAAACATGGATTATCTAAATATTGGGACGAGAAAGGAAATATTATTAATACTGCAGAATACTTTTATGGTCAATTACATGGTGAATGGATAAGATACTATTCAAATGGAAGAATTAAGTCTATAACTATTTATGAATTTGACAAAAAAAATGGTTATGAAAAAACATTTTATCAAAATGGTAATATAAAATCACAAGTTTTGTACAAAGATGATAAAGAAGTATCTGACATCATTCGTTGGGATAAAAATGGAATTTTAATGGATTAATGTTAATAGTTATATGAAAAGTATGAAAAAAAAATGGGTACTTCAAAATAGCTTTCTACAACTTCCAATCTGCTTCTATAAAGAAATAAAACCAAGCTTAGTTCAAAATCCTAAATTAGTTTATTATAATGATAAGCTTTCAAAACAATTAAACCTAGAATTCTTAAACGATGATATAGAAAAGGTTACTAATTTTTTTTCTGGAAATATTTTACCAGATGATTGCCAACCTATTGCCCAAGCTTATGCAGGTCACCAATTTGGTCATTTTACCATGCTTGGAGATGGTAGGGCTATATTGCTTGGTGAACAAAAAGATATAAATAATAGATTTTTTGATATTCAGTTAAAAGGATCTGGACAAACTCCTTTTTCTAGAGCTGGTGATGGTAGAGCTACCCTAAGTTCAATGCTTAGAGAATATTTAATGAGTGAGTCAATACACTTTTTAAAAATTCCAACCACTAGAAGTTTAGCAGTTATTGACACTGGAGAAAAAGTATTTAGAGAAACAATTAATAATGGTGGAATCCTTACAAGAATTTCATCTAGCCATATTAGAGTAGGAACTTTTGAGTATGCTAAACATTTTTGCTCAAAATCAGATTTTAAATGTTTAATTAATTATGTTATTACTAAATATTACCCAAATATTATTGATAGTGAATCACCTTATCTTGATTTATTAAAAACTGTTATGAAAAAACAAATAGATTTAGTTGTTGATTGGATTAGAGTTGGATTCATCCATGGTGTTATGAATACAGATAATATGAGTATTACAGGAGAAACAATTGATTATGGCCCTTGTGCATTTATGAATAAATATGATCCGAAAACTGCTTTTAGTTCAATTGATAGACATGGTAGATATGCTTTTGGAAATCAACACAAAATCATATATTGGAATTTATCAGTTTTTGCAGGGACTCTTTTATCATTTATAGATAGCAATGAGAGTAAATCAATAGATCTGGCTCAAAATGTTTTAGATGAATTTCCTGCTTATTTTTCGAATAAATGGCATAAAATGATGTTTAGTAAATTGGGAATTAAAAATCCTAAAGAATCAGATAAAAAGTTCATTAATGATTTATTAGGACTTATGGATTCATACAAGGCAGATTACACAAATACATTTTTAGGTTTAACATTAGATAAAGCAAGTAAAGATTCTTTATTCCAATCTATTGATTTTAAAAGTTGGAAGAAAAAGTGGAAAAAAAGAACTGAAAATGATAAAAATAGCACAAAATTAATGAAAGAAAATAATCCAATATATATTCCAAGGAATCATCTAGTTGAATCTGCTTTAAATAATGCTATAAACGGTAATAAGGAAGAATTTGATAAAATATTAAATCAAATGTCTCATACATACGACTATGAAGCAAAAAGCGATGAATTTCAAAATGTACCAGAGGACTTTGATAAAACCTATAAAACATTTTGTGGAACCTAATTGATTAAACTACAGATTATAGTTATTCATTTATTAAATCCATGTTTCTTTTTTAACTGTTAAATCACCACCTGCATCACCAGTATTAATTACGCCTTTAGGTTCAATGATAAGAATTTTACATTCTTTTTCAGCATAAGGCTTATGTTTAAATCCTTTGGGCACAACATACATTTCACCTTTAGATAATTTTATATCATTATCTCTAAGCTTTATAGTCATTTCTCCTTCTATTACTAAAAATGTTTCGTCTGTATCTTTATGGTCATGCCATGTAAATTCACCTTTAATTTTAACAACTTTAAACTGATAATCATTCATCTCTGCAATAATTTTAGGAGACCAATATTCTGTAAATTTTGAAAATTTTTCTTTTAGATTGATTTTTTTTGAGGACATTTTATCTCCTTTAAAATAATTATTTTCTAGCAAAAAGGTTATATAGATTAGTTTTTTTTAGAGCAGGTTCTTGAATAATCTTAATTTTAAATCCTAATTTTTTTAATTTATTTTTAATGTATTCCAAACGACCATCAATATCATTGATTTCAATAATTAATTGATTTATTATTGACCAATTCTGTTCATTGATTCCATTAATAACTTTATGTTCATTTCCCTCGCAGTCAATTTTTAAAAGATCTATTTTTCTTAGTGATAGTTCATCAATTACTTTTGATAGTGGTTTAAGTTTACAGCTAATTTTTTTCTTTTTTCTGATGAGATTTTTTACAAAAAAAGCATAGGTAAATTTTGGTATGAATTTTTTCCACCACCAATTAGATGGAGCATTTTGCATACTACCATCAAATGCCTCGATTAAATCTTCTTTGGAGTTCCATATTTCATCATTCGCACTTGATAGAGCAGGAGCATTTGGGAAATATGTGAATTCTATTGATTCACTTTTATCTGAAATTCCAAAATTATAAGATTGAAAGTTTTTATTGTTGCTTAAATCTGAATTTGCTTTAAGAACTGAATAAATATTATCAATAGGTTCAAAGGAATGAATGTTTATCATTGGATATTTTTTAGTTAATTCTAAACCGAGAATACCAATATTTGCTCCTATATCTAGTATTGTATCTGATTGTTCTAAACTAATAAAGTCATCAAAATAGCCAGTAATGTGTTCATGAAGCATTTGAGCTTCTAAAGAATTTATGCAAAAAATTGTATCACCATTAATTAGGGTTGTTTTTTTCAATTTTTAATATATAAATCTGTAATTGTTTTAGTTAGTACTTCTGATGCATTAGCAAAAGTTTCACTGAGTGTAGGGTGAGGATGAATTGTTAGACTGATATCTTCAATATTTGCACCCATTTCAATTGCAAGCATTGCTTCCGATATAAGTTCTCCAGCATTATTACCCGATATTCCAACTCCTAGGATTCTCGAATTATCTTCAGATGTTAATATTTTTGTTTTTCCTATTGCTTGACCATTTGTCATTGCTCTTCCGCTTGCAGACCAGGGGAATATACCTTTATTATACTTGATTTTCTTATTTCTTAAATCTGATTCAGTATATCCTGCCCAAGCAATTTCAGGGTTTGTATAAATAACTGATGGAATTGCAATTGGATCAAAAACTGAATTATATCCAGCTATATTTTCTGCTGCTACTTTACCTTCGTGAGTTGCTTTGTGTGCAAGCATTGGATCACCAACAATGTCTCCAATAGCATAAATATTTGGAGTTATTGTTCTCATTTTATCATTAACAGGTATGAAACCTCTTTGATTTAATTTAATACCTGCTTTTTCGAGATTTAAAAATTTTGTATTAGGTGACCTACCAACTGAAACTAAAACTTTATCGAATGAATCTTGAAAAATTAAATCATTATTTTTGAATTTAACTTCAATCATATTATTAATTTCTTTTAATCCTACAACTTCCGTTGATAGAAAAATATTTTTGAATTTACTTTTTAAGCTATTATATAAAGGGTCAACTAAATCTTTATCTGCCATTGGTAATAATCTAGAAGAAAATTCAGCAACAGTAATTTTGCTTCCAAAAGATTGGAATGCGCTACCAAGTTCTAATCCAATATATCCTCCTCCTATTACTAACATTTTTTTAGGAACTTCATTAAGTGATAGTGCATCTGTAGAATTAATTACTTTACAAGAATCATTAGATCCAAAATTTAATTTTGTAGGAGAGGATCCTGTAGCAATTATGCAGTAATCAAAATTAAGATTAATTATTTTGTTTTGATTGTCTCTAACCGATAATTTATTTGCAGATAAAAAAGAAGCAAGGCCATTGATGACTTTGATTTTTCTTTGATTTGCAAGTTCCTTAATTCCACTATTTAGATTATTTACAATAGAATTTTTCCATTCAAATATTTTTTTGATATCAATTTTAGGTTTTTCAAAAGTTACACCGAAATCTTTTGATTCTTCTGCTTCATTTATTACATTCGATAGATGAAGATAAGCTTTAGAAGGTATACACCCTCTATTTAAGCAAACACCACCTAAGTTTTTATCTTTATCAATTAAAGTGACATCTAGGCCTAGATCTGCAGCTCTGAAGGCAGCAGTATAACCACCTGGGCCTGAACCAATAACTATAATTTTTCTTTTAATATGATTGTTATTATTCAAATTATAGGATGATTTATTTTAAAAGGGATGTTTTATTAATAATCTCACCAAAAAGTTTTGTGAATTTAGCAGCATCAGCTCCATTAATCACTCGATGATCATAAGATAGAGATATTGGCAACATGTTTTGAGAACATAGTTTTCCATTCTTATCAGTGATTTGTTTAAAAATTTTTGAAATTCCTAAAATCGCAACTTCTGGAGAATTAATAATTGGTGTAAAGAATTTTCCTGAAATATTACCAAGACTTGAAATAGTTATACAACCACCAGTCATATCATCCATTAATAATTTATTATCCATTGCTTTATTAATTAATCTATTGAATTCTATTGTTATTTCTTTAGTACTTTTTTTATCAACATTCTTTATAACTGGTACAAAAAGGCCTCTTGGAGTATCAACTGCAAAACCAATATTGTAATAATATTTTTTAATTACAGTTTTTCCATCATGGTCTAATGATGAATTGAAAATTTCTAATTGTTTAAGTATCAAATAAACAGCCTTAATAAAGAAAGGAATAAAAGAAACTTTTGATTTTGGACTTTTGTTAACCCTCTTTAATATTTTTATTAAACTGCTTAGCTCATCTATTTTAACCTCATCAAATTGCGTTACATGAGGTATGTTGGTCCATGATTTATGTAATCTATCAGCAGATGTACTTTGAACATTATTTAAACTAACTTTTTTAATTGGCCCTAAAGATAAAAATTGGTCTGTCAAACTTTTTTTAGGAGTTTCTTTAGGTTGAGGTTTATTTCCATTTGTATAGTTTAATACATCCTCCTTAGTTATTCTGTTATTTGGGCCAGAACCAGAAATATTTTTAATATTACAATTTAATTCCCTTGCAAGCTTTCTGACAGATGGACTTGCATTGATACTATCGTTTGATTCACTTTTTATACTAGAAGTAATTGTATTTTCTTTTTGATTTCTTTTTATTGGTATCAAATCATCATTTGATAAATTAGATGAGCTTTCAAGATTTTTTTCATTTGAAACTTCATTATTAGGTTGATTCTCCAAATCAGATGAAGAAATATCTTCTTGAGCAACAGTCTTTCCAGACTGATCGGTTTGACTCTTAGCATCTAAGTTTTTTACTTCTAATATTTTTTGACCAGGAGAAATAGTATCTCCTTCTTGAACTAAAATTTTTTTAACGATGCAGTCCTTATCAATGGGGATTTCCATTGATGCTTTATCTGTTTCAACAAGCAAAACTGAATCATTTGATTTTATTTCTTGATTTTCTTCAACAAGAATTTCACTAACTGAAATATTATCAATGCCTTCGCCTATATTTGGTAAAATAAAACTCATTTAATCATTTATTTATAATTAATCATAATATACAAATATTCAAACCTTATTTGGATTAGGTTTATCTATATCAATTTTATATTTTTTAATGCATTTAGATACTAATTCTTTATCTATCTTTTTCTCAATAAATAGTTTATCTAATGCATAAAGGATAATGTAGTATCTATTAACCTCAAAAAAATTTCTTAATTTATCTCTGGTATCACTTCTCCCAAAACCATCAGTACCAAGAGCGACAAATGGACAATTGATATATGGTAAAATTTGTTCAGCCACAAGTTTTACATAGTCACTAGTTGCGATAACTGGACCATTTCCACTTACAATTTTTTTCTCTATAAAAGATTTTCTTGGTTCTGATTCTGGATGTAAGATATTCCATCTTCTAACATCCTCAGCTTCTTTGTGGAGTTCAGAGTAGCTTGTGACGCTCCAAACACTTGCATCTATATCCCAATCCTCTAATAAAAGATTTGAAGCTTCAATTGCTTCATTGACCATTGGTCCAGATGCTAGAAGTTGAACTTTTATATTACTATTTCCAGAGTGAGGTTTTAGTTCATATAAACCTTTAATGATTCCATCTTTATCAGATGTACCCAATGATGGATGCGTATAATTTTCATTTTCAACAGTAATGTAGTATATCATATCATTTTGCCATTCATACATTTCTTTCAAGCCATGATGAATGATTGTAGCAATTTCATATGAAAATGCAGGATCATAAGCCCTTATACTTGGAACAGCAGATGCCATTAAGTGGCTATGACCATCTTGATGCTGGAGACCTTCTCCAGATAGTGTAGTCCTACCTGCAGTTCCTCCAATTAAAAATCCTCTTGTTCGCATATCTGATGCAGCCCAAATTGAATCACCAACTCTTTGAAAGCCAAACATTGAATAGTAAATGAAAAAAGGAATTAAATTAACCCCATAATTTGAGTAGGCTGTACCTGCTGCAATAAAAGATGATATAGCACCTGCTTCACTGATACCTTCTTCGAGTATTTGCCCATCTTTAGCTTCTTTATAATATAAAAATTGTTCAGAATCGACTGGATCATATTTTTGGCCAACATGAGAATAAATACCTAATTCTCTGAAAAGTGGATCAATACCAAATGTTCTAGCTTCATCAGGAATAATTGGTACAATATTTTTTCCTAGAGCTTTATTTTTAGATAATATTGTTATTAATCGAACAAATACCATAGTTGTAGAAACTTGACGGTTGTCAGAACCTTTCATTAATTCATCAAAAATATTTATATCAGGAATCTTTAAAGATTGAGCATTATTTAATCTTTGTGGTAAAAAACCACCTAATTTTTCTCTTCTTTCTTTTAAATAAATTATTTCATCACTGTTTAATAATGGTTTATAAAAAGGTGCTTTTATACAGTCTGTATCACTGATTGGAATATTAAAATGTGTTCTGAAATTTAATAATTCTTTTTCATTCAGTTTTTTTTGTTGATGGGTAATATTTCTTCCCTCACCAGCCTCTCCAAGTCCGTAACCTTTAATTGTTTGTGCTAAAATAACAGTTGGTTGTCCTTCATGATTTATTGCTTGATGATAAGCAGCGTATACTTTAGCTGGATCATGACCTCCAACTTGTAATTCTTCAAGTTCTTTATCAGATAAATGTTCAACAAGTTTTAGGAGTTCTTCATTTTCAGACCAAAAATGTTTTCTGGAATATTCACCTCCTTCAACAATATATTTTAAGAAATCACCATCAACACATTTGTCTAGCCTATTCCTAATTAAACCTTTATGGTCTTTTTCAAATAACTCATCCCAATTAGAACCCCATATAACTTTGATTACATTCCATCCAGCTCCTCTAAAAGCACCTTCTAGTTCTTGGATGATTTTACCATTTCCTCTAACAGGACCATCTAATCTTTGTAAATTACAATTTATAACAAAAATTAAGTTATCAAGCTTTTCTCTAGATGCTAGCGTTAAAGCTCCCAATGATTCTGGCTCATCCATTTCACCATCACCTAAAAATGCCCATACTTTTTTATTTTTACTACTTGTGATATTTCTATCATTAAGGTAATGCATAAATCTTGCTTGATAAATTGCCATTATTGGTCCAAGTCCCATTGAGACTGTTGCAAACTGCCAATATTCTGGCATAAGCCATGGATGAGGGTAGGATGACAAACCCTTTTCTTTGCCACTCTCTAATCTAAAATTTTCTAGATCTCTTTCACTAAATCTTCCTTCTAAAAAAGATCTAGAATAAATACCAGGTGAACAATGTCCTTGAAAAAAAATAATATCACCACCATTATTGTTTGGTCCTTGAAAAAAATGATTGAATGCAACTTCATAAAGTGTTGCTGATGATGCAAAAGATGAAATATGACCTCCAATTCCATCATTTTTAATATTAGCTCTAACCACCATTGCCATTGCATTCCATCGAATGATAGACTTTATTCTTCTTTCAATTTCTCTATCTCCAGCAAATGGTTTTTGTTCTTCTAAAGGAATTGTGTTTATGTAATCAGTATTAGCCTGAAAAGGCATCCTTATACCATTCCTTCTTGAATAAGAAATTAATTTGTCTAAAATGAAATGAGCTCTATCTGAACCAGAATGATGAATCAATGATTTGATAGAATCAATCCATTCTTGGGTTTCAATAGGGTCAATATCAGGTTTTTGATTGGAGTCTTTCATTTAGTCTATTTTTTGTTAAAAATATTACATATAAATTTACAAAAATATGTATATAATCTTTTGATTAATTATTTTAAAAATCATAATATTAAATAAATTTAATTAAAATTATAAAGGCATTATATGAAATTTAAAATAGGATTCTTAACTGCAGGAGGTATTGCACCTTGTCTTTCTTCCTCAATTTGTGCTCTAATTAGTGAGTATAATAAAATTGATAATATCGATTTTGAATTCATTGGATATTTAAATGGATACAAGGGACTTTTAACCAATAATAAAATAAATATAACAAATGATTTTAATTCTGATGCTTTGTATAATTTTGGTGGCTCTTTTCTAGGTAATAGTAGAGTAAAATTAACAAATATTGAAGATTGTGAACAGAAAGGCTATATAAAAAAAGGACAGAATCCATTAGAAGTTGCTGCAAATCAATTAAAAAACGATAAAATTGATATTTTGCATACTATTGGAGGTGATGATACAAATACAACAGCAGGTGATTTAGTTGATTTTTTATCAAAGAATAGTTATACTTTAAAAGTTATTGGTATGCCAAAGACTATAGATAATGATGTGTATCCAATTGAACAAACTCTTGGAGCAGTTTCTGCAGCAGAACAAACTAAATTATTTTTTGAAAATATTGTTAATGAAAATACAACCAGTACTAGACAATTAATTATTCATGAGGTTATGGGAAGAAATTGTGGATGGTTAACAGCATATAGTGCATTTTTATATACTGAGAGTTTAAAAAATAAAGTTTTCATTCCAGAAATATTAGTTGATAAAATTAAATGGGATATCCATGGTATATATATCCCTGAAATTAATTATGATTTTAAAAAAGAATTTGTTAGGTTGAGAAGAATTATGGATAAATATGACTGTGTGAATATTTTTTTTAGTGAAGGTGCTGGATTAGATGAAATTATTAAAGATATGAAGTCAAATAATAAAGATATTAAATATGATGCGTTTGGTCATGTTCGTTTAGATGAAATAAATCCAGGACAATGGTTTTCAAATATTTTCAAAAAGGAATTAGGTGCTGATAAAGTTCTTGTTCAAAAAAGCGGTTATTTTTCAAGATCTGCAAAACCAAATAAAGAAGATTTAAAATTGATAAAAGATAGTGCTGCGCTTGCAGTCAAATATGCTATTAAAGGAAATAATAGTGGAGTTATTGGTCTCAAAGATAAATTAGAGCTTATTGATTTTAATTATATAAGAGGTGGGAAGCCTTTTGACTATAATGTAGATTGGTTTAAGAAACTCACAGAAGGAATTAATCAGATTGATTAATAAAAATTTGTATTTGCTCTATTCTCCTTGAGGACGCTTTTTTGATTATTATATGTCCAATGCCCAGAAATAGATGCTCCTTTTCATTTGGTATTCTATCAATCTCTTTTATTATATAACCTCCAATAGTTTCATAATCTCCATTAGGTATTATATCATTATATTTTTTATTAAAATCTTTAATACTAATTTTTGCATTTGTAGTAATTGAACCATCTTTGTTTTTAAAAGTTTGTATATTTTTATAATCAAATTCGTCATCAAATTCTCCAAATATTTCTTCAAAAACATCCTCTATTGTTATTAATCCGGATGTATTACCTTCATTATTTAGTACTACCGCTATTGATTGATGTTTCTTTTTAAAAACTTTCATTAATTCTGGTATTATTTTATTTTCAGAAACAAATAGTACATCTCTTATAATATCATTTAAATTTTCTGGTTTAGAGTATAAATCATATAGATAAATTATGCCTTTTATATTGTTTAAGTTCTTATCATAAATAGGTAATTTGGAATGACCAGAATCTATGAACTTATGAGCTAAATCATCTAAGTCTGATTGTATTGATATTGCAGAAATATTTTCTAAAGGTGTCATTACATTTTTAACTATTTGATCTCTGTAATCAAATATTTTAGATATAATAGAATGTTGTTCTTTATCTATGTTTATAGATTGATCACCTTTGTGAAAAATTCCTTCAAATTCATCTCTTTTTTGTTCAATTAGATCTTTTTTATTAGTTGTGTATTTTCTATCCATAAAATTTATTTTTTTAAAAATAAAAACAACTGGAAAGAAAATAATGTAAAATATGTAAAGAATTGGAGATAAAACAAGTAGCATTATATTGGAATATTCTCTAATGATTGTTTTTGGTAAGATTTCACCAAAAATTAATATTATTAGTGCAATTGGTATAAATAAAATATTTTCATAAATCATTCCATTATAATGATTAACTAATTTAATTAAATAAACAGTAGCAAATGAAGAGGCTAAAATATTAGCTAGATTTGTTCCAATTAGAGCAACAATTAAAAATTGAGATTTATTTTTAATAATAAACTTCGTTAGTTTTGAAAGTCTATATTTTTGCTTAATCCAAACATCTATTTGGAGTTTATTGGCTGAAATCAATGCTATTTCCGTACTAGAAAATAAAATTGAGAAAAAGAGGCCAGTTATTGCTAAATTTATTTCTAACATTATTATAATAATTGTGTTCAATTTAAAATACATGGTAATTTAATGGATAATATCACTGAAAAACAAAACTCAAAATCAGAAAATTTAAATCAATTAGAAGTAATTGATATATTGGATTTAATTAATAAAGAAGATAGAAAAATTGCTCAATCAGTATCTTTTATAATGCCTCAAATTAGTTTTTTAATTATAGATATTATCTCAAAAATGAAGAAAAATGGAAGATTGTTTTATGTCGGTTGTGGTACAAGTGGTCGTTTAGGAGTTCTAGATGCTTCCGAATGTCCTCCTACTTTTGGAGTTCCAGATGATATGGTACAGGGTGTAATAGCAGGTGGATATAAAGCACTAAGTAAATCAGTTGAAAATGCAGAAGATTCATATGAGGATGGATATAAAATAATTAGTGAAAGAAAAATCATTGAATCTGATATTGTAATAGGTATTAGTGCATCAGGTAGTGCTAGTTATGTTCATGGTGCATTAAATAGTGCTAAGAAAAATGGTTGTACTACTGCTCTAATTTGTTGCAATAAAATTAAGAATGAGAGTTACATAGATCATTTACTTTCTATCATTGTAGGGCCTGAAATTATTACTGGTTCTACTAGAATGAAGGCTGGAACAGCTACTAAGATGGTATTAAATATGATTTCTACAACCGTCATGGTCAAGCTTAATAAAGTGTATGGTAATTTAATGATTGATTTAAAATTGAATAATAAAAAATTAGTTAAAAGAGCAATATCTATAATAATGAATATAGCATCTGTTAATCAAAAAACTGCAGAATCTTTTTTAAAAAAAGCTGGTGGTAATGTGAGAATTGCAATTATCATGATTAAATATAAAAAAACATTTAATCAATCTAAAAAAATGTTAGATAAATTTAATTTTGATTTAGAAAAAAAATAATATAGTATATGATAGTTTTAGGTTTAATGTCAGGGACTTCAATGGATGGTTTAGATTGTTGCTTGTCAAAAATTGAAATTGAAAATTTTAAATTAAGATTTAAAATTATTGATTCTTCTACAATAGCTTATAAAAATGAAACGAAAAAAATAATTTATGACTCAGTTTTTAATAAAAAGTATTCTTACGGATTTATTGAAGAGTATCTTGGTAATGTTTATGTAGATTTAATAGATGAATTTTTAAGTAATCAAAAAGTTGATTTTATATCAAATCATGGTCAAACCATTTCTCATTTAGATAAAAAATACTCAATACAAGTATGTAGCCCTAAAATTATTTATAATAAGTTTAGAGTTCCAATTATTTATAATTTTAGAAATAAGGATATTGAGAATGGAGGAAATGGAGCTCCCCTAATGCCAATATTAGATTGGTATTTATTTAAAAATCAAGAGGTTATTACTATAAATGTTGGTGGAATAAGTAATATTACAGTTATAAGTAAAGATACTAATATAAATTCAATCATAGGTTTTGATACAGGACCTGGAATGTGTTTAAATGACTTATACGTAAAAAAAACATGGAATATAAAATATGATAATCAAGGCAAGCTTGCATCTAAAGGCTTTGTTAATGAAATATTATTGAATTATTTAATGAACAATCCATTTATTAATAAAGATAACCCTAAATCTGCATCTACAGAAATGTTTGGTCTTGATTATTTGTCAAATTTAGAAAATAAATTTACCAATATAAAACGTTACGATTTTTTAAGAACTTTAGTAAATTTCACATCTAAATCTATTATTAAAAATATAAATAGAGTTGTCCCATCTAAATTATTAGAAAAAAAGAAGATAATATTAAGTGGAGGGGGTGTAAAAAATAAAGTTTTATTTGATGATATTAAGAAAGGCTTAAATAATAAAATAATTTTGATGAATTATGAAGGTATAAATATTGATAATAAAGAATCTTTTTTAATGTGCTTATTAGGATATACTAGATTTTTTAATATAGCAAATAATATACCATCAGTAACTGGGGCTGTTAATGAAGTTGTATGTGGAGAAATATATGAATAGTAGAGTTTTTAGAGAGTATGACATAAGAGGTATTGTAGAAGAGGACTTTTCTGAAGAATTTGTAATAAATTTAGGAAGAGCTTATGGTAGTTTTTTATTGAAAAATAATCAAAGTAAGGTATCAGTAAGTGGGGATATCAGATACTCTACAGAAAGGTTAAAAAACAATCTCATTGAAGGCTTATTGAGTTCAGGGATGATAGTCTATGATTTGGGCATATTGCCAACTCCAGTTAATTATTTTAGTCTATTTCATACAGATATAAAAAATTCAGTTCAAATTACCGGTAGTCATAATCCAAAAGAATACAATGGTTTTAAAATATCATTTGATGGTAAACCTTTTTTTGGAAAAAATATAAAGAAAATTGAATCTATTATTAAAAATGATTTGAATGAAAATAAGTTTCGTAATGGTAGACTTGAAAAACTAAATATATTAGATGATTATATAGATATTTTGATAAAAGATATTAATATTGAAAATAATATTGCATGTGTCATGGATTGTGGTAATTCAGTAGGTGGATTAGTTGCTCCAAAAGTATTTAAAGATTTAGGTATTAATTTGAAAGAAATTTATTGTGACATTAATCCTGACTTTCCTAATCATCATCCAGATCCTACAGTTGATGAAAATTTAAAAGATCTAGTTGAATCCGTTAAATTAGAAAATTTTGATTTAGGATTAGCTTATGATGGAGATGCTGATAGAGTTGTTGCAGTAGACGAAAATGGAGGAATTATAAGATCTGATATTTTAATGAGTATATTTGTTCAATCTATTATTTCTAAAGGAGATAATGTAATATTTGATGTAAAATGTTCAAGGGCTTTAGAATCAGTAATTAAGAGATATGATGGAAATCCAATTATGTATAAAACTGGACACTCACTAATAAAAAATAAAATGATTGAATTAAATTCTAAGTTTGGAGGAGAGATGAGTGGTCATATTTTCTTTAATGATAGATATTATGGATATGACGATGGTATATATGCTTCTTTAAGATTAGTAGAATTATTATCTAAATCTAATAAGAAATTATCAGATTATGTTTCTGAAATTCCAAGATATTATTCAACACCTGAACTTAGAATAGATTGTGATGATGATCTTAAATTTAAAGTTGTAGATAAAATTAAAGATTATTTTACTAATAAATATAGATGTATTCTTATTGATGGAGTGAGAATTGAGTTTGATTATGGATGGGGCTTAGTTCGAGTATCTAATACTCAGCCAGTAATTGTATGTCGATTTGAAGCTGATTCATTAAGCAATTTAGATAAAATTAAAGATATAGTTTTTGAGCAAATTAAATTTCACGGAGTAATTATCTAAATGGAGTTTAAGCATTTAATAAATAATTACAGAGAAAGTATTAACTCTGAATTAAAAAATATATATGAATCTGGGCCTAAAATTATTAAAGAACCTATTCATCATGTATTGAAAGGAGGAAAAAGAATAAGGCCTATTTTATGTTTGATTACTTCAGCTGCATGTGGAGCTGATCCTAAAAATTCTTTACATACTTCAATCTCTATAGAGTTATTACATAATTTTACTTTAATTCATGATGATATTATGGATAGTGACGATTTGCGTCATGGTAGTATTACTATTCATAAAAAATGGAACGATTCAATTGCTATATTATCCGGAGATGCTATGTTAGCTATTGCACTTTTAAAGTTAAATAGTCTGCAAAAACATGGTTTTTTAATTATGAAAAAGTTTAATGAAGCTCTAATAGAGGTGTGCGAAGGGCAGGCTTTGGATTTGCATTTTCAAGATAAAGAGGTCATTTTAGAAGAAGAATATTTAGAAATGATTGATAAGAAAACTGCTTATATGATAGGTCTAAGTTCAGAGATTGGAGCTATATTAGCTGATGCAAGCCAAGAAATACAACTTAAAATGCGAGAATATGGTTTATTAATTGGTCGAGCATTTCAAATACAAGATGATTTATTAGAAATTATATCTGATAAGAATAAAATGGGTAAGACATTAGAAAGTGATTTCTTACTTAATAAAAAAACATATCTAAGTATTAAATCTAGATTAATCAGTAATAATGATATTAATGATTATATTGAAAAAGCTAACCAAGATTTTGAATCAGGATTTAATTTATATAAAAAATTTTTAACTAAACACAATGTGATAAGTGATACAAAAGATACTATTAAAAATATTTTGGTTTCGGCTGATAATATTTTAAAAGAGCTTAATATTGATAAGGATCATTTGTATAAATACACTCAATTAATTTTAAATAGGAAATACTAAATGAAAAATAAAATCAATTTAGAGAAATTTGATAAAAATAACTTTATTGGTATGTTGAAAAGTTTACCATATCAAATTGATGAAATAGTTAATAATAGAAATATTATAATTAATTATTTAGAATCAAAGTCTGATTTTAACAAAATTTTAATTTGTGGAATGGGTGGTTCAGCTATTGGTGGTGATTTTGTTAATTCACTAATATTAAATAATATAAATCATACAGCACCTCCTATTTATGTTAATAGGGATTATGATATACCTAATTGGGTTGATTCTAATACATTTATTATACTTTCGTCATATTCAGGTAATACAGAAGAGGTTTTATCATGTTATAATCAATGCAAAGAATTAAATAGCTTTTGTTTTGTTATGACATCAGGTGGATCTCTTTTAGATATAGCTATAAATGAAGGTTTGCCATATTCATTAATCCCCAAAGGGTATATGCCTAGACAAGCATTAGGTTATTCAGTTTCTATTCTTTCTAAAGTATTATTTAAGTATGGTATGATTGATGATATTATTATTAAAGATTTAAATAATTCTATCGAATCTATAATAAAACAATCAGAAGAATATTCAGTTATAGATTCAGATAATAATAAGGCAATTAATTTAGCTCACAAGATTTTTAATAAATTCAATATTATTTATACTAGTCAAGGTATGGAAGTTATTGGCTCAAGATTTAGGGCACAATTAGCAGAGAATGCAAAAATATTATCTAGTCATTTTATATTCCCTGAACAAAATCATAATGAAATTGAAGGTTTTCAAAATCTCTATTTTGACAATATTAATATTATTTGGATTAATGATATTGAAAATCATAGACAAATTTCAAAAAGAATGAACATTACTAAAAAAATATTAACTAATGTTGATCATATTGATGTTTCATTTAATGATTCTAATTATTTAAAAAGACAAATGAAATTAATTAATTTTTTAGATTGGGTTAGTTATTATTGTGCAATAAAAAATGAAGTGGATCCATATCCTGTTGATTTAATTACTGAATTAAAGGGTTTACTTTGAAAATAATTGAATTGTATAAAGTGATTTTTTGCTCTGAAAGTAAAAAATATAAAATAATTTTTAGAACATTGGAGAATGATAAAGAATTTATTCTTTTCTTTGAATCTCATTATGCTAAAAATATAGCTATGGCTTCAGAAAATATTGCAAGTATCTCATTAAGCCAGTATGAGTTATTTATTAATTTATTAAATGATCTAAAGATGAAAGTAGATAAAGTGTTATTAAAAGAGAAAAATAATATTTTGAGTTGTGTGATCAATATATCTAATCATAATAAAAGTGTCAATGAAATTTATTCATTTGTAGGTGATGCAATTATAATAGCATTAAAAACATTTTCTAATATTTATATTGATGAAAATTTTTTAGTCGATTTAAATGATAATAATCTAATCAAAAAAAAATACTTTAAGGACGATACTGCAGAAGAAGAATTAAAAAAAAATATATTACATGAAAATAACTCTATAAAATCTAAGGTTGATATATTAGAATCTGCATTAGCTGAAAGTATTAGTAGTGAAAATTATGAAGCCGCAGCTTTTATAAGAGATAGAATAAAACAACTTAGACAATAGTGAAAAAACTATTTATATATACATATTTATTATTAATATCATGCTCTGATTTACCTGATAAAATTGTAGGGTCATGGGTTCAAGATGATATTTTGTATAGTTTAGAATCGAGTAAGGTGGATAGACCAATGGGGAATTTGTCAGAAGCTTTTGGTGAAATTAGACTAGTTTTTAAAAAGAACTTTACATATAAAACTTATTTTGATGGAAAAGTTAATGAAGGTAAATGGAAAATAGATAAGGATTTGATAAGTATGACAGATCCTAATAATCAAAGTAAGTGGAACTCTTTTAAATATAAAATAAATAAGAATGAATTTTTTATTTACTCAGATCCATGGCTAATGGCTTTAAGGAAAGAATAAATTATTAATATGGAAAATTCTATAATACAGCACTTAGGTTATATTTTTACTTTTTTAGCTCTATCTGTAAAAGATGTTTTATGGCTTAGAATTATATTGGCAACAGCTCAAATTACACTTGGTATATACCAGTTTATTGAACAAAGGTATGATGTTGTTTTTTGGAATGGAGTATTTACTCTTGTTAATTTATATCATATTATAAGAATTATAAATGATAGAAAGCCTGTTTTAGTGCCAAATGAGATTAAGGATATATATGAAAACATTTTTTTTAATTTAACTACTAAAGAATTTATGGATTATTGGAATCTAGGAGAACCTTCTATAGGTAATGACAGTAACATTATAAATGAAGGAGAAAAACAAGAAAATTTATTCCTTATTTTAGAGGGTAGGGGTGTTGTTACCCAGAATTCAAATGAAATTGCTTCCTTGAATAGAGGTGATTTTATTGCAGAAATTAGTTTTTTAACAGAAGAACCTGCATCAGCTAATGTTTTCTTGAGTAATGATGTAAAATATATTAAATGGAGCCAAGAGCAAATAAGAGAATTCCAGACAACTAATATAGGATTTTGGTCAAAGCTTCATCATGTTTTAAGTAGGGATTTAATTAAAAAAATTAAATCATAGATTTTTTATAAATTTATAAGCCATATTTGATACTCTTATTTCTGCATCTTTCTTGGTCTTACCAAATCCATAGAAATTATATTTATTAATTTCTATATTTGATAAGAAGAAGTCTGTTCCTTCATATCTGTAAGTATTAAAGTTAAATTCACTTAATTCACCTTTGTCACGAAGTGAAATTATCATACCTTTAAAGTCATAATCTTTGTTTGAATTTTTAAAGTGAATAGAAAATTTATCTAAAAATTTTAATACTTCACTATAATTTGAATCCAAATAAATTGCTCCAATTATAGATTCAAAAATATCACAATATATTCTATCAGATATTTTTAAATCTTTTTGAATATTTATATATTTATCTAAACCTATGGTTTTAGAAATTGAAGCTAATTTTTTTTGATTTATTAACTGAGATCTTCTTATAGATAGTTCTGACTCTTTTTCATTTTTATAGTTTTTAAATAACCAATTTGTAATATAAAAATTAATAATAGAATCACCTAAAAATTCAAATTTTTCATAATTTTTAATAGAATCTATTGAACGATGAGTTAAGGCTTGATGTAGTATTTTTTTATTTTTAAATATGTATTGAATTTTTTTTTCAATTTCAATCATATTTTTTAAAAATTAATGATGCATTATGTCCTCCAAAACCAAATGTATTAGACATAGCATAATCTATGTTTTTTTTTAGTGCATTATTCGTAGTATAATTTAGATCGCAGTCAGGATCTTTAGTATTATAATTAATTGTTGGAGGTATAAAAGAATTATTTATTGCTATTACACATGAAATGGCTTCCACGGCACCTGCAGCGCCTAATAAATGACCAGTTAAAGATTTTGTTGAACTTATGTTTAATTTAATTGCATCATCTCCAAATGTATTTTTAATTGCTTTTGTTTCATTTTTATCATTAAAGGGTGTTGACGTTCCATGAGCATTTATATAATCTATATTTTTAGTTTTTATATTATTTTCCTTTAATGCTATTTCCATAGCTTTAGATGCACCTAATCCATCTGGTATAGGACTAGTAATATGGAAAGCATCAGCTGTTGCCCCATATCCAACAACTTCACATAGTATCTTAGCATTTCTTTTTAATGCAGATTTCTCACTTTCCAATATTATGATACCAGCTCCTTCACCCATTACAAATCCATCTCTATTTAAGTCAAATGGTCTACATGCTGAGTTAATATCTGAATTTTTAGTTAATGCTTTCATATTTGAGAATCCTGCAATAGACATTGGAGTTATTGGTGCTTCAGATCCACCTGATAAAATAATATCTGCATCTCCATATTTGATTTGCCTATATGCATCTCCAATTGCATGACTTCCAGTGGCGCAAGCTGAAACTATTCCATAATTGATACCTTGAAAACCATATTTAATAGAAATTTGTCCAGCTGCAATATCTGATATCATGGAAGGTATGAAATATGGACTAACTCTTTTCGGATGGCGCATTAGTCTTTTATGTTGTTCTTCAAATGTATTTATACCACCAATACCAGAACCAACTATTACACCAATATCATTTGGTTTGTTTTGTTTTAAAAGATTAGCCTGCTTAATTGCTTGTTCGCTTGCTATTAATGCAAATGCAGTAAATCTGTCTAATCTATTAAGCTCTTTTTTTTCAAAATAATTTTCTAATTTTAAACATGACTCAGCAGCAATTTTTACACTATAATCAGATGTATCAAATAGGCTAATTTTGTTTATACCATTTTTACCTGATTTAAGTGAATTGGTGAAAGTATCAATATTGTCTCCGATTGGAGAAACTACACCATATCCTGTAATTACAACTTTATTTTTCAATTTTTATTTATTATTATCAATATACTCTACAGCTTGAGAAACTGATAAAATTGTTTCAGCATCTTCATCAGGAATTTCTATTCCAAATTCATCTTCAAATTCCATTATTAATTCTACAGTATCTAGAGAATCTGCACCTAAATCATCAATAAATTTTGCATCTTTAGTAATTTTGCTTTTCTCTACACCTAATTTATCTGTTACTATTTCTACTACTTTACTTAATGTATCATTAGACATTTTTTTCTCCTAGTTTAAATTAATAGATACCACCATCAATGTTTATTGTTTGTCCAGTTATATATGAAGCTTTATCTGATGCTAAAAAAGTAGTTAGTTCTGCAACTTCTTCAGCATTTCCAAATCTTTTTAAGGATATGTTTTCTAAAAAAATATTTTTATTTGATTCATCTAGATCTTTAGTCATATCTGTTTTTATAAATCCAGGAGCTACAGAATTTACAGTAATATTACGAGCTCCCACTTCTTTAGATAAAGATTTCGTTAATCCTACTAAACCTGCTTTAGATGAAGAATAATTAATTTGTCCTGGATTACCATTTTTACCAATAATTGATGATATATTAATTATTCTTCCATATTTATTTTTCATCATATGTTTTATAATATGTTTGCAGCAATTAAAATAACCATTTAGATTAGTATTTATAACATCATTCCATTGATTTAGATTCATCCTGGCGAGAATATTATCTTTTGTTATACCAGCATTGTTAATTAGTATATCAATAGAATTAGCTTTTATAATTATTGTTTCAAATATTGTCTTAACAGATTCAAAATTTGTAATATCTAATATGTGGTAAGATACATTGACTTTATAATTTTGTAAAATTTCATCCTTAACTTTTTTTAAATCTTGTTCTGTTCTACTTATAAGAAATAAATCACATCCATTTTTTGCAAGATTTAATGATATCGCTCTTCCTATACCTTTTGAAGCTCCAGTTACAATAGCTTTTTTATTTTGCAATATATTCATTATCCTAAGTTAATCATATTAAATGTTAAAGTATTTGATTTTTTTAATATTTTTTTATTTAATTTATAAAGAACGTTTCCAGGTCCCACCTCAATAAAATCTTTATTATTATCTTTATTCATATTACAAATGATTGTTGACCAATAAACAGGATTTTCTAATTGATTAATTAAATTTTTCTTTATTTTATTACCATCTGTTTCAGCTAAAGGTTTAGTATTTTGATATATTGGTATAGTTGCATTATTAAATCTTATTGATTCTATAATTTCTAAAAGAGAGTCTCTAGCACTTTTCATTAAAGGTGAATGAAACGCACCTGAAGTTTTTAAAGGAATTACTCTTCTTATTCCAATTTTTTTACAAAAATCTACAGCATTATTTATTGATTTAATATCACCTGATAATACAACTTGTTCTGGGGCATTATAGTTAGCTGCTACTAAAATATCCCCTTGGATACATATATCATTAATTTGATCTTTATTTGCTCCAATTATTGCAAGCATGCCTCCAGGATTTTCATCACCAGCATTTTGCATTTTAAGAGCTCGAACTTTTATTATTTTTAAAGCATCTTCAAAGCTTAAAACATTGGAAGAAACTAATGCTGAATATTCACCAAGACTATGACCAGCAACAGCATGAGGAAAGATATTATTTGCAAGTAATAGTGTCTCTTTTATTATGCTATCAACAAAAATAGCAGGTTGTGTAAAAAGTGTTTGATTTAATTTTTCTTGATTATTTTTTATTATATCAAGAATATCATATTCTAAGATTTCACTTGAAATATCATAAAAATCTTTTAGTTTTGGGAATTTTTCAAGAATGTCAAGTCCCATACCTTTGAATTGTGATCCTTGGCCAGGAAAAATAAATAGAGCAGTTTTAGATTTATTATTGATTTTCTTCTTCAATATGTAAATTGTTTAGTGACTCTTTGATTTTAGATATAAAATTATTTTCAACACATTTCTTTGCATGTAATAGTCCATTTAATATAGCTTTTTCATTTGATGCTCCATGACATTTTATAACAATACCATTTACACCTAAAAGGGGAGCACCGCCATGCTCTTCATAGTCGAAGTTTTTTTTAATGTCTTTAAAAACAGGATATAATAAAGGTTGAGCTAGTTTTGAAACTGAATGTTGATTAATACTTTTTTTAGTCCACTGAATCATTTTTTTAACAGTACCTTCAATTAGTTTCAATACAATATTACCAGTGAAACCATCACATATTACAATATCAGCTTTATTCTCTAATATATATCTAGCTTCTATATTCCCAATAAAGTTTTGAGAATACTTATCTAATAGCTTATATGTATCTATTGATAGATTATTTCCCTTATTTTTCTCAATTCCAATATTAAGTAAAGCTATTTTAGGATTTTTAATATTTTCTAAATATTTAATATATGCAGAAGCCATTAAAGAGAATTGTAGTAAATGTATTGGCTTATTATCTGAGTTAGCACCTACATCACATAATACGAATCCACCTTTTTCTGTAGGTATAAAAGTCCCTAATGCAGGTCTTTTAATATTTTCTATTTTTCCTAACATCATCAATGATGAAGAAAGTAATGCTGCTGTATTACCAGAACTGACTATAGCATCAACTTCATTATTTTTTAATAATTGTATACTCTTAATAAGAGATGATTCTGGTTTATGCTTAAATAGACGGGTCATTGAATCATCTTCTGATATTGTTTCATTAGCATATATAAACTTAAAATTAGTTATATTTTTTGATTTGAAAGTTTTTTTTGACTTATCAAGTACAGATTTTTTACCTACTAGATAGATTAAATCATTAGGGTTTTTTGAGAGGTATTTTAAAGCACCATTTATATTAGATGAAGGAGAATTGTCTCCATTCATGACATCAATAGCAATTTTCATTTAAAATAGTTTAGCTGTTCTTCGCTAAAATTTTCCCTTTAAAGTATAATACTCCATCAACCTTGTATGCTTTATGTCTAAGGTGAGGAGTCCCCGTTTCTGAACATACAGAAATACAAGGATTATCTTTCAGTTTCCATTGAGAACGTCTTTTTTTACTTCTCGCCTTAGAGTGTTTTTTTCTTGGTACTGCCATTTATTTATAGAATATATATTTAATTAGGCGCTAATTTATTATTAAAGTTTTGTATAGAACAAGTAAAAACTACTTTATATATGCAATCCAAGGATCTTCTCCTCTAAATTCTGATAGTTTATTTTTAACATCTAATGCTAGCTCCTTACTTTTAAAACTACCAATTCTAACTCTCCACCTTTGAATATTATTTTTATTATCAAAATAGTCTTCTATATATGTATCAAATCCTAATCTGATTAATTCATTCATATCTTCTTTTGCTTTATCTATAGAAGTCCAAGATGCTACTTGAATTGTATATATATCATTTATTATGATTTTATTTTGTCCTTCATCTTTTTTATTAAGTATTTTTTTATCACTGGATTTTTCAGTAAAACTCTCATTAATAACGTTAAAGAAAAACTTTTCTTCGTATATTTTTTCTTTCATCATATTTTCTATTTCTAATATTATCTGATATTCACCGTTACTAATAGGAGTAAAAAGGAGCTTGTCATGTTCTATTTTATAATCTAGTTTTGCATTTTCTTTACTTATGGGTTTTGACCACTTATAAATATAATTAATGGAATTATTAACTTTAAAATTTTTAGGTTTAATTTTAATAGTTTTTCCAGATTCTACTTCATGCCAAATTTGTTGTTCACTACAAGAAAGTAGTACAAAAGTTGAAAAAACAATTTTTATAATGTTCATTTTATACATTTAATTATTCATTATAAGTTCTGAATCTGTGAAGAAAAAAGCAATTTCTTTTTTAGCATTTTCATTAGAGTCAGATCCATGAACCGCATTTTCACCTAAGCTTGTTGCATATAGTTTTCGTATAGTCCCATCATCAGCTTCTTGTGGATTAGTAGATCCAATTGTATTTCGCCATTCTTGTACAGCATTTTCCTTTTTAAGTGCTAAAACCATACATTTTGCTGATGACATGAAAATTGTCAGTTCTTCAAAGAATGGTTTTCCTCTATGGATTGCATAAAATCCTTCGGCTTGTTCTTTTGTCATTTTTATTAGCTTCGCAGATAAAACTTGAAAATTATTTGATAATATATGATCATAAATTTTACCAGTATGGTTATTTTTTACTGCATCAGGTTTTATAATTGCAAAAGTTAAATCATTCATTATTATTTTTCCTTATATAATTGTTTTCATTTTTTTACCAATTTCTGCTGGAGATTCACATACATGTATTCCACATTTTTCCATGATGTCCATCTTAGCTTTAGCTGTTTCATCTCCACCTGATATAATAGCTCCAGCATGACCCATCCTTTTTCCACTAGGTGCAGTTTGCCCAGCGATAAATCCAACAACTGGTTTTGAAACATTATCTTTAATCCAAAGAGCTGATTCTACTTCCATTGTCCCTCCGATTTCACCAATTACAACAATACCTTTGGTTTCATCATCTTCTTCAAAAAGTTTTACAGCATCTTTCATATCAGTCCCTATAATTGGGTCTCCACCTATACCTAATGCTGTTGTTTGTCCTAGACCATTTTGTACTAATTGATAGATTGCTTCATAAGTTAATGTACCAGATTTAGAGATTACCCCTATATTACCTTTTTGAGTTATAAAGCCAGGCATAATACCTAATTTGCATTCATCCACAGTTATAATACCAGGACAATTTGGGCCAATTAAACAAATACCTTTTTCATCTACAATATGCTTTGCTTTTATCATGTCACGAGTAGGTATTCCTTCACTTATGCATACTATTGTATCAATACCTGCTTCAGCTGATTCAATTATTGCAGAAGCTGCAAATGCAGGTGGTACAAAAATAATTGATGCATTAGCATCCGAAGCATTCTTTGCATCTTTAACGTTATCGTACACATCTACAGTTCCATCAATAGCTTTTGTTCCACCTTTTCCAGGAGTTACTCCAGATACGATATTTGTACCATACTCTATCATTTGTTTAGCATGAAATGTGCCTTCTGTTCCTGTTATGCCTTGAACAATTACTCTTGTATTATTATTTACGATGATTGACATTATTTATTCTCCTTTAATGCTGCATTTACAACTTTATCTGCAGCATCTTTTAAATTATTTGCTGGTAGTATTTCTACATTAGATTTTGATAAAATATCTTTTGCTATATCTGCATTCGTACCTTCCAGCCTAACTACTACAGGTACTTCTAATCCTAAATCATTAACAGCTTGAACTACTCCATTGGCAACTCTATCGCATCTTACAATACCTCCAAAAATATTAATTAAAACAGCTTTAACATTTTTATCTTTTAAAATGATTTCAAATCCACTTTTAATAGTTTCTGCATTAGCTTTACCTCCAACATCTAGAAAGTTCGCAGGGTCACCCCCTGATAATTTAATTATATCCATTGTAGCCATTGCTAAACCAGCGCCATTAACCATACAACCTACATTACCTTCTAGCTTGACATAATTTAAGTTAAATTTACTTGCTTCTAGCTCCATTGCATCTTCTTCAGTTAAATCTTGCATTCCTATAATATCTTTATGTCTAAATAATGCATTACTATCAAAATTAAACTTAGCATCAAGTGCAATAATATTATTTTGATTTGTCTCAATGAGTGGATTTACTTCTAGTAAAGATGTATCCATCTCTTTGTAGCATTTATACATATTTTTAAAAACATCTATAGATTCTTTTTTAGTATTCCCTGTTAAGCCTAATCCATTTGCAAGTTCTTCAGCTTGTTCATCATCTAAATACATTAATGGATGAATCCATGTTTTGATAATTTTTTCAGGCGTGTCTTTAGCTACTTCTTCAATATTAACACCTCCTTCTGTAGAAACCATAAATACATCCATTTTTTTACTTCTATCAAGAGTTATGGCAGCATAATATTCTTTTTTAATATCATAAGCTTCTGTTATATAAACTTTATTAACAATTTTACCTTCAGGACCAGTTTGGTGTGTAATTAAATTCATACCTAAAATATTTTCTGTATGCTTTAATGCCTCTTCTAAGTTTGGTGCATATTTAACACCACCACCTTTACCTCTTCCACCAGCATGTATTTGAGCTTTTACTATAACATCTTCTGTATTGAAATCTTTTTGTACATTCTTAATTGTTTCTTCAGCATCTTTTAAATTGTCTACTATGTATCCATCTTGTACAGGTACATTAAAGTCTGCTAATATTTTTTTACCTTGATATTCATGAATTTTCATTTTTAATCCTTAGTTATATGTGTTCCAGCTTTTCCCAAAATAGCCGATTCTAATTTATCAATTGAAGTTATTACAACTTTTTCTCCATGATGTTTTAAGAAATAGAGAGCTGATTTAATTTTTGGTTCCATAGAACCAACTCCAAATTGTCCATCTTTTAGCCACTTTTCAACTTGAGAAACATTTGCTGTATTTATTTCTTGTTGTTTTTCAGTATTGTAATTTATGAAAATATTATCTACATCTGTTATAATAAAATATTCATTAGCTCTAATTATTCTTCCTAGCAATGCAGCTGTTTTATCTTTATCAACAACTCCGTCTATTCCTTTTAGTCTATTGCTATTTGTATTATATGCAGGTATTCCACCACCACCACCAGCTATTACTATTGTTCCAAAATCAACTAGATGCTTTATAGATTTTCCATTAAAAATGTATAAAGGGTTAGGGGAAGGTACAACCCTTCTCCATTGTCCAGTTTCTTGCTCTTTTATTGCCCAATCATATTTTTTAGATAATTTAAAAGCTTCATCCTTTGAATATATTTTACCAATAAATTTTGTTGGATTTTTTAATGCTTTGTCTGCTCTATTTATCTTCATTTGAGATACAAATGTTACAACTTCTCTATCTGTATTTTCTTGATAAAGTGCATTTTGTAGAGATTGTTGAATCATATATCCTATTGCTCCCTGTGTATTTGCAACTAAAACATTAAGAGGTAGCGGAGGAATAATATTCATAGAAATTTCATTTTTAGATAATTCAGCTCCTACTTGAGGCCCGTTTCCATGAGTTATACATATGTTATAATTTAATTTTACAAAATGCATAACTGCTTTTAAGCTCTTCCTTGTATGCTTAAATTGTTGTTCAATTGTACCTGATTCTTTTTTTGGAGATAATGCGTTACCTCCTAAAGCTATAATTACAGTCTTTTCCATTAGCTTAATCTATTTAGTGGAAGAGTTAAACATCTAGGGCCTCCTCGACCTCTAGATAATTCAGATCCATTAATTGTTATAATAATTTTTTGTTCAATTTCGTTGTATTTTTTATAGTTGTTTATATAATCTGAAGCTTTAATTTTTTTATAGCCAGACTTCTCGAGTTCATTGATTGTATGTTTATTACAGTCATATCCAATAATTTTCCCAGGAGATATTGCAAATGCATTTGCTCCATCAGTCCACTGTTCTCTTAGTTGATAGATAAGATTATCTGAACCACATTTTATATAATTTATATTTAGACCATCTTCTTTTAGAATATCTATAATATTCTTAGAAATTTTTTGAGGATTTAATGTATTATTCTTATAAATGTAAATAGTATTTAAATTTTCAATATATTTATTATCTAAGATTGGTGGAAAAATTAAAACTTCATTATTATTTATTCTTGTGAAAATGGTATCTAAGTGCATTAAAGCTCTCTTTTTAGGCAGATCAATAGCTATGATAGTCGAAAATTTTTCTTTATAAAATAACTTAATAAGCTTATCTATTGATTCTAGGGGAGTCCTTTCGCTAACTCCAATACAAACTCTTTCTTTATCAAATACAAGTATATCTCCTCCCTCAATAGTCAAGTCAGGATAGTGAGAATGAAAATCAAAGATTTTCATATCCTTAAAAAAAACATGATTTTCAAAAAGATATTTTGCTAAAATATTTTCTCGTTTTCTAACATCCTTTTTACTCCATGTTATAAGTATTGTGTTTCCAATACATACTGCAATATCTCTAGTAAAAATAAGATTGGGAATAGGGTAACTGAATATTTTTTTTTCTTTATTAAAGCCGGTTAATAAGGTATTTAGTAAATCATTTATTTTTAGATCTTCTAAATCTTTTTTATTGATAATATTATCATAAAGTTCTTTTTCTAAGCATATACAATCATTGATTAATTTATTTTTGATTTCAATATTAGATAAGACTACTTTTAATAAATCTATAAATTCAAAACAATTACCATCGGTAAAGTGATGAAGTATATCATATAATTGTTGATGTTCATCTTTTGCCTTTTCAATTTGAATGATGTCATCAAATAAAAGATAATTAGCCTTACCTTCAATTAAATTTTCAGGTGTTACATACTCGTGCTCTAATCCTGGACTATGAGTAATTACAAGCCTTAAGGGTTCTATCTCTGAATTTACTTTGTATTGCATTTATTCTTTTTCCATAAATGGATATTTGTAATCTGTAGGAGGTTCAAATGTTTCTTTAATAGTTCTTTGTGATGTCCATCTTAGCAGATTTGCTGGAGCTCCAGCTTTATCATTTGTTCCAGATGCTCTTGATCCTCCAAAAGGTTGTTGTCCAACGACTGCGCCTGTAGGTTTATCATTAATATAAAAATTTCCAGCTGAATGAGTTAGCAATTTCCTGCCTTGCTTAACGGCTTCTTTATCATCGGCAAATATAGCGCCGGTTAATGCATATGGAGAAGTTGAGTCTACTAGATTGCAAACATCATTCCAATTTTCTTTATAAATATATATCGTTAATACAGGTCCAAAAATTTCTTCTACCATAGACTTGTAATGTGGATTAGTTGTAATGATGGTTGTAGGCTCTACAAAGTAGCCTTTAGACTTATCGTAATTACCGCCAGTAATTATACTTGCATCACTAGCTTCTTTTGCATGTTCAATATATTCAACAATATTATCAAATGAAGCTTCATCAATTACAGCATTCATAAAATTTGTAAAATCTTCTACATCTCCCATTTTAATAGAGCTTACGTCAGCTATATATTGGTCTTTAATGTCATTCCATACATCCTCTGGTAGATAACATCTAGATGCTGCTGAACATTTTTGTCCTTGGTATTCAAATGCTCCTCTAACCATAGCAGTTCTAAGCCCATCTCTATTACTTGATTCATGGGCTAAAATAAAATCTTTTCCACCTGTTTCGCCCACAATACGAGGATATGATTTATAGTTTTTGATATTATTGCCAACAGTTTTCCACATTGTTTGAAAAACAGCAGTTGATCCAGTAAAATGTATGCCTGCTAATTCAGGATGTTCTAATACTTGTTTTCCTATTTGTTTTCCAGATCCTGGAATAAAATTTATTACTCCATCTGGCAAGCCAGCATCTTTGAATAGTTGCATAAGAAAATATCCAGAATAAACACATGATGAAGCTGGTTTAAATAAGGCAACATTTCCAACCATAGCTGGAGCACAAGAAAGATTAGCTGCAATAGATGTAAAATTAAATGGTGTCACAGCAAATACAAAACCCTCTAATGCTCTATATTCAGTACTATTTTTCATTCCTTCTGGAGAGTATTTAGGCTGTTGTTTGTGTATATTATATAAATATTCACAGTTGAAGTTAAAAAAGTCTATTAATTCGCATGCAGCATCTATCTCTGCCTGGAAAACATTTTTACTTTGGCCAAGCATTGTTGATGCATTGATTAAATCTCTATATGGTCCTTGAAGTAGATCAGCCATTTTATGAAAAATTTCTAATCTATGTTTTAATGGTTTCATAGACCATTTTTCCCATGCATTAAGGGCGCTGTCTATTGCCATTTGAACTTCTTCTTCTCCGGCTTTATGATATGTGGCTAAAACATGATTGTGATTATGAGGCATTACACATTGCCCAATATCACCTGTTCTGATTTCTTTACCATTTATAATGATTGGAATATCAAAAGTTTTAGATTTTAATTCTTTGATCTTTATCTTCAAAGATTTTTTTTCAGGACTATTATCAAGATAGTCTTTTATAGGTTCATTTATAGCTTCTCTAATTGTAAAATCTAATTCATTCATATTTAAGGACCTTTATTTAAAGTAAATTTAGACTGTTAAATTTAATATCTATATTAATTTAAATGCTATCTATTGTTTGTTTGAATTTAATATTTTTAAAAACTTAAATTATAGATTATGATAAGGTCAATTAATCCATCAACTGGTAATATTATAAAAGAGTATGATTTGTACTCGGATGATTCTATTTTAGCTATTATTAAAGATGTTAATCAAGAATATTTATTATGGAAAAAAGTTTCATTCAGTGATAGAGCAAAAGTTTTATTTAATATATCTGATCCATTAAAAAGTGATATTGAAAAGCATGCTAAGATGATATCACTAGAAATGGGTAAGCCTATTGTCGAATCAAGGCAAGAAATTGAGAAATGTATTTGGGTGTTAAGATATTTTGCTGAAAATTCAGAAAAATTTTTGAGAAGTGAATCAATTAAAACTGACTATAAAGAGAGTTATATCCAGCATGACCCATTAGGTATTATTTTTGGAGTTATGCCTTGGAACTTTCCTTATTGGCAGGTATTGCGTTTTATAGCTCCTGTTTTAATGTCAGGCAATACATGTATAGTTAAGCATGCTCCAAATGTTTCCGGATGCTCATTAATGATAGAAAAATTAATTATGGATAATTCTCCATTCAAAAATATTTTTAGATCTATTATTTGTGAAGTAAAATCAGTTAAATCAATTATTGAAAATAAGGCTGTCAAAGGAGTATCTTTAACAGGGAGTGATATTGCAGGTTCTGCAGTTGCATCATATGCAGGGAAAGAGATTAAAAGAACAGTATTGGAGCTAGGTGGCTCTGATGCATTTATTGTATTAGATGATGCAGATATTAATCAGGCTTCTAAAACAGCGGTTATGGCAAGGTTTTTTAATACGGGGCAAAGCTGTATAGCTGCTAAAAGATTTTTAGTTCACGAAGATGTTTATGATCAATTTATTCTTAACGTAAAAAGTAGAATTGAAAGGCTTGTTGTGGGGGATCCTCTTGATAGTAAAACTCAGATAGGTCCTTTAGCAAAATATGAATTTGTTAAGAAAATTGAAGGGTTGGTTCAATCATCAATAAATAGTGGTGCGAAATGTCTTATTAAATCAAATTCAGATGGTTGTTTTTATAGGCCTGTGCTATTGGTCGATGTGGATGAAGAAATGCCTGTTTTCCAGCATGAGACATTTGGACCTGTTTTTTGCGTTTCTAAAATTAAAAAAATAGATGATGCAATAAGAATTGCAAATAACAGTAAGTATGGCTTAGGCGGTAGTGTCTGGACTTCAGATATTGAAAAAGCAAAATTTATAGCAAGCCAAATTAATACAGGAGCTGTATTTATAAATGATATGACTAAATCTGATCCTAGGCTTCCATTTGGAGGAGTTAATAATTCAGGTTATGGAATTGAATTATCTAAGTATGGAATTAAAGAGTTTGTTAATGTAAAAACAATCGTAGTAAAGTAGTCTTTTAGCTAAGTATTATATTAATAATACTTATTATATCGAGAACATCAATACTCTCATCCATATTCATATCAGCTAATTCATTGTATTCTGTCATTTCAAGTATAATGTTTATAGTGCTAATAACATCAAGTATATTTATAATGTCATCATTATTAATATCTCCCATCATTAGATCGTTTGGGCAATAGTTTCCATCAGGAGCATTTTGAGGAAGATGAAAAGCAGGATTGCTTATAATTTCATGCATGATAGTGTCTATCGATTCAAAAAGGCTTTGAGTGCATAATTCCCATTCATTGTAAATGCCACTACATGTTTGCGGATCATCAAGTATGCCCATATACGAGGCTTCGCACCAATAGAAGTACTCTATAGCCATGCATTCATAGTCGCATGTCCAATCATCATAGTGGTACCATGCTTCTTCTGGGTATTGATTTGGAACGTTCATAAATTGTCCACCACGTGCAATGTCCATAGACTCTGACATCACAGAAGAATTTGGTTCAATGTTAAATGTTGAGGGATATACATTAACATGACCTACATGGTTTATGGTATGTATGACCTCTTCCACTGTTGCATCATAACCCCAACGACCCGGGTTATTGGGGTCAATCTCATTATTAAATAATACTGCTGATGCCCCATCACCATCGTAGTTATTAAAAAAACTATTAGCTTCCTGAGACCATTCAGAATTTAGTATTGGTATTAGCGCACCTCTATCCATTAGTTCTTGTTTGATTAAGGGGTCATCTACTTGACCATCTTCGTTGTTATCTAAGAGCTCAGCAGCTATTGCTGCAACGTGTAGTACTTTCTCATCTGCTATATTTGAAGGTGCAAAGACTTCAAAGCAATCAAGAACGTTTATATATTTTGTAAAATACCCAAATCCAGGCTCATTTGATATTGGGTTTGAATCAATTTCAAAACAGACTTCATTATCTGCTAATGTAAATGTAATTAAAATTAAATAAATAAAATTTCGTAGCATGATACGCTTAATATATAAACTTATATTTAAGTTTTATAATGTTTTATATTCTTGGAATAAAAGTATGTATCCATGGCTTAATTTAAAGGTTATTTTATCTTTAATTGATTTATTTAAAGTTCCTTTAAATATAGTGCTTATAATACTTTTATTAAAGTTATACTTTAAATAATTAGTTGTTAATTTTATTGTCTTGTCAGTTGAAAAAATAGAAATATTTTGTCCTTTAAAGCTATTGATCTCTTGGCCATTTTCGACTACCCTGAGTAATCCAGTATCAGTAAAAATTTTAATATTTAATTTATTATAATTTAAAAGACTGAATATATTTCCAATGGTATGATCTTCTCTTTTTCCCGTAGCTCCAATAATTGAAATAGTATTAAATCCTTTATCGATTGAATAGTTAATAGCTTTCCTTAAATCGTTTTCTGATTGATCTTTTGCTTCTATAATTATTTTACTATATTTTTCTTTTGTTTGTTTGGATATTGAATCTAAGTCTCCAATTACTATATCTGGGATATATTTATTTTTTATTAGAGTATCAGCAGCACCATCACAGGCCAAAATAGTAGATGCACTACTTAATACTTTTAATGGTTTAGGATGATATGGAAAATCTCCATTAGCTACAATCACTATAGATTTTTTTAAATTGCTCATATTAAAAATACATTTATGTAATAAATTATAGTTATATATTAATGATATGAATACTAGAATTAAAAGAACCAATGATGAATTAAAAGCGGATAGGCCATCATATGAAGAAGTTAAAAATATTCCTCGCCTACCAATATCTATATTAGTTGAAAATGTACGTTCTGTTCATAATGTGGGTTCAATTTTTAGATCTGCAGATGGATTTGGTGCTAATAAAATTTATTTAACAGGTTATACTGCATGCCCTCCTAGAGAAGATTTATCTAAAACTGCTCTTGGTGCTGAAAAGGCTGTCCCTTGGGAGCACTTTGAGAATCCTATTGATGCAGCTAATCATATATTAGATCAGGGAATCGCTTTAGTTTTACTCGAACAAACAGTAAAATCAGATAATATTTATAATATAGAATGGTCTTTTCCAGTATGCTTTATTGTTGGTAATGAGGTTAGTGGTGTTTCAGAAGAATTATCAAAACTTGCTTCAATACATGCTGAAATACCGATGAGAGGTATTAAACAAAGTCTTAATGTATCGGTAGCTACAGGTGTCGCTGGATATGAGTTTTCTCGAATATATTCTTCATTAAAAAAGTGATTCTAAAAAATATTTGAAAGGTGTAATTTACCATATGAAAAAAATCTTACTTATAATAACTCTATTATTATCATCTTTAATAGCAGATAGAGGAGATTTATTATCATCTGAGTTTATTGATTCTAAAAGTATTGATGAAATACAAAATTATTTAAGTAGTAGTCTTGGAGATTTTGGTTTGACCGCAGAATACTCTGCAATTATGTATTCTATTCTTTATGAAACGATAGATCAATTTGGTAATCCTGCTGTAGCATCTGGTATGCTTGTTTTCCCAGATAATAGTCAAAAAGCTTTTCCTTTAGTAACATTTCAGCATGGTACGCAAGTTAGAAGAGCGAGTGCACCATCAATGAATGGGTTTAATACGTTATCCCAAGCAATGACAACAGCTGGTTTTATATATATGGAGCCTGACTATTTAGGTTTAGGTCAGTCTCAAATTGCTCATCCGTATCATTTAAAAGATGTAACTGCATATTCTGTCATTGATATGTTAAGAGCGGTAAAGCAATTTTGTGATGAAAATAATTTTATCCAGTATAACAATCAATTATTTTTAGAAGGTTATTCTGAGGGGGGGTATGCAACGATGGCGGCTGTTAAGGAGATTGAGGATAATTTATCTGATGAATTCCAGATATCAATGTCATTTCCAATGGCAGGTGCTTATGATTTATCAGGTGTTATGGTAGACTTAATGTTATCAGAAGAAGTATATCCAGATCCATATTATTTACCCTTTTTTGTATTATCGTATATTGATATGTATTCGCTTGGTAGCGTAGACGATTTCTTCCTGCCAGAGTATGCTGATATTTTACCTGATTTATTTAATGGTGAACATTCGGGTGGGTATATCAATTCATTTTTGCCAGATATTCCTATAACGATGATGAAAGAGGATGTTATTACAGAATTTTCTACCAATCCTAATTTTCCATTTAGGTTAGCTCTAGAAGAAAATGATTTATATGATTGGGCTCCACAAAATACAATGTATTTGTTTCATGGTATAATTGATGAAAGTGTCCCTTATGAAAACTCAGTTGTGGCATATAATCAATTTATAGCGAATGGTTCTGAAAATGTATATCTTGAGTCACTTAATGCATCATATGGAGGACATCAAGATGCAGCTCCATTTTGCTTGCTTGCAGCTTATAATATCATATCTACAATTCATATGGTAAATGATTTAGGCGATATTAATGAAGATGCAATTATAGACATATTAGATATTGTTAGTTTGTCATCAATTATTCTAGGCAATCAAAATTTATCATCATATCAAAACTGGGCTTCTGACCTTAATGTTGATTCAATTATTAATGTTTTAGATATAGTTGAAGTTCTAAATATTATTTTAAATGGATAAGAATCAATATTTAAATAATCATGAAGACTTCATGAGTCAAGCTCTAAATCTTGCAAAAAAAGGCAGAGGTTTAGTGTCTCCAAATCCATTGGTTGGTTGTGTTATAGTTAAAAACGGTAGAGTGATTGGTGAAGGTTATCATAATAAATTTGGTGGTAATCATGCAGAAGTTGAAGCTTTAAAAAATTGTGTTGAATCACCTATTGATGCAAGTCTATATGTTAATTTAGAACCCTGTAGTATTTATAGTAAAACTCCTCCATGTGTTAAAAGTATTATTGAAAATAGTATTTCAGAGGTATATATTGGTATTAAAGATCCAAATCCAGATATAAATGGTTTAGGTATAGAGGAACTTGAAAAAGCAGGCATAAGAGTATATACTGATATTTTAAAAGATGAATGTTTTGAAATCAATAAGTCATTTTTTAAATGGATTAAGGATAAGATTCCATATGTAATAGCAAAAGTTGCTCAAACAGAAGATGGATTTATGGGTAAGGATCATAAATCTTCTATTTGGATTACAGGTAAAAAAGCAAAAGAGCATACACATATTCTAAGATCAAAAGTAGACAGTATTCTTGTTGGGCGAAATACTGCCTTAGTTGATAATCCTAGTTTGACTGTTAGGGAAGTTATCGGTAAAAATCCTAAAAGAATTATACTGGATACAAATCGTCTTCTGCCATTAGAATCAAAGATATTTAATGATAAAGAAGCTGAAACGATTATCCTTTGTTCAAATAAAAAATTTGAAGATAATAAAACATCATTTTGTACATATTTAGCTGTCCATGAATCTAATGGATTACTTGACCCATATGATATATTGAAGAAGATAGGGGAGCAAGGTATAACTTCTATTTTAATTGAAGGTGGAAGACAGGTGCATCAGTCCTTTATTGATGCAGATTTAATTGATGAAATTTATACTTATACAGGAAGTAAAATTATAAAAGATGCAACGCTTGATAGTCCTCTTAAGCTAAATGATAATTGGGATTTAGAAGATGAAATCCTTTTAGATGAAGATATTTTAACAATCGCTAAAAAGAAAAAAGTATGTTTACAGGAATCGTAGAAGAGCTTGGCCAAGTTCAAGAATTAAATGATCACGATGATTTTTTAGAAATAAAAATCTCCTCTAGCTTTTCAAGTGAAATTAACATTGGTGATAGTATAGCTATAAATGGTGTTTGTTTAACTGCAGTTTCCAATGATTCTAATTGCTTTGTTGTAAATGTTGTTAAGGAAACTATAACTAAGACAAATCTAAAGAGTTTAGAAAAAAAAACATATGTAAATCTTGAAAGAGCTGTTTTAGTTTCATCACGATTAAATGGCCATATTGTTCAGGGTCATGTTGAATCTGTTGCACGTATTGTTGAAAAAAGAGTTACCGATAAACAGACAGATTTTATCCTAGATATTGATAAGAATTATATTAAGTACTGTATATATAAAGGTTCTATAGCCCTAGATGGTATTTCTTTAACAATCTCATCTATCAATGGAAATAATTTAAGTGTTGCTATTATCCCTCATACATTAAATAATACAACATTAAAGCATAAAGAAGTCAATGATTATTTAAACCTTGAGACCGATGTTTTTGCTAAATATGTAGAAAATATTATTGCTGCTAGAGATTAAATATCTCAATCTAATCAAAACATAACATAAATCTATTATAAAAAAACTTTTTTTATATTTGTGCTCATATTATATTTAAAGATAACCTTGTAAGTACAAAAGCGGATTTGCGCGTTTTAAACGCCAATTTTTGCTTACATATTGGTATTAAATTTTAAAAATAAATAATAAAAACCTAGGAGGAAGTAATGTTTAAATCGATTATTTTTACATTAATTGTATCTTTTAGTTTTACATCTGATTTATTCTTTTCAGAGTATGCTGAAGGATCAAGTAATAACAAGTATTTAGAGATATATAACCCAACAGCTGATACAGTTGAGCTATCTGGTTATATGCTTGCGAATGTATCAAATGCTCCAACTACTGTTGGTGAGTATGAATATACTATGTCATTTGATGAAGGAGCTTCAGTGGCTGCTGGTGATGTATTTGTTGTATGTCATGCTAGTTCTGATGATTTCATTTTAGCTGAATGCGATCAAACTCATAATTACTTAAGTAATGGTGATGATGGTTATGCTTTAATGAATGGAGATAGCTATATTGATTGGGTTGGTGATTTTAATGGTGACCCGGGAAGTGCATGGAATGTATGTGGTACTGGAAGTACAAAAGATAATACACTAGTAAGAAATTCAAACGTTACTTCAGGTAATGAATGGGCTGTATCATCAAATGATATCACATGTGAGTGGACAGCTTATGATCAAAATACATGGGATTATTTAGGTTCTCACACTATGGATGCCGGCGATGATGGTGATGATGATGGTACTGATGATGATTGCGCTAGTGGAGTTTATGATTGTGCTGGTGTATGTGATGGCACATCTGTAGCAGACTGTGCTGGTGAATGTGGTGGTTCTGCTGCTTTAGATAGTTGCGAAGTTTGTAATGGTGATGGAACATCATGTTTAACAGCAGGTGTATCATTTGGAAATTTTGATGCTTCTGCAGGAACTGTAGAGGTTTTATATGATTTTGGTTCACCAGTTGCTGGTTTTCAATTTGATGTATCAGGCTTAACATTAACAGGTGGTGCAGGCGGTGCTGCAACTGATGCTGGAATGGAAGTTTCTATTGGAGGTGAAATGGTACTAGGTTTTTCATTCACTAATACTGAAATACCAGCAGGAACAGGTCTTTTGACAGTTCTAAGTTTTAGTGCTATAACTGCTGACACTGCAGAATTATCTTTGGGTTGGAGTGGTGCTTTCTCAGATAGTGCAGGTGTGGTATATACTGCAACAGTTGAAGGCTCAATTACTCACTCTGTTGATTGTGATGGTGAATATTATGGCGATTCTACAGTGGATTGCTCTGGAGCATGTGGTGGGGTTTTAGTAGAAGATATTTGTGGTGAATGTGGTGGTGATGGATCAGCATGTGCTGAACCTGATAATTTATTTTTCTCTGAGCACGCAGAAGGTTCAAGTAATAATAAATATTTTGAAGTTTACAATGCTTCATCTGTTGAAGTAAGCCTTGCATACTATCAATTTGCTAATTGTTCAAATGCGTGTACTGAGTGGGAATATTATAATGATTTTGCAGATGGTGCCATGGTTGCAGCTGGAGGAACATATACAGTATGTCACGGCTCATTTGCTGGAGATTTAACTTTATGTGATGAAACTAGAACTCTTTACCATAATGGTAATGATGCTCAAGGTTTAATTCATACTCCATCATTAACACTTTTAGATGTTGTTGGTGATATTGCTACTTCTAATACGTACTGGGATGTAGCTGGTGTATCTCAAGGGACCAAAGATCACACTATAGTAAGAAAATCAACTGTGACTAATGGTAATACAGATTGGGCAGCATCTTCTGGAACTGATTACAATAATTCTGAGTGGGTAGTTTTACCTCAAAATACTTGGGATTATATGGGTTCTCACCCTCATACATTTACATTTGACTGCGCAGGTACACCTAATGGTGATGCAGTAGCAGATGACTGTGGTGTTTGTGAAGGTGATAACTCTTCATGTTCTGATTGTGCTGGAACACCTAATGGTGATGCAGTAGCAGATGACTGTGGTGTATGT
>MDTG01314910.1_pt1 | contig 38919 bp, 34 predicted proteins | sample 811421 | NCBI WGS metagenome assembly MDTG01 (sample SAMN05326645, study PRJNA326480) | marine metagenome | isolation source: seawater | place: Pacific Ocean: South East | collected 2011 | reverse complement strand
TCAGTTGAGGATTGTATTATTACAACTTTTATTGTTTTATCTTTTTTTATTTTTTTTAATGTTACCTCAATTTCATTTAACATTTCTTCTGATAAAGCATTTAGTTTCTTTGGATCATTTAGTGTTAAAGTTAATATTGCTTTATTTTTTTCTTTTAAAAGTATTTTTTTCATTTTTCCTCTTTTTAATTGGCTATTGCAATTGGCAGTTCGTTCCATTTAGTTGTATAAGATTTAGTAATTTTGTCACGTTTCATCAACCATTTCTTTTCAATCCCTTCAGAAGCGAAATGAATTGTTTTATTTCCATATATTCTATTTAAATCATCTACTACTTTCATGAGATTTTGCGAACCTTTGTTATTTGTTTTTTCAAATAAGTTCATCTGTGATTCTTCTTCTGTTATTTTCATTAAAGTGATACCTGCTTTTGCATAATATCTTTTTTTTTGAAAAATTTTTTCTAAACCAATTCTAGCATACTTAGTTAAAACTCTTGTATCACATGTAGATGTTGGAAAGTGAATTTTAATAGATTTAGAAAAATATTCTTCACTTATGCTAAACTTGCTTGTTTTTATTGAAACGTTGATACAATTGCAGACACAGTTTTGTTTTCGTAACTTTTCAGCTGCACGAGTTATATGATAGGAAATTGCTTCCATTATTTCGGCTTTATCTGTTACTCGTTTGCCAAATGATCTTGACGAAATAATTTCTTTTTTTGATAAAGGGTCTTCTAAATTTAAACATGCTTTTCCATTTAATTCATATACAATTCTTTGCATGACTACATTATATTTATTTCGGATCTCTGATGGATCACTATTTTTGAGATCTAATGCAGTAAATATTCCTTGCTGTTTTAATTTTTTGCTCCAATTAGAACCTATCCCCCATATGTCTTTCACATCAATAGAAGTTAATATATTATCCAAATATTTTGAATTTCCTATATTAAAAACTGAACCAGGAATTCTATACTTCTTACATATTCGATTAGCTATTTTTGCAAGTGTTTTAGTTTCTCCTATTCCAATAGAGACGGGTATTCCGGTATTTTTTTTTATCTTATAAACAATTTCTCTTCCATAAGAATCAATATCTAAAGAACTGAAGCTTGATAAGTTAAGCCAAGCTTCATCAATACTATAAATTTCTATTGATGGGCTAAGTTCACTTAGAATATACATTATTCTCGAAGACATATCTCCATACAATGTATAATTACTTGAAACTATTGTAGCATTTATTTTCTTTAAAGCATCTTTACATTGAAAATATGGAGCTCCCATTTTTATTCCTGCATCCTTTAATTCATTCGAACGTGCTATTATACATCCGTCATTATTAGATAAAACTCCAAGAGGAGTTCCAATCCACTTAGGATTAAAAACTCTTTCGCATGATACATAAAAATTATTACAATCAACTAAAGCGATACGATTAGGAATTTTATTTATACTTGTTAAACGCAGCGCTAACTACCCCCCAGATTTCTATATCTTCAGTACGTTTGAACTTGATTGTTTTATATTCGTTTCCAGTACTTTCTGGTCTTAATTCAAGAAATCTGTTATTATTAATAAACCTTTTTACTGTTACGTCACCATTTATAACAGCTAATACAATATCATTATTACTAGCCTCTAAACTTCTGTCTATTAGTAAATAACATCCGTCAAGAATTCCAGCAAGATTCATACTATCTCCTCTTACTTTCCAATAAAAGGTAGAGCTAGGGTGTTTAACGAAAAAATCATTTAGATCTAATTCTAAATCTATATAGTCATCTGCTGGTGACGGAAAACCAGCAGAAACACTACTTTGTGCTAATGGTCGGTACATTAAGGATGAGTTTTTTGATGGAACTCCTAAATAATTTTTTTGTTCTTTCAAATTAGAGTGTTTTATATTATCAAATATCATTTTTTTTACTTCTTTTACTAATGATTTTGGACAAGTTATTTTTGTTGTAGTTTCATTATAAAGTTTTTTTCTTCCAGAGTTTAGTCTTTTTCCACCATGCATTTTTTTCATATTTATATATAACTTGAAAAAGATACTTTTTTCAAGTTATATTTTCTTTTTATTAAATAAAATTAAAAAAATCAAAGATTTTCAATGAGGTATTATTATACCGCTTATATAGGTTATTGATTTTTATAGATTTTTGGATATTAACTGTTGACTAAAAAGTAAATAACATTTAAGTGAATTCTATATTTAAAATGGAAAAAATAGATGAAGACGTATTCTGCAAAACCAAGTGAGATAGATAAGAAATGGATTGTTATTGATGCTGAGGGATTAGTTTTAGGACGATTGGCATCAATAGTAGCGATGAGATTAAGGGGAAAACACAAAGCAACTTTTACTCCGCACATGGACATGGGTGATAATGTTATAATCGTAAATGCTAAAAAAATAAAGTTAACTGGAAAAAAATTAACTGATAAAAATTATTATTGGCATACAGGTTATCCTGGTGGAATAAAATCACGTAATGTACAAGAAATAATAGAAGGAAAGTTTCCAGAGAGAGTGATAACTAAAGCAGTTAAGAGAATGTTGCCGGGTGGAGTTTTGTCTAGAAAGCAAATGACTAACCTAAGAGTATATCCAGGTGCAGATCATCCTCATGAGGCTCAAAATCCTGAGAAAGTAGATTTAAAGATATTAAATAAGAAAAATACGCGGAGTTAAAAAATGTCTGAACCTTTAAAGTCACTTGATGAAATTAAATTATCTAAAGAAGATAATAAAGAAGTTTCTGAAAATACAAAAAAAACTTCCGTAAAAGATAAGTTAGGAAGATCCTACGCAACAGGAAAAAGAAAAGATGCTATTGCAAGAGTTTGGATAAAAGCTGGTTCTGGTAAAATAGTTATTAATGGAAAAATTTTAAATGAATATTTTGCTAGACCTGTTTTACAGATGGTAATAGGCCAAGCTTTTTCAGTAGCTAATGTAGAAGGTCAATTTGACGTTATGGCTACAGTGAAAGGTGGAGGTTTATCAGGTCAAGCAGGAGCAGTAAAACACGGAATTTCTAAAGCACTAACTCTTTTTGAACCAGAATTAAGGGCTCCTTTAAAAGCTGCAGGTTTCTTAACGAGAGATAGTAGAGTTGTAGAAAGAAAGAAATATGGTAAGCCTAAAGCTAGAAGATCTTTTCAGTTTAGTAAAAGATAAAATAATCATTCTTATCTTTAAATAAAATACATTTTTATTATAATTATATAGGTTCCTAATGAGTTATTTTTTTCTGTGCCTTTCAATATTATCTGAAGTTACAGGAACAATGCTACTTGAACATACTAATAATTTTACTAAATTGTTAATAACAATTCTAGTTATATCTTTTTATATTTTGTCATTTTATTTCCTCACATTTGCAATTAAAAATATTCCAATATCGATAGCATATGCAACATGGGCGGGAGTTGGTATTTTTTTAGTTACTGTTGCGAATTACTTATTTTATAATCAAAGTTTAAATATCAAAGCAATAATAGGTTTAATTTTGATAATTTTAGGAGTGGTGATTGTAAATTTATATGCTAAAAATAATTAGTTTAATTTTACAATTCACTCCAACATTTTTTTATATCATTTTTTTCTGGTTTAGCATTGTATATTGCTCGAGCGATTGATCTAGAAATACAGATAGCAGCTGCATTTCCCAAAACCATTAAATCATTATGAGTATCCTTCATTTCTTTTTTTCCTGTTGAAACTGTAAATACAATATCTCCATCAAATTGAGTATGACTTGGAAAAATTGATCTAGCAATTCCATCATGAGCAATAACTGAAATTCGTGTTGCTTCAGATTGATTTAACTTAGCATCAGTTGCAACCACAACAAGTGTTGTAGCTTCTCTTTTATTAAAAATTTTTTTCTTTTTAAAGAAAAAATTATTAATTATCTTTTGGGGAAAACCTAAATTTCCAAATTCATTATCAATTTCAAAAGGTGAAGCCCAAAAATTTTTTTTATCATTAATAGTTCCTGAACCAAAAGAGTTAACTATACATAAAGCACCTATATTAAAATTTTTTACCTTCAATGATGCAGAACCTAGACCTCCTTTTAGATTTTCAGTAAAGGATCCTTTTCCAGCACCATAATTACCTAATTGAAAATTAGTAGAAACATTTTTAAGTGCTTCGACTCCTAAATCATAATAAAAGTTTTTACGAAAATCTTTTTTTCCACCATTTTGTAGATCAAACAAAATTGCACTTGGTACAATCGGTATATTGAATTCTTTTGTAGGAAAACCTCTTTTTTTCTTTAAAAGTTCATTACAAACTCCAGAGGCAGCTTCTAAACCAAAAACGGAACCTCCTGAGAAAACTATACAATCAATTTTTTGTACCATCTTATCTGAATTTAATAGATCTGTTTCTCTAGTTCCAGGAGCACCGCCCATAACGTGGTAACCAGCTATAGATGGCTTCTTTAGGTATATTGTAGTAACACCAGTTTTACTAAGTTGATCTTGAGAATTACCTACAAGTACATTTTCAACATCAGTAATTAAATTTTTTTTTCCTTTAGTGAATTTTATAAAATCATCCATTTTTTAATTTTACTCCTGAATCCATTCTTTTGGTAATTGAATAGAACAATCAATCAATTTTTGAGTAAAGTTCTTTTTTGGATTTTTCAAAACCTCTGTAGTGTCTCCTGTCTCTACAATTTTACCTTTGTTCATAACAATAATTTTATTCGCAATTACTTTTACTAGATTTAAATCATGAGTAATAAATAAATAACTTAAATCATATTTTTTAGAAAGGCTTTTTAAAAGAATTAAAATTTTTTTCTTTATAATTATATCTAATGCAGATAATGCTTCATCTAAGACTATCAATTCAGGATTAGTTGATAATGCTCTAGCAATTGCAATTCTTTGCCTTTGTCCTCCAGAAAATTGGTGAGGAAATTTTTCTAAATCGCTAATTTGCATACCTACAGCTTCAATTAATTTTTTTAAAAGAATATCTAACTCCTTTTTTGAATATTTTGATTTATGAAGAAAAAATGGTTCTGAAATTATTTTCCTTATTTTATGTCTAGGATTAAATGAAGAATAAGGATCTTGAAAAACAATTTGAATCTTTTTTCTTACATCTTTTTTAAACTTTTCTTTCATATTGATTTCATTTTTATTTAAGATTATTTCTCCTTGATCAGTATTTATAAGACCTAAAATAACTTTTGCTAAAGTTGATTTTCCGCAACCTGAAGGTCCAACAATTCCTAAACATTCTCCTTTATTAATTGTAAAGTTTAATTTTTGGATAGCAGGACTTAGCTTGCTTTTTGTAAAAAATAATATTTTTTCATTATAAGTTTTAGTAAGGTTTGATACTTTTAAAAGTTCTATTTTTTTTGGGTTTTGTTCTATGTTAAGTTTATCAAGATTACTTTCTTCTAATAAATTTTTAATATAGTTATTCTTTTTATCAGAAAATATTTCATTAATATTCCCTTTTTCAAATATTTTCTTGTCTTTTAATATTATTAAATTTTTTACCATATGAGAAAGAAGAGTTAAATCATGTGTAATAAAAATTATTGTTATTTTGTCCTCAACAGATAGTTTTTTTAATAATTTTATAATCTTAGATTGGTTATACACGTCTAATGATGAAGTAGGTTCATCCGCGATTAAAATTTTTGGTTTTAAGATTGTTGCTAGAGCTATCATAGCTCTTTGTCTTTGACCTCCTGACAGTTGATGAGGATATAAGTCAGATAAATTATTTTTGGAGTTTAACCCAACTTGAAACAACTTTTTTTCTGTTAAGTGGTAAATTTCTTTTTTACTTTTTTTTGTATGTATCTGTAAAGGCTCAATTATTTGTTTTCTGATAGTGAGGAGAGGATTCAATGCAGTCATGGGTTCTTGAAAAATCATAGAAATTTTTTTTCCTCTAATATTCTCAATTTCTCTTTTATTAAGAGAAAGAATATTTTTATTTTCAAATATTATATTTCCTTTTATTTGTGAATTTTTAGGATATAATTTTGTAATCGCAGAAGATAATAGAGATTTTCCAGAACCACTTTCTCCAATTATACCAAAAACTTCTCCTTCTTTAACTTCAAAATTAATGTCTTCTAACAGAATTTTATTTTTAATTGATATTGATAAATTTTTAATTGAAAGCATTTCTATTGTTTATCTTCGTTTAAGTCTCGTAAACCATCACCTATAAAATTTATACTTAATATAGTTAAAAATAAAGCTATACCTGGCATAATGGCAAGATTAGGAGCGAATGAAACCATCGTTTGGCTTTCAGCAAGCATTTTTCCTAAGCTTACAGTTGGAGGTTGAGCCCCTAATCCAATATAACTAAGGCCTGATTCTGCTAAAATTCCAATAGAAAACTGAATAGTACATTGAATTATTATGAGATTTGAAATATTTGGTAAGATATGTTCTACGCTTATTCTTAATGGCCCTTTTCCAGAAGCTTTAGCAGCCATAATAAATTGTTGTTCAAAAATTGGTAGAGAAGACGCTCTTACTAATCTTGCAAAAACAGGTATGTTGAATATTCCAACTGCAATAATTGCATTAGTTGCTGATGGACCAAAAGTAGAAGTAATCATTATAGCAGTAACTATTGCTGGAAAAGCAAATAAAATATCATTAGATCTCATGATGACGTCATCAATAGTTTTATTTAAAAAACTTGCAGATATTAGACCTAATGGAACTCCAAAAGATAATCCTATTAATAAGGAAATAAAAGCTATAAATAAAGTATTTTTAGCTCCTACCATTATCATAGAAAATATATCTCTTCCAAAATGATCTGTTCCAAAAATGAATTTGGAGTCGCCAAAAGGAATAAATCTATTATTAATATCTAGGATTTCAATCTGGTGAGGAGTCCAGAAGATAGACATAATACTTAAAAGTAAAATTACAAAGAAAATTGTAATACCAAAGTAAAGTTTTAAAGGAAAAAATGTTTCTCTAGAAATCATTTTCTTAACCTAGGATCAATGATAGTGTACAAAATATCAATTAAAAAATTTATAAAAACTATAAAAATAACAAGGAGCATAATCATACTTTCAACTACAATAAGATCTCTTTGGGAAATTGATTGAAAAATAAGTCTACCAATACCTGGTAAATAAAAGATATTTTCTATTATGATTGTTCCCGCAATTAAAAAAGAAAGTTGTAATCCAATTATTGTTAAAATTGATAATAAAGAGTTTTTTAATGCATGATTTGTTATTACTTTAATTTCTTTAAGACCTTTTGATTTAGCAGTTTTAATATAATCTTCTTCTAAAACAGATAATAAAGAAGTCCTTATAATTCTTATTAAAATTGCTGCTTGAGGTAAAGCAAGAGACAAGGCAGGCAGAGTTAATGATTTAATACCTGTTAATAAACCTTCTTCCCAACCTGGAAACCCCCCAACTGGAAACCAATTCATATAAATTCCAAAAAAAATTATCAAAATTAAAGCTAACCAAAAATTGGGTAAGGCTATAGCTATTTGTGTACTACCAATAAAAATGTAGCTAATTCTTGAATTTTCATAATAAACACAAATAATTGCCAAAGGAAAAGAGATAATTAAAGTTAGTAAAAGAGAGTAAATAGCTAGAGGAATTGATATATGAGCTCTTTGTAAGATTAATTCAGAGACTTTTACTCTATATGTAAATGAAATTCCAAAATCTCCTGTAAACATTCCTATTAACCAGGAAAAATATCTTTTGAAAATATTTTCAGTTAATCCTAATTCTTCTTTTAAAGCAGAAACTGTTTCATTTGTTGCATTAATTCCTAACATAAAAGATGCAGGGTCGCCTGGAAGTGCTTCTAACATAAAGAAAATTATAATACTTGAAGCAAATAAAGTAATTAAAAATATAATAATTTTTTTTATTAAAGCATTTATCATATTAGAAACTTTTCTTAAAAAATTTATTCTTCCCAGTAGACTTTAGTTAAATCATTGGCTTGTGTTGGAGAATTTTTCCATAAACCTTTAATTTTTTTCTTAGCTACTCCAGTTTTGGGAAGTTGAAACAAAAAAGCGTTAACATAGTCGTTACTAATTAGTATTTGAGCATCTTGTAAAAGCTTTTTTCTTTTTTCGTAATTCATTTCTAATTTTATTTTTTTCATCAATAATTGAAATCTCTCGTTTTCATACTGAAAATAATAATTTGGCCTAGCATATATATTTATATCGAAAGGTTCAGTATGACTTATAATAGTAAGATCGAAATTTTTATTTTTGAAAATATCATTTAACCATTGAGCCCATTCAACGTATGTAATCTCTATATTTAGACCAACTTTTTTTAATTGTGATGCTAAAATTTCTCCACTTCTTCTTGAATATGAAGGAGGTGGAAGCTTTAGAGAAATCTTTAAATCCTTATCAATGTTAATTTCTTCTATTAATTTTTTACTTAAAGCAGGATCATAATAAGATTTATTTGTAAGATCTATATATTCTTTGCTGTGTGGAGGAAAATGGCTTCCTATCTGTTCACCATAGCCAAACATTGCTCCATCTATAATTTCTTTACGGTTTATAGAATGAGAAATAGCTTTTCTCATTTTTTTTAAGTTAAAAGGGTATTTTTTATTATTTATTGCCAGTATGGTTTCTCCTTCAGTTGTTCCTATTAATACTTTTAAGAGAGAATTTTCTTGAAATTGTCTTATATTCTCTAGAGCTGGATAAACGGGAAAAACATCTAAATCACCTGATAATATTGAAGCATATGCTGCATTTGGGTCTGATATAAACTTAAAAATTGCTTTGTCTAAGAAAATATTTTCACCCCAATAATCTTCGTTTTTTATAATCTCGATTTTATCTCCTTTAATCCATTTAGAAAATTTGAAAGGACCTGTTCCAATTGGATTTTTTTCAATTTCTGATAAATTTTCTTTTAATATTATTACTGCGTCACCCCATGCTAAATTTGTTAAAAAGTTACTATCAGGGTTTTTGAGTTTTATTTCTAAAATATCTTTTGAAATAACTCTTATATTTTCAATCCCTTCAAAAAGTACTTTCTGTGCATTTGTACTTTTTTCTGCTCTTGCTCTATCAAATGAAAATTTTATATCTTTTGCAGTCATTAATTTTCCATTATGGAATTTAACATTATCATTTATAAAAAATTTATATAACAAACCAGCTTCATCAATTTCCCATTTTTTAGCTAAACTTGGTTCTATTGATCCATCTTCTTTAAACTTTGTAAGACCTTCAAAAATGTTTGAATAAACTATTTCATCAACTGCTGCTGCAGCACTGCCAGTTGGATTTAAGTTTGGAGGTTCTAGTTGCATTCCAATTTTAATTATTTTTTTTGAAAACTCTTCAGAGTTTAATGGTAAAAACATAAAAAAAAGGAGATTTAATATTAAAAATATTTCTTTCATTTCTTCTCTCAAATATAATTAAAATAATAACAATTTAAAACCATACTTCAAAAATAAATATAAATACAGTTATAAACGTCAAAAATATATTCTTATCCTTTTACTTGTTTTCAATTTATTTATTAGACTTGAAATAATTTTTTTTATTGTTATCTAGTCTAAAACTTATTATTAAATATTTCTATATATGAAATATTATTCAAAATTAAGTTTTAGGCCATAAAATGAAAAAAGATGTTTCAAGAGATATCTCATATGCTAGTTCTGCCCAATCCTTAGCGGGAAGGGCATTAATAAGATCTATTGAAAACGTGACTGGAAGAATTGGTTTAATAAAAAGAGCTGCTAATTACGATTTAGAAGTTGCTTCTGGAAAAGATTTTTGGGAAGTTATCGTAAAAAGATATCACTTAGAATTAGATTTAATTAGTGGTAGTTTAAAAAATATAAATAAATCTGGACCTATAGTCGTTGTTTCGAATCATCCTTATGGAATATTAGATGGTCTTATTATGGGATATATATTATCTAAAACAAGAGGTGATTTTAGGATTTTGGCACATAGGGTGTTTAAGAGAGCTAAAGATTTGGATGATGTAATTCTTCCAATAAGTTTTGATGAAAATAAAAATGCAGCTAAGCAAAACATCAATACTCGAAAAGAAGCATTAAACTATTTAAAAAATGGAGGGTGCATAGGAATTTTCCCAGGAGGAACAGTTTCTACATCTCTTAAGCCTTTTGGTAAAGCTCTGGACCCTTCTTGGAGAAATTTTACAGCTAAATTAATTGCTAAATCCGAGGCAAATGTTGTTCCAATTTTTTTTCAAGGATCTAATAGTAGATTATTTCAAATAGCTAGTCATCTTCATTATAATTTAAGAGTAGGCTTAATGATAAATGAGTTCAGAAGGAAAATTGACAATAAAGTTAAGGTCGCAATTGGTGAAAACCTTCCCAAAGAACAAATTAAGTTAAGAAAAAACGATTCCAATGAAATGATGAATTATCTAAGAGATCAAACTTATAAACTCTCTTCTGAAAAAAATTATTATAAAGAGTTAGGTTTTGATTTTGAAATTTAATTATTTTGATTTTGTGTTAATCTGTAAGGAAATTAAATGTTTAAAACCGCTATAATTGGTGCTAGTGGTTACACTGGTGCGGAATTAATTAGATTACTATATAATCATGACCATTTTAGTATCAGCAATCTTTCTGCTGAAAGAAAATTTGACACAAATATTTCAGATATTTATCAACATCTTGAATATTCTAATTTTCCAAGTTTTGTCAAATTTGATGATTTAGATTTCAATGATTTAGATTTGATTTTTTGTTGTTTACCTCATTCTTATGGTCAAAGTTTCATTAAAAAAATTCCCAAAAATATTAAAATTATTGATTTATCCGCAGATTTTAGACTTACAAATGTTGAAGATTATAAATCCTGGTATGGTAAAGAACATTTAGCTAAGGACTTACAAAAAGAGGCGGTATACGGTCTTACAGAGGTCTATAGAAAAGAAATTATTAATTCTAGATTAATAGCAGGTACAGGATGCAACGCAGCTTGTGGTTTATATCCATTAATTCCACTTTTAATGAGTAATACTATATCAGAAAAAGATATTAAAATTTATTTATCCACTGGTGTTTCCGGAGCAGGAAGGTCTTTAAAACAAGAAATATTACATAGTGAAGTATCAGAGGGATTTTCAGCATACAATGTTAATAACCATCGTCACTTAGCAGAATTTGATCAAGAGTTATCTAAAGCAGCAGGAAAAAATGTTAACGTTTCATTCATTCCACACATTATTCCTCAAAATAGAGGGATCTTAGCAACAATTTGTGTAAAAGGTAAACCAGAAAAAGTTTACGAAACTATAAATAGATTTTATTTAAATGAAAAATTTATAAAAGTTTTACCTTATGGTAAATTTCCTTCAACAAGATCAGTTAGAGGATCAAACTATTGCATTATAGGAGTGTGTGAAGATAGATTAAAAGATAATGCTATAATCATATCTTCTTTAGATAATTTAATTAAAGGTTCTTCTGGACAGGCGATACAGAATGCTAACTTGATGTTTAATTTAAAAGAAGATGAAGGACTAAAGTCTCTTCCAATTTTCCCATAATTTAAAAATGAAGAAAAGAAAAAGTCAAAGAATTAAGTTTGTAATAGTTGGTTTGTTTCTTCTAGGTTTTTCAACTTTATTAATTGGTTTTGGATTAAGAGAAAGCATTCAGTTTTTTTATACACCCTCACAACTTGCCGAGATGAATTACAATGTTAATGAAAATTTTAGAGTAGGTGGGTTAGTAAAGGCTAATAGTATTAAAAAAGGAAAAGGAAAAAAAATAGAATTTGTCTTAGAAGATCAAAATAACCAAATTAAAATATTTTATGAAGGAATTTTACCAGACTTATTTAAAGAAAAAATGGGCATAATCGCCTCTGGTTTTTTAAATAGCGAAAAAGACTTTATTGCAAAAGAGATTTTAGCTAAACATGATGAAAACTATTTACCCGCTGAAATAGTTGATAGTTTAAAAAAACAAGGAATTTTTGTGCAAACAAAATAATTAGTTTATGATAATTTATATTTGATTTTTTTTTTTTTTAAATATCTCTTATTATATCAGGTTATTATAATCAAAAATCAAAAAAGTAGGAAATTCATGTTTGTAGAATTAGGTTTTTTTGCTCTAATATTGTCAATGATGTTTTCACTGATACAAAGCATTATTCCATTATGTGGTGTTAAATATAGTATTTCTAAATGGATGTTTTCTGCTGACCTTACAGCAATATCACAATTAATATTAACCTCTTTCTCCTTTGTAATTCTTATAAGAGGCTTTATTTTATCAGATTTTTCAATTGAAATAGTGGCTGCTAATTCTCATACATTAAAGCCTTTAATTTACAAAATTACAGGAGTATGGGCAAATCATGAAGGTTCAATGTTTTTATGGATTTGGATTTTATGTCTATTTGGTGCATTAGTTGCAATTTTTGGCAAGAATCTTCCTTTAAATTTCAGATCAACTGTTTTAAGTATACAAGCAATTATTTCTTTCTTCTTCTATAATTTTTTGATTTTTACATCTAATCCTTTTAATAGATTAGAAACACCTCCATTAGATGGAAATGGTTTGAATCCGGTACTTCAGGATCCAGGTTTAGCTTTCCATCCACCATTTTTATATGTTGGTTATGTAGGCTTATCAATTACCTTTAGCTTTGCATTAGCAGGTTTAATTATAGGAAAAATTGACAGATATTGGGCTACATGGATTAAACCTTGGACTTTACTTTCTTGGATTTTTTTAACAATTGGTATTGGCTGGGGAAGTTGGTGGGCATATTATGAATTAGGATGGGGTGGATGGTGGGCATGGGATCCGGTTGAGAATGTGTCTTTTATGCCTTGGTTATTATGTACAGCGTTACTTCATTCAGTCACGGTATCTGAAAAAAGAAATACATTAAAGGGATGGACTATGTTTCTTGCAATAAGTGCTTTTTCTTTCTCTTTGATAGGTACTTTTATTGTTAGATCAGGTATTTTGACTTCTGTTCATGCTTTTGCAAATGACCCATCTAGAGGATTATATTTATTAATTATAATTTTAATTATAATTTTGTCTGCATTTATAATTTTTTTGTTTCGTTATAATAAATTTTCAAGTGATTTGTATTTTTCTTTTTTTAGCAAAGAAACTGGTCTTATTTTTAACAATCTTTTATTGACTACCACCGTTTTTGTTATATTTGTCGGTACATTGTGGCCGATAATCTTTGAAACATTAACAAATAAAAAAGTATCTGTCGGAGCTCCTTTTTTTGATATAGTAACAACACCTTTTTTTCTATTTTTAGCTTTCATTTTACCATTTGGTTCTAGTTTAAGTTGGAGAGAAGGTAAGGTTAAAAAAAACTTATCACATTTACCTTTAACAATGTTGATCACTTTAATAGTTTTATTATTTACTTGGTATTATCAAGAAAGTAACGATGTCACAGCTCCTTTAGGAATTTTATTTTCTTTTTGGGTCATTATTGGTTCAGTAATTGAACAAATTAAAAAGTTAAAAATAAAAAAAATTAATTTTTCTTTTAATTTAAATTTTCTTAATTCTAATGAGTTAAGTAAATTTATTTCTCATATAGGTTTTGGATTGCTGATTTTTGGGATTAGTGCAGTTATATCTTGGGAAAGTGAAGATATTAGAATGGTAAATATTGGTGAAGAATTCAAATTATCAAAATACAAATTTCAGTTGGAGTCCATTGAAACAAAATTTATTAATAATTATAAAGCTGATATTGCCAAAATTAAAGTTTTTAAAAATGAGAAGTTTGTAACTTATATATACCCACAAAAGAGAATTTACCCTGTTCAAAATACTTTAACCACTGAAGCAGGTATAGATAGCAATATTTTTCGTGATATATATTTGGTTCTGGGTGATAAACAAGATAACGGTTCTTGGGTCCTGAGAACTTATATAAAACCTTTTCTATTGTTTATATATATAGGAATAATTATTTTAAGTTTGGGTGGGTCAATTGGATTAATAAGAAAAAGTACTTTTTTTAAAAATAAAAATTTGATTAGTTAAATGAATATAACAAAAACTTTAAAATTAGTTTTTACTATCTTTTTATTGAATTTTGGGCCTTTATTTTCTTTAGAGCCTTCTGAAATTTTAGAAAATGAAGAACTTGAAAATAGAGCAAGAGAAATTTCTAAGATAATAAGGTGCGTGGTTTGTCAAAATGAAAATATTGACTCTTCAGATGCTGAAATTGCAAAAGATTTAAGGGTTTTAATTAGAGAAAAAATCCTAGAAGGTGAAAGTGATGACGGTATTAAGGAATATATTGTTGACCGTTATGGCGATTTTGTTTTGCTTTTACCAAGAAAATCTGGATTGAATTTGATTTTATGGCTTTTTCCACCGTTATTACTTTTTATATCCCTTTTTTTTACTTTAAGGTTTATATACAAAAAATCTAATTTTAAAAATAAAGATTTAAATAAATGAATTCTATTTCAAGTTGCAAGTTTAATTTTTATCATTCTAATATTACTGATATAATTTTAGAAGATAAAACTTTCAAAGGTTATAATACAAAATTAAAAAATTTAATTTATTGTGTTTGTCAGTCTAGCCCTTTCTTAAAAGGGATTATAATAAAAGAAAAAAATTGGTTATTAGAAAACATTGATAAAGATGTTCAGGTAGTTTTTGATGATTTACTAAGATTTGAAACAACTAAGAATATATTTAAAATTAATGATATATATAATGAAATTATAATTATAAAAAGAAAAGCAATATTATTAATAGCATTAGCTGATTTTGGAGGTATTTGGTCATTACAGAAAATAACAAGTAATTTGTCCAAATTAGCAGATGAACTTTTAAATTTTTCTCTAGATAATCTTTCTTTAATTGAAATTAAAAAAAATTCTTTTAATGAATATTTTAAAAATAAAAAAATTAAAAATCATAAAATTAATGGTGCAGCTAAGAGTTTAGGATTAGTTGTTTTAAGTTTAGGAAAGTTGGGATCAAATGAATTAAATTACTCATCTGATATTGATTTAATTTTCTTCTTTGACGAAACTCTTTTTTTTCCAAAAGATTATGAAAAAGTAAGAAAAAAGTTCATTCAAATAGTTAGAAATTTGATAAAGATTTTTTCAATAGTTGACGAAAGTGGCTTAGTATATAGAGTTGATCTAAGATTAAGACCTGATCCATCTTCTAATCCTATTTGTATTGGATTAGGAATAGCTGAAAATTATTATGAAAGCTATGGAAGAACTTGGGAAAGAGCAGCTTTTATAAAAGCTCGGGCTATTGCGGGTGATAAAATGAAAGGATATAGATTTCTTAAGAATCTTGAACCTTTTATATGGAGGAAGTACCTTGATTTTAATACTTTTAATGAAATTAATGAATTGAGAGAACAAAGTTTGGAGTTTTATCGTTTAAAAGGTAAAAATCAAATAGAGGGTTTTAATTTTAAATTAGGAAAAGGAGGAATAAGAGATATAGAATTCTTTGCACAAACAAATCAACTAGTATGGGGTGGTAAAGAAAAAGAAATTAGAAAAACTTCAACAATAAAAGCTTTAAAGGCACTACTTATTAATAATAAAATTAGTAAAGAACGGTGCGATAGCCTAATTAAATCCTACACTTTTTTTAGGAAGCTTGAACATTGTTTTCAATTATTAAATAATAATCAAACTCACACTTTTCCAATTGAAAAAAATAGTATAAGGTCAGTCCTTTTGTTAATGAGAGTAAAAGACAAAGATAAATTTTATAAAAAAATTTATAATAACATTGAGAGTGTAAAAAAAAATGTTAAAGAAATTTATAAATATAATAAAATAGACGAACAAAGTTTATATAACTGTGAACTAGATAAAAATTTAAATTGTAGAGAATTTTTAAAAAAATGGGATACTTATCAAGCTTTAAGATCCCAAAAAGCTAGAAGATTATTTTTAAATTTAAAGCCACTTATTTCAAAAAAAATTTTTGATACAGAAAGACCCTTTGAAACTCTTTATCAATTTGATCGATTTTTATCGAAGCTTCCTAGTGGTATACAAATTTTTTCACTATTCAATTCAAATCACAGCATTTTGTATATGATAATTGATATTTTCAGTGCCGCTCCTTCTTTCGCTAATTATTTAGGGAGTAATGTTAATATGATTGAATATTTGTTAGATAGTAACTTTTATTCTCCATTAGAGAATTTAAATAATTTGGAAAGTGAGCTTAGTAAAAAATTGAATGATGACAATGATTATGAAGAAAAGCTAGATACTTGTCGATTATGGGTTAAAGAAAAACAATTTAGATCAGGAGTCCATTTAATACTTGGAATTTCTTCAATTAGTGAAGTTTCTAAATCTTTTTCAAACATAGCTGAAGCATGTATTAAAAGATTATTTAAAGTTGTTTTATTTGAATTTTCTAAAAGATACGGATCAATCCCTAAGGTTAATATATCAATATTAACAATGGGAAAATTAGCATCAAAAGAAATGACTTTTTCATCAGATTTAGACTTAATTTTCATTTATGAACCCTTTAAAAATAAAAAAACTTTTAAAAACAAAACATTTTCTGATAATATTTTTTATACAAGATTAGCTCAGTTTTTTATTTCTTCACTTACAGTTTCAACTTCAAAAGGTAATTTATATAAGGTAGATATGAGACTTAGACCTTCTGGAAGACAAGGGCCTGTGGCTAGTTCACTTCCAGCTTTTATAAATTATCAAAAAAAAGAAGCTTGGATTTGGGAAAAGCTTGCTTTATCGAGATCTAGGGTTATATCGGGTCATAAAAAATTGAAGAAAAAAATTATTGAAGCTAGAAAAGAAATTTTAAATACAAATATTGATGAATTATTAATTAAAAAAGAAGTAAGTGAAATGAGAAGTAAGATTTTTTTACATGGGTCAATTGATGAGACAGTATTAGAAGTAAAGAAGGGTAGAGGTAAATTATTAGATTTAGAACTTTTAATTCAGATGGGAATAATAAAAAATAATATTGTTGAATTAAAACCTTTAGAAAAAATAATTAAATTACTAGAAGAGAAAAAATTTTTTTCAAATCAGGAATCTATGGTATGTTCAGATGCTTACAAATTCTTTACTGAAATTCAACAAGTAAGTAGACTGATAATTAAAGAAAAAATTAAACTTGATAAAAATTCAGATAGATATGAACTTATTTTTAAAAAATATTTTCATAACCTATCAATAGAAAATATTTTTAAAAAAGTAAGTTTTTATTCTTTAAAAGTCGATTTTATCTTTAAAAATAAATTAAAGTAATGAATCATTTTCCAATAATTTCTCATTCAATTTACGATTTTATCGAGAAAAGTCATTTTCAAAAATTTATTTCAAAAAATGGTTATTTAAAGATGAATTTAAGAAATTCAGGATTATTAAATAAAGAAAATTTATTTATTCCAAAACCAATTGAAAAATCTACTATCCTATTGACACATTCTAAATGTTATGTAGAAAAAGTTTTTAATGATAATCTTTCAATAGAAGAGTTAAGGTTGATAGGATTAAAACCTTTTAAGTTTTTTAAAAAAAGATCAGTCATTTCAGCTGGAGGTACACTATTAGCATCATATTTTGCTCTTGAAAAAGGAATTGCTTTTAATCTTGCTGGAGGTTCACATCATGCATTTAGAAACTTTGGAGCTGGTTATTGCATTTTCAATGATATTGCAATAACAATAAATAAACTTTTATTTACCAAAAAAATTAAAAATGCACTAATTATTGATCTTGATGTTCATCAAGGTGATGGAAACGCAAAAATTTTTTCTGAAAATAATAATGTTCATACTTTATCTTTACACTGTAATGAGAATTATCCATTTACAAAACTTAGTTCAGATTATGATGTTGGTTTTAAAAAAGGAACAGGAGATACCGAATATATAAATATGTTAGAAAAAACATTGGAAAAACTAGAAACTATATCTTTTGATATTGTTTTTTATATTGGTGGGGTTGATGTTCATTATCTTGATCGATTAGGTCTTCTTAATTTGTCTACTCAAGGGTTAAAGGAAAGAGAAATCAGAATAATGAAGTTTATAAAAAAGAAAAATGTTCCACTTGTAGTAACTTTAGGAGGAGGATATAACAATAACTTAAGATTTTTGGCTGACTTACATACTTTTATTTTTAAAGCTATAAATGAGATCAAATAATTAAATTATGCAAAATAAAAAAAATAATTATCATCATAATGACGAAAGGGGTTTAATTTATGAGTCATATAAAATAGACAACATTTCTGATTCTGATTGTAGATCCATTTTTTTGGATTGGTTGTTGGGTTTAGATGAAAAGCTTGACCCTATCTTAGAAATTAAAAATTTGTATCAGATGTATTCTGATGAATTTAAAAATCACCCAATGACTTTAATTTTAAGAGAAGGTATTCAGGCAAAAAAAATAAAATCAAAAAGAAAAAGAAATTAGATTTTCTTTCCTTTAAGATTGTATAAAATTCTCGCCCAACTTCTTTTTCCTTTTATGAATGAATTTAAATCATATTTTTCATTAGGAGAATGAATTTGATCATCATCTTGAGCAAAACCAACTAATAATGAGTCTAAATTCAAAATCTCTTTAAAAAAACTCACTATTGGTATTGACCCACCACACCCAGCCAAAACTGGCTCTTTACCCCACTCATCATTCAATGCTGATATTGTTTCTTTTATTATCAAAGTGTCTACAGGAGTATTTATTGACCTAGACCCATCTGTAGAAATAAATTTAACTTTACATGAAGAATCTAAATTTTTTATAATGTATTTTTGAAAATTATTTCTTATTTTTTCAGGGTCTTGTCCATCAACTAATCTAAATGATATCTTTGCGTTTGCTTGAGATGGAATGACAGTTTTAAAACCTTCTTCAATGTAACCTCCCCAAATTCCATTAATTTCACAAGTTGGTCTCGTCCATATTTTTTCAAGGGTAGAATAACCTTTCTCTCCGGAAGAAGAATTAAGGCCAATATCCTTGAAAAATTTTTCATCTGAAAATTCAAGTTCTTTCCATTTTGAAAGGATTTCTTCATTTGTTTCAATTATATCATCATAAAAGTGAGGAATTAAAATTTTACCATTTTTATCGTGCAGTTTACTCAAAAGATCGCATAAAGATTTAATTGGATTTACTACCGGACCACCATACATTCCGGAATGAAGATCTTTGTTAGGACCAGTTAAACAAATTTCTTCACCCATCATCCCTCTTAATTTTGTAGAAATGGAGGGTGTCTTTTTATCCCACATACCAGTGTCACAAATTAGTGCATAATCTGCATCAAGTTTATCTTTGTTATTTTTTAAAAATGGAAGAAGTGAAGGGGAACCACATTCTTCTTCTCCTTCTAAAAGAATTGTTATCTTAAAAGGTAATTTTTTAAAAACATTTAAAAAAGCATCACATGCTTCAATGAATGTCATGAGTTGACCTTTATCATCAGAAGCTCCTCTACCTTTGATAAAATAATCGTTTTCAATTTTTTCAATTTTTGGAGAAAAAGGATTATGACTCCATAAATTTAAAGGATCAACAGGTTGAACATCATAATGACCATAAAAAAGAAGATGTGGATATCCTTCACCTTCAGACGCCAAAACAATAGGATGACCGTCAGTATTATAAACCTTAGATTGAAATCCAATTTTTGAAATATAATCAGAAATCCAATGTGCAGCTATTTTACAATCTTTTTTATACTTTTTATCAGTTGAAATAGAAGGGATTTTTAAAAATTCCAAAAGTTTTTCTAAAGAAATCGTTTCATTATCTGATAAGTGGTCTAGAACTTTATTAATATCCATAATATTCTCATTTCTATTCTTTTACAAAAATAAGTTCTTTATCTTTACTTAATTCTTTATTAAATAAATATCCATCATTATTAAATTCTTTCAATTTTTCAATTTCTGTTATTTTATTTTCAACTATAAATCTAGCCATTCTTCCTCTGCATTTTTTCGCAAGGAAACTAATCATTCTTAATTTTCCTTCTTTTAAATTATAAAATTTTGGTGTTATTACAACGCTTTCTAATCGGTTTTTGACTGGTTTAAAATATTCTTCAGATGCTAAATTAATAAATAAATTGTCATCCATTGCTTTAATTTCTTCATTTAACTTTTCTGCAATTTTTTTATCCCAGAAAGAATAAAGATCATTACCTTTATCATTAGGTAATTTACTTCCCATTTCTAATCTATAAATTTGGATCTTATCTAGAGGTTTTAACAATCCATAAAGCCCAGACAAAATTCTTATATGTTTCTGAAGAAAAACAAAGTTTTCTTTTTTAATACTTTTTGCATCTAATCCAACAAAAGTATCCCCTGCAAATGCTAAAACAGCTTCTTTTAAATCTTTATCTTTGGGAGTAGAAGAGAACCTTTTAAATCTTTCATAATTTAATTCACCTAATTTAGGACTTATATTCATTAGTTTTGAAATTTTATCAGCTGAAAATTTTTTCAACAAATTAGCTAATTCGTTTGCTTCTTTTTTAAAAAAAGGTTCAGAAGATTCATTAGATTCTTTGACCTTTGAAAAGTCAAACTTTTTTGCAGGAGATAACAGTACTAACATTTTTAATTTTCCTCTTTTTTAATCCAACCTCCACCAAATACTCTATTATTTTCTAAAGAATAGAAAACACATGCTTGTCCAGGAGAAATAGCCTCAGAATTAAATTCTTTAAATTCTACTCTTGCAGTTTTTTCTGTTATTGGAAATACATATGCTTCTTCATATGGCTGAGATGAACGTATTTTAATTTTAAACTTCCAACTATTGTCATAAGGGTTTAAAAAACTTCTACTACCTAACCAATTTATATCTTTTATATAAAATGATTTTCTTATTAATGATTTTTTATCACCTACTATCAAGTTGTTATCCTTAATATTAATTTTGAGAACATAATATGGGGTTCCTCCTCCAATACCAATTCCTTTTCTTTGTCCAATTGTATAATTTATTAATCCTTTATGCTTTCCAAGAACTTTTCCTTTTTCATTAATAATGTCACCTTCTTGATTACTATTAGGGTGTAATTTTTTGATTAAATCAGAATAATTACCTTGTGTTATAAAACAGATGTCTTGGCTATCTGGTTTATCAGCAACTTTAAGTTTAAATTTTTTTGCAAGATTTCTAGTTTCATTTTTTGAATTCATTTCGCCTAAAGGAAACCTTAAAAAATCAAGTTGTTTTTTTTGAGTTGAAAATAAAAAATAGCTTTGATCTTTTTTGTCATTAAGGGCCCTATGAAGTTCTGCCCCGTGTAAGCCTAATTTCCTTCTAACATAGTGTCCGGTGGCTAAACAATCAGAATTTATTTGTTTTGCTGCATTAAGCAAATCATTAAACTTTACTGTTTCATTACACCTCACACATGGAATTGGAGTTTCACCATTAATATAACTTCTTGCGAAGTCATCAATTACATTTTTCTTAAATTCTTTTTCATAATCAAATACGTAGTGTGGTATTCCGATTTGCTCTGCAATTCTTTTGGCATCTTTGATATCTGATCCAGCACAGCAAGCTCCTTTTTTGTTAACAGATTTACCATGATCATATAATTGAAGAGTTATTCCAATAACATCATATCCTTCATTTTTTAACATTGCAGCAACAACTGAGCTATCTACACCACCTGACATAGCAACTACTACCCTTGTTTTTGATGGGGGTTTATTAAAATCTAAACTATTATTTTTAAAAAATTTATTCATATAATTATAATTCTTTTTTAGAAAATTATTTTAAAAGTACTTCATTAAGATGTATAAAAGGTTTAAAGATGTGAGTCGATAAAAATTATTAAAATTTTTATATTAATTAATTATATAGCTTTTATTTAAAAATAATAAATTTTTTGAAAATGAAAAACAAAGAATTCTCAGTTGAAATTTTAAAGAAATTAACCAAAGAACAGTCTTTGCTTAAAATTAATGAATTAAGGAAAATTATTGAAAATGCTAATATGGCTTATCATAAATTTGATAATCCTGTAATGACAGACAAGGAATTTGATGAATTAATTTTGATAAACAAAGAGATTGAAGATTTTTTTCCAAATTTAAAAAAAATTAATTATGTTGGTTCCGACACTCTTCCTGGTTTTAATAAGTACAAACATATTTCTCCCATGCTTTCTTTAGCTAACGCTTTTAATAAACAAGACATAATAAATTTTAAAAAAAGTATTAATAATTTTTTAGGAATGAACGAGAATTCTAATATTCCTATGACAGCTGAATTGAAAATTGATGGTGTTTCAATTTCTCTTAGTTATGAAAAAGGTTACTTTATAAGAGCAACAACTAGAGGTGATGGAGTTGTTGGAGAAGAAGTAACTCAAAATATTAAAAATATTTCAGGAATTCCAAGAAAAATTGAAGATAATAACGAAAAATTAGAAATTAGAGGGGAAATATATATTTCACATTCTGATTTTAAAAAACTTAATCAAAAACAAAAAAAAATTGGAAAAAAAGTTTTCGCTAATCCTAGAAATGCTGCCGCTGGTTCTTTAAGACAATTAAATGCAAAAATTACAAATGATAGACCATTAAAGTTTTTTGCTTATGGTTGGGGTAATGTTAATGAACCTATTGTAATGTCTCAATATAATACCTTGTTAAAGTTAAAAAGTTTTGGATTTAATGTAAATCCTTTTTTTAAAAAATTCACTGAGATTGATTCCTTATATGACTGGTATGAAAAAATTGAAAAAAGTCGATCTGATTTAGATTATGATATTGATGGGTTAGTTTACAAAGTTGATAGTTTAGATATGCAAAAAAGGTTAGGTAATAGGTCATCTACACCAAGGTGGGCAATAGCTCATAAATTTAGCCCACTATTGGGAATAACAAAAGTGTTAGACATTAAAATACAAGTTGGAAGAACTGGTTCCTTATCACCTGTAGCAAAATTAAAACCTATTTCTATTGGTGGAGTTAACGTTTCTAGTGCTACATTACACAATGAAGATTATATAAAAGGTTTTGGTAATAACGGAAAAAAAATTAGAAATGGAATAGATATAAGAGTTGGAGATTATGTGTCAATTTATAGAGCTGGTGATGTAATACCTAAAATAAAAGATGTAATAATTGATAAAAGATTATCCAATAGTAAAAAATTTATATTTCCTAAAAATTGTCCTTCATGTGGTAATAATGTAATTAAACCAAAGGGCGAAGCAATTATAAGATGTATTTCTGGTTTAAAATGTAAAACTCAAGCTATTGATTTTATTCGTCATTTTGTTTCAAAAGATGCTTTTAATATTGTAGGTTTTGGTTCAAGAATTGTAGAAGTTTTTTTTGAAAAGAATATGATTTTAACTCCTGATCACATTTTTGATTTAGAAGAAAAATTTGGAGATTTTTCTGAAATAAAACTTTCACATCTAGAAGGATGGGGTGATAAATCAGCATCAAAACTATTTCAAGCTATAAAAAATAAGAGAATAATTAATCTTGATAGATTTATTTATTCATTAGGAATTAGGTTTGTTGGAATAGGTGTTTCTAAAACTTTATCAAAATTCTATATTAGCTGGGAAAATTTCTATAAATGTATTTTGAAGGCAGTTGAAACAGATAATTCAGAAAGAAATGATCTTAAAAGTATTGAAGGAATAGGTAATCAAAGTGTTGAAGCTTTAATTAAATTTTTTAAAGATCAGGAAATTTTAAAAATTATAGATAATATTACTAAAAAAGTTGAAATTGAGAATTATCATACAGAAATAAAAATGAATAAAATTTTTGGAAAAAATATTGTTTTTACTGGTTCGTTAAATAATATGAGTAGAGCTGAAGCAAAATCGAGAGCTGAAGATATGGGTGCAAAAGTTACTAATTCTTTGTCAAATAAAACAGATATGCTTGTTTACGGAGATAACTGTGGATCAAAATTACTTAAAGCTAAAAAATTTAATGTTTATTTAATTGATGAAAATAAATGGTTGTCCATAATAAATGAAACTTGATATTTCACTTAATTTTAAAACAAGACCAGAAAAGCTTTTTTCACTTTTTGGAGGTCTAAAAAGTTTAAAGAAAATTGGTCCCAAAACTGAAAAAAAATTTAATATTATCGGTTACAAACAGCCTATTGATTTATTATTTTTAATTCCAAATTATTACATTTTTAGAGAAAGTGTTGATAGTTTGCTTGATGTTAATTCATCATATGCCTCTTTAAAGATAAAAGTTTTAAATCATGAATATAATAACTATCAAAAGATTAAAAAAGTAAGAGTCCAAGATGAAAAAACAGAATTTTTTATTGTTTTCTTTAATTTTAACGAAAGATATCTTAAACAAATTCTACCAATAAATCAGATTAGAATAATATCTGGAAAAGTTGAAACATATATGGATGAAATACAAATGGTTCATCCTGATTATATTTTAAAAATTGAGGAATCTCATCTTTTAGATGAAATAGATCCTATATATCCTGTTTTCAAAAGTATGAGTCAAAGGTTAATTAAAAGTGTGATTAAGGAAGTTTTGTTATTAACTCCTAAATTTGAAGAATGGATATGTAATGACGTACTTCAAGAAAAAAAATGGCCTTCTTTTAATTATTCAATAAATGAAATTCACAATCCTAAATATATTGGTATTGATTCTATAATCGAAAAATGTAGAGAAAGGTTGGCTTATGATGAAGTTTTTTCAAAACAAATTATTATGAGTTATTACAAATATAAAAATAAAATAAATAAAAAAGAGAAAACAGTTTTTTTAGAAGAAACAAGAAAGTCAATTTTTGAAAAATTACCTTTTGAACTTACTAATGGACAAAAAAAGTCAATAAATCAAATTTTGAAAGATATTCAATCACCATTAAAAATGAATAGACTTCTTCAAGGTGATGTTGGGACTGGAAAAACAATTGTGGCGTTTATCACTATGTGTTTGGTTGCAAAGCAGAAATCTCAAGCGGCGATAATGGCTCCAACAGAAGTTTTGATTAAACAGCATTATAATAATTTCATTAAGTATTTTGAAAGTCTTAATTTAAGAATTATTATTTTTACTGGTTCTGACAAAGGAAAAGTTAGATTAGAAAAATTAAAAAAAATTTTAAATGGAAGTGTCGATATTATTTTCGGAACCCATTCTTTATTTCAAAAGGATGTTTTTTTTAATAAATTAAAGTTAGTAGTTATTGATGAACAACATAAGTTTGGAGTTAAGCAAAGAGTTGAAATGGCAAAAAAAGGTAAGGATTTAGATATATTAGTTATGTCTGCCACTCCAATACCCAGAAGTTTATCTTTTGCAAAATACGGTGATCTTGATTTTTCTGAGATTAGGGAGAAACCAAAAGAAAGAAAGAAAATAAAAACACTTATAATTTCTGATAATAAAATTGATAAATTAGTTGAGAGAATTGGCTGTGCTATTTCAAATGGTGAAAAAGTTTATTGGGTATGTCCTTTAATAGAAGAAAGTGAAAGTCTAAATTCAATTTCAGTAAAAACTAGATTTGATTTTTTACGCAAAAATATCCCTTCTATTTCAATTGACTTTATTCATGGCCAAATGGATAGTATTGAAAAAAATAGAATTATTAATGATTTTTCAGAAGGAAAAATTAAATTATTAGTTTCAACAACAGTTATTGAAGTAGGGATGGATGTTGCTGATGCTTCAATCATGGTTATAGAAGGAGCTGAAAGATTTGGATTAGCTCAATTACATCAGTTGAGAGGACGAATTGGAAGAGGAAAAAAAGACTCTACTTGTCTGTTAATTTATTCTTCAAATGCAACTTCTAGATCTATTGAAAGATTAATTATTTTACGTGAAAATGATGATGGATTTGATATTGCTGAAAAAGATTTAGTTCTACGTGGCGGAGGTGTTATTTTAGGATCACAACAATCAGGTTTTGAAACATATAAATTCCTGGATTTTGTAAAACACAGATCATTGTTTGAGTTAGCAAATAAAGAAACAAAAGATATTTTTAGTAATTCTTTAATTACAAAGAAAAAGCTAGAAGCTTTGAATGAATTAATTCATTTGATGCAAATTGAACTTGCTAATGATTTTATAGAGTTTGGTTAGAGAAAAAATATTGACAAAAATAATAATATAAAATAGAACAATAATAGAACAAAAATAAAACTTATATAGAACAAATCAGTTATGGGGTTCAAATGACTAAAATTTTAAAAAAAATAAAACATTCTAATTTAACAGAAGATATTTTGTGTTTAATTTGTGTAATATCAATTTTTTTGGTATTTGCGATTTTATAAATTATTTTTTGGTAAAATCTTTTCAATACCCTCTACAGTTGCATCTAAAACTAACATTATTGAAGAATGTCTATTTTTAAAATTTTTAGCCAAAGATAAATAATTATAATCATCATAAGGATAAGAAATTTTGATTTTCTCTCCATTTAACATTCTTAAAACTTCTTCACGAGTATTTATTATTTTATTTACATTCAAATTAATTACTTTTTTTGAAAATATTGATGCCGAAGCTTGCCCAAGAGCACAAGCTTTAACTTCTTGACCAAATTTTATAATTTTATTTTCTTTTACAACCATATCAACAGTAACTTTAGAACCGCATAATGGAGAACGTTTAATTATAGTAATTGACGGTTTTGGAAGTCTTTCAATGAGAGTTATCTCAGATGCAAACTTAAGGATTTTTTCTGAATAAAGTTCTAACAAATCATTTGACGACATTATTGGATATCCATATATATAATTCTACAATTGGAGTTAAATCATTATGAAAAAAATTCAAGTTGAAGATATTAAATTTGATAAACATAAATTACTACCAATTATCATTCAAGAATATTCTACTAGTCAAGTGTTAATGCTTGCTTGGGTGAATGAAAATAGTTTAAGGAAAACAATTGATAGTGGTTTGATGACATATTGGTCCAGGAGTAGAAATTGTTTGTGGGTTAAAGGAGAAACCTCTGGTAATTACCAAAAAGTAAAATCTATTTATTTAGATTGCGATGAAGACTGTTTGCTAGCAAAAGTCGAACAAATTGGTCCTGCTTGTCATACAAATAATAAGTCATGTTTTTTTCAAGAACTCTAAATTTATAAATTTAACAATTTATATAGTTCATTTAATGATTTGCTTTTTCTATAATCTTTTAAAGAAGTAGACATATTTCTTTTAGAAAGTTTATTGCCTTTAAAATCTCGTATCAATTTATGATGATAATAGATACTTCTTTTTTTTTTAGCATTAACTGTAAAAAAACTTGAATTTTACTTAATTCAAAAAGATCATTTCCTCTTGTCACATGTGTTATTTTTTGATTGTCATCATCAAAAACAGTAGAGAGATTATAACTTGTTTTAATATCTTTTCTAGCAATGACAATATCTCCGAAATTTTTAATCAAATAATTTTTGGAAAATTTTTGTATACCTTTTTCTCCATTAGGTCCTTCGCCTTCCTCTATAAAAAACAAATCTTTTTCATCAATTAATTGTAAAGCTTTATCTAAATCAATTCTTAAACAATAATCTTTTTTAGGAAGTATTTTATTCTTACATATTTGAGGGTAAACAAGATTTTTTTTTGTTCCTTTATCATTGATATGAGGTGCACTTAAAACATCTTTTATATCTTTTCTTGTACAAACACATTTATAAACAACACCAATTTCAGATAGTTTTTTTAATTCTATGGAATAATTTTTATGATTTTCAGATTGTCTGTAAATATTTTTGCATATTGGTATATTTAGCCAATTAATATCTTGTATAATACCTGTAATGAAAACTTCTGAACATCTTGAATAATCTAAGTCATCAATTCTCAATTTAATAATTCCACCATATTTTTGGATACTTTTGTAAACTTTTATCATTGAATATGCATGACCAAGATGTAAATATCCTGTTGGAGATGGAGCTAACCTTTCAATTCTCATTTTTATTTCTTTTTAATTTAATTTTTTTTGTATGACTTAATCCAATTTAACCAAGCATCTTTTGCTCTTTGAGTATATTGTTGATATCTATATTTTCTATTTTTTCTTCCTTTTATATTTTCATCAAGGTCAGGAAAAAGACCAAAGTTAACATTCATAGGTTGAAAATTATTAGTTTCACTTCCATTTCTTATATAATTTAGAAGTGAACCTGTAGATGTCACAGATGGGATATCTTTGAGTTTTTTTCCTTTGAGTTCAGCATTAACAAATATAGCACAAACCATTCCTATCGCTGCACTTTCAACATATCCTTCTACTCCTGTTATTTGGCCTGCAAATCTAATGTTTGGTTTAGATTTTAATTGTAATTTACTATTAAGTATCTTTGGCGAATTTATGTAAGTATTTCTATGAATTCCTCCTAACCGTGCAAAACGTACATTTTCTAAACCAGGAATAGTTCTAAAAATCCTAACTTGTTCTTCGTATTTCATTTTGGTTTGAAATCCAACAATATTGAACAGTGACTTATTTTTATTTTCGAATCTTAATTGTACTACCGCATAAGGTTTTTCATTCAAATTGTTATTATTAGTTAATCCAACTGGCTTCATAGGACCAAACCTTAATGTTTCTTTTCCTCTTTCAGCCATTATTTCAATGGGCAAACACCCATTGAAATAATTTGTTTTTTTTTCCCATTCTTTAAATTCTATTTTTTTTGAATTTATAAGCTCATTAACAAAATTTTCATATTGAGTTTTATTTAATGCACAATTTAAATATGCTTTTCTTTCTTCTGGACTATTCCCTTTATCATATCTTGATTGGAACCAAGCCTTTTCAAAATTTATACTATCTGCATATACAATTGGTGATATTGCATCATAAAAAAAAAGTTGTTCGTCATTTGTATAATTTAAAATTGAATTAGTTAGTTTTTTAGAAGTTAATGGTCCAGTAGCTATAATAACATTACTGTCTTCAAATGAAGCAAAACTTGTGATTTCTTCATTTTTAATGTCTATAAGAGGATGAGATTTTAAGATTTTTGTTATTTCTGATGAAAAGGTTTCTCTGTTAACAGCTAAAGCATCGCCAGCTGGAATGCTATTTTTTTCAGCAATTTTCATTATTAACCCATTAACTTTTTTCATTTCCCAATGAAGTTGTCCTACAGCATTTTCTTTATCATTATGTGAACGAAAAGAGTTTGAACAAACTAATTCAGCAAAATATGAAGATTTGTGAACTAAAGTTTTTTTTTCTGGCCTCATTTCATGAAGAATAACCGGTACTCCAGACTCTGCTAATTGCCAAGCTGCTTCAGACCCAGCCAATCCTGCACCAATAATTCTTACAGGTTCAAAATTACTATCAAATTTCATTTTTTACTTAAATTATCAATTAACTTCATCATTATTTTTTTCTGCTATACATGCTACTGAAACTACTTTTTCATTATTTTTGGTATCAAAAACTTTTACTCCTGATGCACTTCTTGATTGTTTGGAAATTCCTATAACTGGACATCTTATAGATTGTCCAGTAGATGTAACTAGCATAATTTGATCATCTTCTTCAACAGGAAAACAAGAAAGTATCTCATCAGCTCTTCTTTCTAAATTTGCTGCTGATATGCCTTGTCCACCTCTATTTGAAACTCTATATTCGTGAGCCGAAGATCTTTTACCAAACCCCATAGATGTAACTGTAAGAAGCCATTCTTCTTTTGCTGATAATTCTGTATATCTTTCTTTTGATATTGTTTCATTAGTTTCAACATTATTATCGAATTCACTTTCTTCACCTGTGATTGCTTTTCTCATTTTAAAATAAGCTACTCTTTCTTCAGATTTGAATTCTACATGTAGAATAATTGCCATAGACACAACTATATCACTTTTTGCTAACTTTATTCCTCTAACGCCAATAGATCCTCTTCCTTTAAATACTCTAATATCTTTTACTTGAAACCTGATTGCCTTGCCAAATGACGTAGTTAGAAGAACATCTTGATTTTCTGAACATATTTTTACACCTACCAATGTTGTGTTTTCTGGGAGTTTCATAGCAATTTTCCCATTTGATTTTACATTTATAAAATCTGAAAGAGCGTTTCTTCTTACATAACCAGTAGATGTGACAAAAAATATTTGTAGATTATCCCATTTTTCTTCTGGTTGGTCTACAGGCATTATTGCAGCAATTGAGGTATCTTTTTTTATTGGGAGAATGTTTATCAGTGCTTTTCCTCTTGCGCTTCTTCCTCCTTGGGGAAGTCTCCATGTTTTCAGTTTATAAGCCATGCCATCACTTGTGAAGAATAGAAGTGTAGTGTGTGTGTTTGCAACAAATAAAGTTGTAACAACATCCTCATCTTTTGTGTTCATCCCTTGTGTACCTTTTCCACCCCTTTTTTGTTCTCTATATTCTGAAAGAGCTGTCCTTTTAATGTATCCTGTTTGAGTAACAGTAACTACCATTTCTTCTTGTTCAATAAAATCTTCATCTTCCATATCACCTTCGAATTCTGTAATTTCTGATCTTCTTGGAATTGCATAAAGCTTTTTAACCTCTTCTAATTCTTTGGAAATTATTTCCAAGATTGTTTTTTTTGAAGACAATATTTTTAAGAATTCTTTAATTTTTTTTGATAAATCTGTAAGCTCTTCAGTTATTTCAGTTACACCCATAGCTGTAAGTCTTTGAAGTCTTAATTCTAATATTGCTTTAGCTTGCAATTCAGAAATTTTAAAAGATTTATCATCTAAAATTGTACTTGATGGATCGTCTATTAAGATCAAATAGTCTTCAATATCTTTGGCTTGCCAAGCTTTTTCCATCAATTTTGTTCTTGCTTCTGAAGGATCTTTTGAAGATTTTATTATTTCAATAACTTGATCTACATTTGAAACAGCAACCGCAAGACCGCAAAGTAGGTGACTTTTTTCTCTTGCTTTTTTAAGTTCAAAAACAGTTCTTCTGGCGACAACTTCTTCTCTAAACTCTAAAAATGATTTTAAGAAACTTTTAAGATCTAACTGCTCTGGTTTTCCTTTATTTAAAGCTAACATATTACAACTAAAACTTGTTTGAAGTGGCGTGAACCTGTAAAGTTGGTTAAGAACAACGTCAGGTGTTGCGTCTCTTTTCATTTCAATAACTATTCTAATTCCTAATCTATCGGATTCATCCTGAATATGAGAAATCCCATCAATTTTTTTTTCTTTAGCTAATTCAGCAATTTTTTCAATTAGATTAGATTTATTAACTTGATATGGAATCTCTGTGACGATAATGGCTTTTTTGTCCTTTCTAATTTCTTCTATTGATGTTCTTGCTCTTATAATGACAGAACCTTTTCCTTCATTATATGCTTTCAATGAACCTGATTTACCAAGTATTAAGCCTCCTGTAGGAAAATCGGGGGCAGGTAAAATTTTTGATAATTCAATGTTTGATAATTCTGAGTTTTCAATCAAAGCTAGAGTAGCTTCTATCACTTCTCCTAAATTATGAGGAGGAATATTTGTAGCCATTCCAACAGCAATTCCACCTGCACCATTCACTAACATATTTGGAAATCTTGATGGCAATACTTCTGGTTCTTTATCTTTACCATCATAATTATCTTGGAAATTAACTGTTTCTTTTTCAATGTCTGAAAGTATTAAAGAAGTAATTTTTTCCATTCTTACTTCGGTGTATCTCATCGCTGCAGCGGAATCTCCATCTAATGAACCAAAGTTTCCTTGACCATCTAAAAGTGGAACAGACATTGAAAAATCTTGAGCCATTCTTACTAGCGCATCATATATAGCGCTATCTCCATGTGGGTGATATTTACCCATCACATCACCAACAGGCCTTGCTGATTTTCTGTAAGGTTTTTCAAAACTATTACCAGTTTCATGCATGGCATATAGAATTCTTCTATGAACTGGTTTGAGACCATCTCTTAAATCAGGTATTGCTCTACTAACAATTACTGACATTGCGTAATCAAGATACGAAGATTTCATCTCATCTTCTATGAGAATCGAGGATTTTAAATCATCATCATTGTTCTGAGAATTATTATCTTCTTCAATCAAAACTTTCTCCAATCACAAACTTTAATTTTAAAAATTTTCATAAATTAAAGTAATTTTTAAAAAGGAATTTCATCGTCTATATCTTTACTATCAAAGCCATCTAAATTATCATTTTTTCTCTGATTATTATTTTCTATTGAAGAAAAGTCGTTATTATTATCATTTCTATTATCCAGAAGTGTTATTTCTCCTCTATATGGTCTTAGAACAACTTCAGTAGTAAATCTATCATTACCATTTTGATCTTGCCATTTTCTTGTTTCAAGTTGTCCTTCTATATAAACTTTAGAACCTTTTTTTAAATATTGTTCTGCAATGTTTACTAGTGGGTCTGAAAAAATGGCAATACTATGCCAATTTGTTCTTTCTTGTCTTTCACCAGTATTTTTATCTTTCCAGTTTTCTGAAGTCGCAATTGGAAAATTACAGACTCTTCCACCATTTTGAAAGTTTCTAACCTCGGGATCTTTCCCCAGGTTTCCTAATAATATTACTTTATTGACGCTACCTGCCATTTTTAACTCCTCTATATCCTTTTTAACATATCACGTAATGAAAAACGTTAAAATACTTTTTTATTGAGAAATTTAATTTTTGTTTTAAATAATATAAAAAATTCTTTAACTTAAAAACTTAATTTTATTGAAAGAGAAAAATGAGCATTAAAGAAATAATAGTTTTAGGTGCTAAAGAAAATAATCTTAAAGGAGTTGATTTCAAAATACCTAGAGACAAATTAGTAGTATTTACTGGATTGTCTGGCTCTGGAAAATCAAGCATCGCTTTTGATACGATTTATGCTGAAGGACAAAGAAGATATGTTGAAAGTTTGAGTGCATATGCTAGACAGTTTTTAAATATAATGCATAAGCCAAAAGTTGAACATATTTCTGGGTTGTCTCCTGCAATATCTATTGAACAAAAAACTACTAGTAAAAATCCTAGATCAACTGTTGGAACTGTAACAGAAATTTACGATTACTTAAGATTGTTGTTTGCCAGAGTTGGTACTCCTATTAGCCCTTCTACAGGATTACCAATAAAAGCCCAACAAATTTCCGATATGGTTGACAGAACACTTGAGCTTAAAGTTGGAACAAAAATATTTTTAGTTTCTCCAATTGTAAGAGATAGAAAGGGAGAATTTAAAAATGAATTTATTCATTTAAGAAAACAAGGTTTTCAAAGAATACGGGTTGATGGTGAAGTTTATGATATAAACTCTCCTCCTAGTTTAGATAAAAAATTTAGACACAATATAGATGTAATAGTTGATAGGATAGTAATAAAAGATGGAATTGAAACAAGATTAGCTGATAGTTTTAAAACTGCTGTTTCATTGTCTGAAGGAATTGCAATTGTTGAAGAAATTTCAAACGAAGATAATGAATCTAAAAATAAACCAAAGAAGATAATATTTTCTGAAAATTTTTCTTGTCCGGTTTCTGGTTTTACAATTGAAGAAATAGAACCTAGGCTTTTTTCTTTTAATGCTCCTTCAGGTGCATGCTTTGATTGTGATGGCCTTGGTATCGAAAAGTATTTTGATATTAACTTAATAATTCCTAATAAAGATTTAAGTTTGATAGATGGAGCTTTATCTCCTTGGAACAACTTAAATACTCCTTTCACCAGACAAACAATTATTTCTCTTTCAAAACATTATAATTTCGATAAGAGTTCTCCATGGAATAAACTTCCAGAAAAGATTAAAAATATATTTTTATACGGATCTGGTGAAGAAAAAATTGAATTTATATATGATGAAAATGGAAGAATTCATAAAGTTATCAAAGCTTTTGAAGGAATATTACCAAATATTAAAAGGAGGTTTATAGAGGCAAAAAATTCATGGATTAAAGAAGATTTTGAAAAATATAGAAATAGTAGAGCTTGTGAGAGCTGTAAAGGTTATAGATTAAACGAAAAAGCACTTTGCATCAAAATAGGCGATGATAATATTGGTTCAGTTGTTGATCTTTCAATAAAAGATTCTTTAAAATGGATTGAGAATTGTTATTTATTACTTTCAAAACAACAGCTTGAAATTGCATCTTCCATAATAAAAGAAATTCAGGACAGATTAAGTTTTTTAGTTAATGTCGGGTTAGATTATTTAACATTAGGAAGATCCGCCGGCACTCTTTCTGGAGGAGAAAGTCAAAGAATAAGACTCGCCAGTCAAATTGGTTCAGGGTTGACTGGTGTTTTATATGTATTGGATGAACCTTCTATTGGGCTTCATCAAAGAGATAACACAAGGTTATTAAAAACACTTAAAAACTTGAGAGATCAAGGTAATACGGTAATAGTTGTTGAGCACGATGAAGAAGCGATAAGAGAAGCAGATTATATTTTTGATATTGGTCCTGGTGCTGGCATTCATGGAGGATATATAACTGCTCAAGGAACAATTAATGAAATTTGTTCTAATTCTAAATCTTTAACTGGAAATTATTTAATAGGTAAAAAAAGAATACCCTTTCCAAAAATAAGAAGAAAAGGAAATGGGAACTTTTTATGTATATTAGGTGCATCAGGGAATAATTTGCTTAATGTTAATGTAGAAATTCCTTTAGGAAATTTTGTTTGCATTACAGGCGTTTCTGGAGGAGGGAAGTCTACTCTAATTATTGAAACATTGTACAAATTCGCTGCATCAAATTTGAATAAATCAAATATAAAATCCGCACCATTTGAAAAAATTACAGGATTAGAAAAACTTGATAAAGTTATTGAAATTAACCAATCTCCTATTGGACGTACTCCTAGGTCTAATCCAGCGACTTATACTGGTGCTTTTACTCCAATAAGAGAATGGTTTTCAAGTTTGCCAGAGTCCAAAGCAAGAGGTTATGGACCTGGAAGGTTTTCCTTTAATGTAAAAGGAGGAAGGTGTGAGGCTTGTCAGGGTGATGGTGTGTTAAAAATTGAAATGCATTTTTTGTCAGATGTTTATGTTACTTGTGACAGTTGCAAAGGAAAAAGATATAATAGGGAGACTTTAGAGGTAAAGTATAAAAACTTGACTATTTCTGATGTTCTTAATTTGACTGTTGTAGAAGCAGCGGAAGTATTTAAAGCTGTACCTTCAATTAGTGAAAAAATGAATACTCTCATCAAAGTTGGATTGGGCTATATTAAAGTCGGTCAACAGGCAACAACTTTGTCTGGTGGTGAGGCACAAAGAATAAAATTATCTAAAGAACTATCAAAAAAAGCAACGGGTAGAACTCTTTATATTCTTGATGAACCCACTACCGGGTTACATTTTGAAGATATAAATAAACTTTTAGAAGTTTTACATTCACTAGTAGACGTTGGAAATTCTGTTATTGTAATTGAACATAATTTAGATGTTATAAAAACTGCTGATTATATAATTGATATTGGTCCTGAGGGAGGAAAAGGCGGTGGAAGAATAGTAGCAACAGGTTCTCCAGAAGAATTAATTAAAATTAAAGAAAGTCATACTGCGAAATATTTAGAGAAAATCTTGTTAAAATAACTTTTTATTCTAATAAATTTCTGTTAAATATTCTAAAAATAAATCTTTACAAAATTTGGTGTTAAAATGAGAGTAGGCTTATATCCAGGAACTTTCGATCCAATAACTTTAGGACATATTGATATTATAAAAAGAGCTGCTAATTTGGTAGATATCTTGGTCATAGGTGTGGCTAATAATAATCAAAAAAAACCAATGTTTTCAATTGATGAAAGACTAGAATTAATAAATTATGAAATTGATAAGATAAATAATTTGTTTGATGTTAAAGTAGAAGCTCAATCATTTGACAAATTACTAGTCAATTTTGCTGCAGATTTGAAAGCATCTGTTATATTTAGAGGTTTAAGAGCTGTTTCTGACTTTGAATATGAATTTCAAATGGTTTGTATGAATAGAACTTTAAGAGATGATATAGAAATTGTTTTTTTAATGGCTGGTACTGAATATCAAGCAATATCATCAAAGTTAGTCAAAGAAATTGCAATATTAAATGGAAATGTTAATAAGTTTTTAACTTCTAGTGTAAATTCTGCTATGTTAAAGAAATTAAAAAAAGGAAGCATATAATGACAAAAGAAATTATGGAGATTGAGCTTAAGGATGGAATTGTAAAAATTGCTTTGCTACCTGATGTTGCCCCTAAACATGTTAAAAGAATAAAAAAACTTACTGAAGAAGGAAGTTATGATAATGTAGCTTTTCATAGAGTGATTGAAGGCTTTATGGCACAAACAGGTGACATCAAATATGGAAATACTGAAAAAGGATCGAACATGAGTTTAGTTGGAACCGGTGGTTCCTCTTATTCTGATCTAGATGCAGAGTTCTCCAACCTTCCTTTTGATAGAGGCTCTGTTGGAATGGCAAGATCACAAAATCCAAATTCAGCAAACTCTCAATTTTTTATTATGTTTCAAAATGGTCACTTTTTAAATGGTCAATATACAGTTTTTGGACATGTTGTCGAAGGTATGGAATATGTAGACAAAATAAAAATGGGGGATTCAAATGATAATGGTTCTGTAAATGATCCTGATTGTATGTTGAAAGTTAGAATAATTGAAGAATCAAAATGATAAGTTTTAAAAAATTTTTATTTATAATTTCCTTTTTAATCTATCCCTCTTTTCTTTATGGCGATTTTCTCAGGATAGAACTAAATATAAATAAATCACAAAATTTGGATATTGAATTATTTAATGAATTAGCTCCTAATCATGTAGAAAGAGTTATTAAATTAGCTAATGAAGGAAAATATGATGGTGTTGCATTTCATAGAGTTATTGACGGTTTTATGGCACAAACTGGAGACATCGAATATGGGAATATAAATTCCTATAATGATGCTAAAGTTGGGATAGGAGGTTCTAAATATAAAAATTTAAATCCTGAATTTTCTTCACTAAGTTTTGTTAAAGGCATTGTTGGAATGGCTAGATCAAGAAAGATTGATTCTGCTAACAGTCAATTTTTCATAATGTATGAAGAGGCACCGTGGTTAGACTCTAAATATACAATTTTTGGAAAGGTAATAAATGGAATTGAAATTTTAGATGATATTAAAAAGGGATCGAAAACAAATAATGGATTAGTTAATGATCCAGATTTTATAGTGAAAGCTTATGTAATTAAAGATTGACCATAATCAAATAAAGCTAACAATAATATGTTTCTTTTTTCCAGAAGATAATCTAATATTTTTTTCATGAAAATATTTAGATTTGATAAAAGAAATATTATCTATCACTTCATCGTTTATTCTAGCTCCACCTTCTGAAATCAAGCGTTTTGCTTCTTTTCCAGATTTTACTAATCCACATTCAACAAAAAGGTTAGAAATTCTATAATTCTCATTCAGAGATGATGTTGAGATATTTTTAACAGGAAGATTTTTTCCTATTTCTTTTTTTTCAAAAATTTGTTTCGCTGTTTTTTGTGAAATAATGGCTTCTTTTTCGCCATGACATAGTTTAGTAACTTCAAAAGCAAGAAGATTTTTTGCTTCGTTAATATCGGAACCTTTAAGATATTTTATTTCTTCACATTCCTTTAGTGAAAGTTCAGTAAATAATAAAAAAAATCTGTAAACATCTTTATCGTCAATATTCCTCCAATATTGCCAAAAATCAAAAGGAGAAGTTAAATCAGAATTTAACCAGACTGTTCCTTCCGAACTTTTTCCCATCTTTTGTCCTGATGAATTTGCAAGTAAGGGTGATGTTAAACCAAAAATACTTTTATTATTAATTCTTCGTGCTAAGTCAATTCCATTTACAATATTTCCCCACTGATCTGATCCACCCATCTGAAGAATACAATTATAATTTTCATTTAGCTTCATGAAGTCATAAGCCTGCAATATCATATAATTAAACTCTAAAAAACTCAAAGATTCGTCTTTTTTTAATCTAGCTTTTACTGACTCAAAGTTTATCATCCTATTCACTGAAAAGTGTTTTCCAATATCTCTTAAAAAGGTAATATAATTCAACTTGTCTAACCATTCTGCATTGTTTAAAATCAAGGCACCGTTTTTACAATTATTATATTCTAAATATTTAGAAAAAACTCCTTTAATATTTTTGATATTATCATTAATTTGTTTTTCTTCCAAAAGAGGTCTTTCTTTTGATCTAAAAGAAGGATCTCCTATCTTTGTTGTTCCTCCACCCATGAGTGTTATTGGTTTGTGACCGCACTTTTGAAACCATCTTAACATCATAATATTTACTAAATGTCCTACATGAAGAGATTTAGCAGTTGCGTCATAACCTATATATGCAACTTGATTTTTTTCGAGAAGCTTTTTATCTAGATTATCTAAGTCAGTACAATCTTTCAAAAAACCTCTATCAAACATTACATTGATAAATTCACTTGAACAATTTTTCATTATTTCTCCAAAATAATTTTAACGAGTATTCTCAGTTAATCGTTTCTTAACATATGTTTCAACAGTTGATAACATTTCATTCATTCCAGGTTCAAAAAAATGATTCGATCCTTCAATTGATTTATGTGTTATAGTTATACCTTTCTGTTGTTTTAGTTTTTCTGACAATGCTTTAACGTCATTTGGAGGAACAACTTTATCAGCAGTACCATTTATTAGTAGTCCAGAAGCAGGACATGGTGCTAAAAAACTGAAATCATAATTATTTGCAGGTGGTGAAACTGAAACAAATCCAGTTACTTCAGGTCTTCTCATCAATAATTGCATTCCTATCCAGGCACCAAAAGAAAAACCAGCAACCCAAC
>MDTG01387733.1_pt1 | contig 38920 bp, 35 predicted proteins | sample 811421 | NCBI WGS metagenome assembly MDTG01 (sample SAMN05326645, study PRJNA326480) | marine metagenome | isolation source: seawater | place: Pacific Ocean: South East | collected 2011 | reverse complement strand
GACATGGAGAAGAAGACTTTTAAAAATGCACAAGAACTATTCACGAAAAACTATTAAGGAGACTGAAGACGAACCAAATTCAAGTCTGATCGTTTTATTTACTGATTTTGGTATAATCGGTCCATATGTTGGACAGATGAAAGCCGCTATACATTCAATCACCCCCAAAACAAGAATAGTCGACCTAATGCACGATGCTCCACAATTTAATCCAAAATTTTCTTCTTATTTGCTGGCTGCTTACTCGCAGTGCTTCGCAATAGAGACAATATTTGTTGCAGTCGTAGATCCAGAAGTTGGGGGTGACCGTTATCCGATTATTATACGAGCTGATGGAAAATGGTTTGTTGGACCAAATAATGGGCTTTTTGAAATGGTAATTCGGCGCGCAAAAGCTATTGAAGCGTGGAAAATTAACTGGCAACCAACTTCTCTCTCTGCGAGTTTCCATGGGCGTGATATATTTGCCCCTGTGGCAGCTAGAATAGCAGATGGAGTGATGCCAATCAGTGAAACTTTAAACACAAAGCATATTCTTAAACCCAATTGGCCTGATGATATTCCGGTCGTCTTGCACATTGATAGTTTTGGCAATGCTATAACCGGTCTTCGGTCGTCTTTCCTTAACCCAAAATCAATATTAAAATTTGGCAAATACAGCATTAGTTATGCACGTGTTTTCTCCGATGTCACGCAAGGCGAATGTTTTTGGTACGAAAATTCAAATGGACTAATTGAAATAGCAATTAACAAAGGTAGTGCCGATGCACTTGGAATAACAACTGGCACTCCGATTTCAGTTTCAATGAACAGGTAAATTTTTTCGAAAAATAGAAACGGAAAATTAAGTATGATGCCCTCAATTAAAGTACACAAAGAAGGCTATCCCTTTATAACTGCCTTTGCTTTTACAACTTTGATATTCTTTTTGCTAGACGGGTGGGCGTGGATGCTTGCCGGCTTTGTCTTGGCAATACTAACACTATGGTGTGTTTATTTTTTTCGAGATCCCGACCGTGTGACCCCAGTCGAAGAGGGCTTGGTGATAAGTCCTGCAGACGGCGTAATACAATCTGTGACGGATGCATCACCTCCTCCGGAGCTAGGTTTAGATTTGAATACAATGCGGCGTGTCAGTATTTTTATGAACGTTTTCGATTGCCATATTAACCGCAGCCCAATAGATGGTAAGTTAATAAGTTCTTCATACTGCCCGGGGAAATTTTTTAATGCCTCGCTTGATAAAGCTAGTATCCACAATGAACGCCGAGCTATGCGGATGACAACAGTCAATGGAGACGACCTAGTGATAGTTCAAATAGCAGGTCTTGTGGCTCGTCGAATTATTTGTTGGAAGTCTGACGACACTGAACTCAAGACCGGAGAACGTTTTGGGATGATTCGTTTTGGAAGCCGTGTGGACGTTTACCTTCAAAATACTGCAACAATATTAGCTGTGGTAGGACAGCGAGCGGTGGCCGGAGAGACCGTTATTGCTGATTTAAAAGCGGATAGAGAAGATCGCAAAGGAGAAACACGATAATGGCTCTTGGAGGCGACAGATTAAGAAGAAGAAGGCTAAGACGGGAACACATCAATCAATTATTACCTAATGCGCTTACTATGCTTGGCCTGTGCGCCGGTTTGACCGCAATCCGGTTCGCATTGGAAGACAGCTGGAATATCGCAATCTTTCTTGTGGCAGGTGCAGCACTTATGGATACTTTAGACGGTCGAATAGCAAGGCTAATGGGAGGCCCCACTGAGTTTGGTGGTCAACTTGATTCATTGGTAGACGGAATTGCTTTTGGCGTTGCTCCTGTATTTATGATCTATATTTGGTCACTACAAAACGCCGGAGGAATCGGTTGGTCCATAGCTCTTCTTTACCCAGTTTGTTGTGTTCTGCGGCTTGCTAGATTCAATGTTTCTTCTGCCGGAACAAGTACACCTATGTGGGCAACAAGCTTCTTTAGCGGGGTCCCCGCACCCGCAGGAGCGGGATTGCTCTTACTACCACTAATCATTTTTGCTGAAACAAATTGGGATTGGTTGCAATCGCCCTGGCTTACCGGACCCTGGTCCCTAATGGTTGCTATCCTAATGATAAGCCGTATACCAACTTGGTCTTTCAAACGACTGCGTGTTCCATCTAAATTTGTGACCGTTGCAATGGCAGGAATTGCTTTCTTAGCTGCTGCTATGTTTACCGAACCCAGACTAACCTTGGCGGGTATTATCATAAGCTATGTTCTTACTATCCCTTTTTCTATTCGTACATATAGACGCTTAAAAGTTACTGAAGATTAAAGCAATTTTAACAATTCACGTTCATTCACATATAATAAGGGTTGTAATTTATTAGGTGGCAACAACCCTACAGTTACGAGTCTCACGGATGATCAGGCTTAATATTGCAGCGATTAATGCAAGCCCAAAAGAAACAATCCAGGCCCAATCATAACGATTGAAGATTTCAAATAGAAAACCTCCTGAAAATGAACCTAGAGCCGCCCCAAAGGAATGACTAGCAAATATCATACCCATACTGACTCCCATCACTTTTCGGCCAATATTGGTTGCAACCAAAGAAGCCACTATGGGGAAGGTAGCATAATCAAAAATACCGAATAGTGCCGCAAATACATACAGCATTATCAAATTATCAGTTGCGTACAATAACAAAATAAAAGTCAAGGCCCGCATAAAATAAATAGTTGCCAATAGTGCTGGACGGTTAAATTTGTCAGAGTAATGCCCGCACAAAATCATTCCTACAAGACTAAATGCGGACAGAATTCCATACGCAAATGTTCCTTCTAAGGGAAGAAATCCACAAAATACAGCGTAAGGTATTAGGTGTATTTTGACTGCACCCACGGTTGTAAAGCCACAGATAAAAAAGCCAATCGCGAGCAACCAGAATGTTCGATCCCTGAGAAGAAAAGCTAAAGTATTAATTACCGATTGATAATTTAATTGTTCTGCGGCGGACTTCTTAATGGGTGGACGCCCACGGACAAGAAACTGAACCACAAACATTGTAAACAAAATACAAAGCCCAACATAAACAAAACTGGGGCGCCAGGAAATACTAACTACTAAAAAACCAAGCAAGGGCATTAGTGCTAATTGCCCACCTGTGCTACCAGCGGTTGCAATACTGGCTGCAAGTCCAAATTTTCTATTAAAAAATTGAGCCACTGCGGTAGCAACTAAAGAGGGTGATATTATTGCAAAACCTATACCCCCTATGACGCTAAATAAAAGGATTAGCTGCCACGGCTCATTCATAAAAGCACATAGAATAAACGCCAAGCTTATCTGGGACATACCCACTCCAAAGATCAATCGATACCCATAATAATCGATTAAAAACCCCCCTATTGGAGCGAAAACAGCCATCAGAACTAACATGACAGCACCTGCGGTAGAAATGAATCCAATACTCCACCCTAAATCCTGATTCCAAAATGGCATCATCAAACCGATTGAACTACGCGCCGCTATCACCACAGAAAGCATTAGAAATAATGCGGCCACAACAACCCAACCCTTTGGATCATCAAGTTTAAGTGTTTCTGCTGACATTGATCTTGCCAATTATCCTTTTTCCTAAGTTTCTAGCAGTGCCACAAATTAAGTTATAGGGTTGATTATTTATAGATTTTGCGTCTTATTAGTATCTTCAACAAATTCTTTATTTAATTTTTCCAGGACACTGACTTGTAACTTGGTTTATCCGAAAACAATAATTCAATAACATTAATTTGGGAATTTCAAATAAACCCAGGAAATTCATGTTATTTTTCGCAAAATTACAAAACAGTTATATTTAAAAAAGATGCTGGCCACCTGTAACAAAAATTTCACTTCCGGTAACATAACTAAATTCATTATTGCAAAGTTGATAAATTACCGCGGCGACCTCCTCTGCAGTTCCCATCCTGTTGAGTGGAATACGAGGAATTAGTGCATCGTATTCAGGTCCTATCATTTGAGTCCGGACTTCTCCTGGTGCCACAGCATTGACCCTTATTCCAAGTTCTGCAAATTCATTCGCCATTTCACGCGTGAGTGACGAAAGAGCCGACTTCGAAGTGGAGTATGCAGAACCAGCAAAAGGATGAATAGCATGAGCAGCTATTGAGGTTACATTCACGATTGCTCCCAACTGTTTATGAAGAGCTGATGCAAACCCACGAGATAACAGCAATGGCGTAAAAAAATTTAATTCGAATACCTCACGCCATGCATCTAAATCACCATTTAAGCAACCAAGTCTTTCATGATATTCGGCCTTGGGTGACTCCGCTGCATTGTTAACTAATGCATTTAGTCCAGTTTTCCCAACAAGGGCAACAGCCTTTTTTGTGAAATCAGCCACTTCTTCGCGAACAGAGAGATCCGCCTCAAAATGTTCAATCCATAGGGGGTTTTTGATAAAAGCCGGCGGGGGTTTCCCTCTAGAGCAGGAAATTACCTTCCATCCATCTCGAGTAAATCTGTGTACCGCTGCCAGCCCAATCCCGCGCGTGGCGCCAGTTACCACAACTACCATTTGATTTTCACTTATAGACAAAATTGTAAAGTCCTTAACGACTCAACAGGACAGGTATGTCGGCATTACTAATAATGTGCCGGGTCCGACCTCCCAGAATCATCTGCCTCACCCTGCTTCGGCCATAAGCTCCCTTAACAAGCATATCTGCTCCCACTTCTTTCGACCAACGCAAATATGCGGCGCCAATTTCTTCCTCATTTCCACTAAAACGCAATATCTCGGCTTTTATACCTGACCAAGAAAGCCTCTCTAAGCAATCTGCTGCATCTATTTCAGGTGGTTCCATTGGGTCACGAACAAGCAACATTACCTTATTCGCGTTCTGTAATATCGGAAGAGCGCTTGATATAGCACGGGTTGCTTCTGGACTACTTTCCCACGCTACAGCGATATTTTGGCCTATTGAAATAGGCGGCTTAGGTGGAACCAGCAAGACAGGACGGCCCGTATCAAGAAGTGCCGCCTCAAGAGTAATCGGAGATGGCAGAGAGCTATCCTTGACCGGCCGGCCTACAGCAATAAGATCGAACAACCTTCCCCGAATAGATATGACTTCATCCTCTCTTCCAATTTCCTCTCGCCAAGAAAAAGTTGTACCAGATGAAATAGCTGACTTGCCCTCAGTAATATCATTATGGCTGTCACAAAATTCCGTATACGATTGTCGCACCCGTCGGGCGCGTTCCATGCTCTCCCTCTCAGTTGCATCCATAATTTCTTCAATCATAGCACTATCCATACCTTCACCGGTATAAGGAACCAGTGCTTTCGGATCAGCACGAACATGAAGAACTTCAATATGGGAACCAAAATGCTTTCCGGTACTATGCACCACCTCTAAAATTGTATTGGTAAACGAGTTAGTGCTGACAGATGCGAGTATTGTTGAAATAGTCATTCAAAACCCCAGTTACGGATATTCATAAATTTACAGTAGCTTTTGCGTCTCAACCATAATTTTCAAAACTTCTGAAGGCAATAATAATGTCGATTTATGGATAAAGCAGTTGAATTGACCAGCCTGTTTGGGTTTTGGTGTATAATCGGCGTTTATGGAGCCTAGACTCACCTTCCTCCCAAAACTCCATACGGGTTGGCAACACCCGATATCCCCCCCAAAAAGAGGGGCGCGGTATTTGTTCTGTGCCAAACCGTGCTGTATGAAATTCAATTTCCTTTCTTAACACTTCCTCATTACGCATCGGTTTTGATTGTTTTGAAGACCAAGCTCCTATTTGTGACGCCCGTGGTCGAGTAGCAAAATATGCATCTGAGGCGGCCTCGTCAATTTGTTCTACACCACCATTTACACGTACCTGCCTTGACAAGGATTTCCAGTGAAAAAGAAGAGAAACATGGGGGTTTTGATTAAAGTACATTACTTTTTGACTCCCCGTGTTGGTGTAAAACACAAAACCGGACTCGGTTGCTGACTTCATAAGCACCATTCGAGACGATACGTTGCCATCATTTCCTGAAGTTGCAAGTGACATTGCCTCAGGAAGCAATGGTTCACTTTTTTTGGCATCGGCAAACCACTCATGAAAAAGATCTATTGGATTTAGCTTGTCAGTCATTAATTCGTACCCAATTCTCACGTTAATGGTTTAAAGCTGTATCAAAAAGTATATATGATAACTTGACTTTTTTAACATTTTTTTACTTTTATTTTTAAAAAAATACATAATGGTGTTTTTTTTAAGAGGTTATTTGTGTTAAAATAAGTTATTTTTTTTGAGGGTTGTAGATGTTTAAAAAAATTTGTTCTTTTTTCATCATTGCTGTGTTGAGTATTAGTCTTTCGTCCTGTCAGACTAATAGTCAGGGCGAGAAACAACAGTTCGGGAGTATAATGGGTGGTGCTGTTGGAGGCCTCCTCGGTTCAAAAATTGGCCGAGGGGATGGAAAACTGGCAGCCACTGCAATAGGTGCTATTGCAGGCTTACTTATAGGTAGTGAAATTGGGAGTTCACTGGATAGAGCGGATCGTATATATGCTGCTCGGGCTGCAAATAATGCGCTGGAAAATAACCGGATTGGACAAACCTCGACTTGGTTAAACCCTGATACAGGTCATTCTGGATCTGTTACCCCAAAACGAACCACTCATACTGCAGCACGTGACGGTAAGATTTGCCGCATATATGAACAGACCATTACTGTCAGAGGTCGAACTGAAATAGCGCGTGGCACTGCTTGCAGGCGATCGGATGGTACGTGGCGTATAGTTAGTTAAATAAGTGAACGCAAAATTGTACATTGTTGTTTGTTTTGTTAGTACTTCTTTTCCCTTTAAAACCTTTGGTGTAGACTTCTTAAAGTTTACTTTGTGGAGTTAAAATTACTATGACCGAATATGCACCACTGATGACAGGCAAAAAAGGCCTCGTAATGGGAGTTGCTAACGAACGGTCTATAGCATGGGGAATAACAAAAGCTTTATCAGATCATGGTGCAAATATAGGATTAACTTATCAAAATCCTGTATTGGAAAAGCGTGTTCGTCCTCTAGCTGAAAAACTGAATTGCGACCTCATCTTTGAATGTGATGTCAGTGATCCTTCAAGTATCACTCTCACCATGAAGGAAATAGAAAAAAAATGGGGCAAATTAGATTTTTTAGTCCACGCAATTGCTTTTTCTGACAAGAATGAATTGACCGGACGTTACTTGGATACATCCGCTGAAAATTTTGCGATGACCATGTCAATATCCTGCTATTCATTTGCTGCCATCTGCCGAGCTGCTGCCCCATTGATGGAAAATGGTGGTTCTATTCTTACACTCACATACGCTGGATCAGAGAGAGTGGTACCCCATTACAATGTGATGGGAGTTGCTAAGGCTGCATTAGAATGCAGCGTTCGGTATTTAGCTGTCGATCTAGGGGCACAAAACGTCCGAGTTAACGCTATTTCTGCTGGGCCAATACGCACTTTAGCCGCATCCGGAATTGGTGACTTCCGATATATCCTAAAATGGAATGAATATAATGCGCCACTTCGAAGAAACGTGACCATTGATGATGTTGGTGGAGCAGGTTTGTATCTGTTATCTGATCTTTCAGCAGGTGTAAGTGGAGAAATTCACCACGTCGATTGCGGCTATAACGTGATTGGGATGAAATCTGTTGATGCACCTGACATCAACGCCGTAGTGAAGAACTAAAAATTTAATGTCACACAATACCTTTGGAAAGCTCTTCAGGGTCACCACTTGGGGCGAGAGTCATGGCCCCAGCATTGGTTGTGTGATAGACGGCACACCGCCGGGAATAAAAATTCAAGCAGATGATTTGCAATCATGGCTAAACCGGCGGAAACCAGGAACGTCACAGTTTGTAACGCAGAGGCGTGAGCCGGATAAAGTTAAAATTCTATCTGGTGTATTCGAAGGAAAAACGACAGGTGCTCCTATTGGCTTACTTATCGAGAACAACGATGCCAGATCAAAAGATTATTCTGAAATCAAAGAAAAATTCAGACCGGGACATGCAGACTACACCTATTGGTACAAATACGGAATTCGTGATTATCGCGGTGGAGGACGCGCTTCCGCCAGAGAAACGGCTATGCGAGTTGCAGCCGGTGGTGTAGCTCGAAAAATTCTTGGTAAAAAGATAAAAATTCGTGGAGCCATGATCCAGCTTGGCACGAAGAAAATAAATAAACGGAGATGGCAATGGCGTGAAATAGACAAGAATCCATTTTGGTGTCCCGATAAAGAAAGTGCAGTCCATTGGGCAGAATACCTCAAAAAAATTCGGAAAGCAGGTTCTTCAGTGGGAGCAATAATTGAAATCCATGCATCTGGAATACCTGCGGGCTTAGGCGAACCCATATATGGAAAACTAGATGCAGATTTAGCCAGCGCCATGATGGGAATAAATGCAGTAAAGGGAGTCGAAATTGGATCAGGATTTCACTCAGCAGAGCTCTCTGGAGAGGATAATGCAGATGAGATGCGTATCAAAAATGGAAAAATTGAATTTCAATCTAATAGAGCGGGTGGCATACTAGGCGGCATTTCTACCGGCCAAGATTTAATAATTAGATTCGCGGTTAAGCCTACGAGCTCTATCCTTACTCCACGTAAAACTATCACCAAAAAAAATCGGAATAGTACTATACTTACAAAAGGACGCCATGATCCGTGTGTTGGAATCAGAGCCGTACCGGTGGGCGAGGCTATGATGGCCTGTGTTCTTGCGGATCACATACTCCGCCAACAAGGGCAGTGCGGATACAGATAACTTCTCCTGAGAACTGCGATATGCTCAAGGTAAGATGACCGCAAAAACTGATAGATAGGCAAAAACGCTGGTTTGTTAACATATTTTTAATAAACGCGTATCGAAAATAAACCTTCAACTGCTGGACGACACATAAATGCTATCCTTGATATTAAATTAGTTATCAGTTTCATTTGCCTTTGAGAGCCGGAACAATGCAGGTCCAAAATAATTACATAAAACACTTTTTTTGTGGGAGCTCGAGGTGGCCGTTGGTTCAAATAGCGAGCTTCACTCTTAGCGCGTTAACAGTAACTGCCTCATAGAGCAATTTTTTCTATAGAATTAATATGATATGCATTTCCACCTATCGCATGTACAGCATAACCTTTTCAATTAATTGGAAATGCGAAAGTTCCGCAGATGGAAACAAGTGTAGCATTTTGTTTTTTCCTATTAAATCTGATAGAATGAGATGCATTTTCTCCCTTTTTCAAAAGTTGGAGAAAGCATTTGGTAGGACAGAATTCTCAATATACTCCAAACAAATAATAACCGAAGTGCAATACTAGGTTCTGCCTCGCTTTTTGTTCTCCTTTCTCTAGGCCTCCCTCGAACTCTTGCCAAATTCAATTTCTCTGCCAATCCAAAAAATAAAATTCGTATTTGAAGATGAGGCTGCTATTTGTAAAAATAATCAAATCGAACCCGTTATCCCTATCCATCAGAGTTGCCTCGCCATGGACCCCATTCTGCAACCAATTATTCGATTTAGCACGAAGGGATGGAATTAATTTCATTATTTGGTCGGTATTAAACGACAAACATCCAATTCAATAACACTTAGGTTTTGTAAAGGGTGAAATCCAATGAAGTTTCCAGATTAAGTAGAACGGCTTTGAAGCCTAAATTGACGACAGTTATCAGGCTCAATGCACCCAATTAGCAGCAAAACTTGAGGGATGATTTTTTACCTCCGAAGCACACCGAATAATTAATTTTCTGCATTTTATGTAAGTTTCGGGGGAAAGATATTTGATCATTTATCCACAACACTTTTCAAAATACTTTCAGGCACGAACACTCACTCCTAACCGTCGACCAAAATTTCTAAAAAGAAAGTTCTTATCTATAGTATTTAATACTTTACCAAGTTACCCATCACAGTGAATGAATAAAAAAATGTACCATCTCGTTCTACAATGGCAGGCACTTGGGATACCACATCACTGACCCTGATTTTTAGCTCGGTTGTTTGCCCCATAAGTCTGTATCATGATTACTAGCTGTGTTCTGTGCACAAATGAAAAATTCTTTATTTCCCTTGGGTCCCTGTAAAGTACTCTCAATAGTTTCATGTACATGCCAACCCATTTCTTCAACAAGCCAGTGCTCAATATTTTGGCAAACCTCTATATGTAAATCTGGATCACGAACAACACCACCCTTTCCCACACGACCTTTTCCAACTTCAAATTGAGGCTTAATCAACGCAATCAAAAAAGCGCTGGCCTCCGCCAAAGTAAGAGCAGCAGGTAACAAAGTGCGCAAGCCAATAAAACTCGCATCGCAGACAACCACGTGAGGTTTTGTGCTGATCTGATCCCTGGTCAAATAACGTGCATTGATCCCCTCTAGAACTTTCACGCGTTCGTTATTGCGTAGATTCCAATCGAGCTGACCTCGTCCAACATCGACAGAATCTACATGAGCTGCTCCTTTCTGAAGCAACACTTCTGTGAATCCACCGGTAGAAGATCCGATATCGAGGCAATGCAATCCATTCACAGGCAAATCAAAATGATTAAGTGCGTGGAAGAGTTTTTCACCTCCTCGCGAGACCCATTGGCTCTTTTTCATTCTGACATTAATCAGTGCCCCTTCTGAAATTTTATATCCTGGCTTATCAAGTCGATTTCCTTCAGAAAAAACTACACCAGATAGTATCAAGGCTTGAGCGCGAGTCCGGTTTTCTGCAAGACCTCGTGAAACAAGCAATGAATCTAACCGTGATTTACTTGCCATGTACTTACACCTTGCATTTAAGCGCGCACGGTACTCTCAGATACTTCCTGCCCAAGAGCAAATAAAGCCATTTTTACTATTGCATCTGAGTGCAAGCCAGCTATTTGATTTTGGGACTGTTGTGATGCATGGTCTATAAATATGTCGGGCTGGCACATAGGTCTATATTTTATGCGAGAGTCTAATAGACCTTTGGAGGCAAGAAAGTGCATTACTTGAGTTGCAAAGCCACCGATAGATCCTTCTTCAACGGAAATTAATACTTCATGCTGCATTGCTAACATCTCAACAAGTTCCTCATCAATAGGTTTAGCAAACCTTGCATCCGCCACTGTGGTTGAAAGCCCCTTAGCGCCCAATTCTTCTGCAGCTGTTAAACAATCTGAGAGCCTAGTTCCGTATGACAATAATGCAACCTTTGTGCCTTGCATTACTAAACGACCTTTGCCAATAGATATTGATTTTCCAACGTGTGGAAAGTCTGCACCGGTACCACTACCGCGAGGATATCTTATCGCACTAGGTCTATCATTTAAGTTAACCATTGTCGCAATCATATGAACGAGTTCACTTTCGTCAGATGGAGCCATTAATACTATGCCAGGAAGACAACCAAGATAAGCAATATCATAGGCCCCCTGATGCGTGACTCCATCTGCTCCAACCATTCCTGCTCGATCCATACAAAATCTTACCGGAAGGCCCTGAATTGCAACATCGTGTACAACAGAATCGTACGCTCGTTGTAAAAATGTAGAATATATTGCGGCAAATGGTTTAAAACCCTCTGCCGCCAGACCGGCGCAAAATGTTACCGCGTGCTGTTCAGCAATACCAACGTCGAAAGTCCTGTCTGGAAACACCTCCCCAAATTTATCAAGCCCGGTACCAGAAGGCATTGCCGCATTAACAGCAACAATCTTATTATCTCTCTCAGCTTCTTTGATAAGCGCATTCGCAAATACGCTTGTGAACGCAGGCGGACCCTGCGGAGATTTTGCGAGTGTCCCAGTTACCACGTCAAATTTCCCAACACCGTGGTACTTATCTTTTGATGCTTCCGCTGGTGGATACCCCCCACCTTTTTTCGTTACTATATGAATTAAAACCGGGCCGTCCTCAGTCGAGTCACGTACGTTCTTCAACACTGGCAATAAGTGATCTAGGTTGTGACCATCTATCGGTCCTACGTAATAAAACCCTAATTCTTCAAACATAGTACCACCGGTAACCATCCCTCGCGCATATTCTTCAGCTCGTGTAGCAACAGTCTCCAGCCTGCGTGGAAATTTCTTTGCAAGGTCACGCATGAGGTGCCTGAGTGAACGATATGACCTGGATGAAACAAGCCGCGAAAGATATGCACTCATAGCGCCGACAGGAGGTGCAATTGACATATCATTATCATTTAGCACCACAATGAGCCGAGATTTCATTGATCCCGCATTATTCATTGCTTCATAAGCCATACCTGCAGTCATTGATCCATCGCCAATGACGGCAATACAATTATTATTATGACCTGATAAATCTCGAGCCACTGCAAATCCCAAGGCTGCGGAAATTGAGGTGGCAGCATGGGCGGCACCGAACGGATCATATTCACTTTCTGAACGCTTCGTAAAACCAGAAAGCCCTCCACTCTGACGAAGTGTCCTTATTCGGTCTCGACGACCCGTGAGAATCTTATGCGGATATGCCTGATGACCTACATCCCAGATAAGTTTATCCTTTGGCGTATCAAATACATAATGCAAAGCAACCGTCAATTCCACTACACCTAGCCCAGCCCCAAGATGTCCTCCAGTTTCGGAGACGGCATCAATAGTTTCAGCACGCAATTCATCCGCCAACTGCCGAAGATCTTTTTCATTAAGTTTGCGAAGATCGGCCGGAAGTGAGACCTTATCTAAAAAAGGTGTGTCCTGTTTATCCGCCAAAATTTACTCCCTACGTTTGTCGTTCAATCGCAAATCTTGCTATTCTACGCAAATTAGAAGCCTTTTCATCAAACATCTCGAGCTGAGAAATAGCTTGTTTGCAGAGAGCTTCTGCGCGCTGCTGTGCCTCTCGCACACCAAGCAATCCTACAAATGTTGCCTTGCCCGCATCCGCATCTTTTCGTGTAGCCTTGCCGACATCCTCTGCTTTGCCGAGCATGTCAAGCAAATCGTCCTTAATTTGAAATGCGAGACCCACATCATCTGAATATAGCCTCAACGATTTTTTCTGCTCATCAGTCGCTTTTCCCAATATTGCACCAGCTTCACAAGCATAACTTATTAACGCACCTGTTTTAAGTCTTTGTATTCGAGATATCAATGATATGTCTGCATCCAATTTTTCAGCCATTAAATCTATCATTTGTCCTCCAACCATACCTCTGGCACCAGCTGCCTGAGACAGGCTATAAATAAGATCACTGCGCACATTGCCATCAGGATGCGTATCTTTATGACCCAGAACTTCAAAAGCTAACGTTAACAAACCATCACCAGCCAGAACTGCAGTAGCCTCATCAAATGCTATATGACAGGCTAGTTTTCCGCGGCGAAAGTCATCATTATCCATTGCGGGCAGATCATCATGAATAAGAGAATAACAATGTATTAATTCCACCGCTGCTCCAGCCCTAATTGCTCTGCAGTCAGAGATGCCAAATAAGCGAGCGCATTCTTGTACCAAGAATGGCCGAATACGTTTCCCGCCGCCAAGGGATGAATAACGCATCGCCTCAAAAACAGTTGATTCCATACCCTTTGGAGCGGTTAACATCTTATTAAGAAACAGTTCTACCGCGTCGGCACACCTTGACATCTCTTGAAGCAACTGGTTACTAGTATTCAAGTCATTCAAAATCCATCGGCTCCGTGCCTTCAGCGCCTTTGGGACCGAAGGAAATCTTTTCAACCCGCATCCGAGCTTGTTCTAGTTTCTTTTCGCAATGTTGCTTAAGCAATACACCCCGTTCATAGGAATTGATTGCATCATCTAAACTGATCTGACCCTGTTCAAGTCGACGCACTATATTCTCTAATTCCGAGAGAGCAGCTTCAAATGCCAGGGCATTAATATCCAACGTTGAATTAGTTGAGCCTTCTCTTGATTGTTTCATATCAGTTCCACCAAAGTTTTTTCAACATTAAGTTTAAATATAGTGGGTGCCAAGAGCAAGGTAGCATGCTTAAAAGACTAAAATTCACTTGAATTTGAGGTCACAGCCCTCATCAACTCCGAAACATGTACTGACACACTTTCCTGCAAAGCATCAAGATCGTAACCTCCCTCAAGAGTTGAAACCACTCTGCCTGCGCAGTGCTCATTGGCTATATTGAGTAATCTTTCTGTTATCCATGCAAAATCATCTTCTTCAAGATTAAGAGACGCCAAAGGGTCGCGGTAATGTGCATCAAAACCTGCAGAAATAATAATTAATTCTGGCGTGAATGATTTCAGCGCAGGAAAGATCCGAGCTTCCCAACCGTCACGGAAAACTCTTGAAGTCGTGTTAGAATGTAGGGGTAAATTAAAAATGTTCCCCACCCCCGTTTCATGCTCCGCACCCGTGCCAGGAAACAAAGGAAATTGATGAGATGAAGCATAGAAAACTGATGGATCGTTCCAGAATGCTGCCTGCGTGCCATTACCGTGATGCACATCGAAATCTACAACCGCTACCTTTTTTAAACCATGTTTAAATTGCGCGTACCGCGCGCCTATTGCTGCATTGTTAAAATAACAAAAACCCATCGCATTATATTTTTCAGCATGGTGCCCTGGAGGTCTAACAGCACAAAAAGCATTACCGCAATCACCGCCTAATACCGAGTCAACTGCAGCTACCACTGCCCCCGCGGCACGTTTTAGGGGTTCACCACTGTTTGGTGAGAGAATAGTATCGGAGTCAATCCTTTCCAAACCCTTTGTTGGTATTAAACTTAATATATTTCTTATATACGACACATCATGCACAAGTGATAGCTGAGAAATAGTTGCAGGTGGGGCAACATATCGCTGCAAAACATCAAACTTTTTCGTTGAGAGAACCTTTTGCACAGCACGGATTCTATTAGGGCTCTCAGGATGCCCAAAACCTGTTACATGGCTTTCGAAACTTTGGTGGCTAAAAAGACCAGTGGTCATTTACATCCCTTCTCTGGGAACTATGATAAAATTATTCAATTGTGCAATCAAACTTTATTGACTGTTTTTCTACAAAATTACATTTTACTATATGTAAATCACTGCAAATGCGTAAGCAGGAACAACGGCGCTTATCGGGGTCATTTTTAAAATGAAAAAAATAATTAATATTTTTCTCAGCAACATATTTTTGCACTGCCATATCTTCTGCATTTTCACGTTTTTAATTGTTACTTGTTTTTACGATATTTTTTATAAAAAAGCTTTTGCTGAGACCAAAAAAATTAATCAAACTGAGAAGAGTATATTAAAAAAATTTGAAGCAAATAAAAAAGGATTTAAAAAGCGTCGAGGACGGCGAGGGCCAGCTAAAATTATTGTTGATCCAGTCACTCAAGATGTGCAATTTGAAACGGTTCTAGTCTATGGTAGGACAATCCCAAAGGAGGCTAGTGTTATTGCTGCACGAACACGGGGTGCAGTAAAAAAAATATTGGTCCAAGTTGGTGATCGGGTAACAAATGGTCAGCCCCTCGCTCTTCTGGTCACTGAGATGCTTATCGCTGAGAGAGATCTTAAAAAAGCAGAATTAAAAGAACACCGCGCCTCAATTAAACGTGCTAATGCACAATTAGCACTCGCCAGACAAGAACTAAAACGACTGCAAAGGTTACGTAAGTCTGTGGCATTCTCTATGGCACGTTACAATGATAAACTTCAAGATGTTGAGAAACATAAAAGTGTCAAAGCAGAAGCGGAAGCCAAAGCTGAACAAGCACAAGCGCAACTTCGAATGGCCGACATAAACCTCTCAAACTCCAAAATTATAGCGCCTTTTGATGGAGTAGTGACCGTGCTTCATGTTGCAGTCGGCAATTACGTAACCGTTGGTGCCGATATTGTGACAATCGTAAATGACCGGACACTCGAAGTGGAAGCCGAAGTACCTGCAAACCGGATCAGTGGACTTGGAAAAGGCCAACTTGTTGATGTCCTCCCCGAATATGGGTCAAAATTCAAAGCCTTTGTTAGAGCAATCGTCCCAGAAGAAAATGCCTTGTCTCGGACTAGAATAGTACGTTTTATTCCGGAAATTGCGGGCGATACTACAAATGTTGCATCTAATCAAAGTGTGCGGCTACGAATACCCGCCGGCCCAAGACGAGTTGCAGTTACTGTTCATAAAGATGCAATTACTTTGCGACGAGGGAAAAAAGTGGTTTTCGTGGTAAATGAAAGTGAAATGAATGTTTCGATTCGAGAAGTGGAATTAGGGGAAACTTTTGGTTCACGTTTCGAAGTAATTAAAGGCTTAAAACAAGGCGAGAAAGTCGCTGTAAGAGGGAATGAAAGACTGCGTCCAAATCAAAAAATCTTATATCAAACGCTAAAACCAATTTTCAGTCGAAAAGTCAGTAAAGATCAACAGGAACAAAACAATCTAAAAATTCCTGAAAAAGATTCTGGAAGAAAGGTTATTCTTAAAAGAGGAATAAAGAGTATTCAGCAACCATGACACCTGTAGAATTTGCGGTAAAACGGCCTGTCGCCGTCCTATCTTTGGTGTTGATGGTTGTACTAATGGGTTGGGTTGCTCTTCAAGCAATACCGATCCAGTTAACTCCCGATGTACGCAAACCGTTAATTCAAATTCAGACAAATTGGAGAGGTGCCTCCCCACTCGAAGTAGAGAGCGAAATCCTTATCCCGCAGGAGGAGGCATTAAAAGGGCTTGAGGGTTTAGAAAATATGGAATCTTGGGCAAGCAGAGGTCGAGCAAGAATCTCCCTTGAATTTAACATTAATACAGATCGAAATCGTTCGATACTTTTAATTAATAATCGTTTACAACAAGTTGGTAATTTGCCCGCGGAAGCTGATGAGCCCAGCCTGCGTACGAGAGACTCTGATGACAACCCTATTGCCTATTTTTCTATAAGAACGGCAAAAAGTAATACCAGAAAGATTGCTGAGTATGGCGACTTCGTCAGGGATGTTGTGCAGGATAGATTAGAAAGACTAGAAGGGGTTGCATTAGTCAATGTTTACGGCGGCAATGAGTCCGAAATTCGTGTCATCATAGACCCACAACGCCTAGCACATTACCGCTTGACTGTAGCGGATCTCAGCAGTGCCCTTCGAGGCACCAATATTAACCTATCTGCTGGTGAAGTAGAAGAAGGTAAACGGGAGTATACGGTTCGAACAGAGAGTGGACTGAATTCAGTTGCTCGGATACGTGAGGTTATCATCCGATCCACTCGCGATTCCTCCAGCGGCAGAGTATTGCGTGTTCGCGTTGGAGACATTGCACAGGTCGAAAAGGGATTCAAACGTCGGACGTCACGACGGCGCGACCGGGGACGAGATGCCATAATTGTAAATGCAGTTCGAAATTCCGGCGCTAATGTTATTGAGACAATGCAGGAAATAAGATCTCTTCTTAAGGAACTTAATAAAAATGAATTACCACAGGTTGGATTGGTTATGGAACAGGTTCATGATGACACTGTTTATATCAAAGCAGCCGTTGGCCTGGTAGGCCAAAATATATACGTAGGGGGAACTTTGGCTGCTTTATTGCTTTTGTTATTCCTCAAATCTTTTGGCGCAACTGCAATAGTCTCAATTGCGATACCTGTTTCTATAATTGGGTCTTTCGTAGTTTTGGCTGGAATGGGACGGAGCATAAACGTAATTTCACTCGCGGGCTTCGCATTTGCTGTTGGAATGGTGGTTGACGCAGCAATTGTGGTTTTAGAAAATATATTTCGTCATAGAGAGATGGGACAAAGTGCAATAGATGGGTCGATTCGTGGCGCCAGAGAAGTGTGGGGTGCAATTATGGCCTCAGCAGTCACAACCGTGATAGTTTTTGTTCCAATCCTCGTAATGGATCTTGTTGTTGGGCAGTTATTTAGAGACATTGCCATCGCTATCTCTGTAGCGGTTATTTTATCCTTGATTGTCTCTATTACTTTGATACCAACTCTCGCAAGGTGGTTTTTGGGAGAGAAAACGCATCAGTTGGCAGCGAAGCGTAAAATCCCATTTTTTGACAAAGCCGCTAGTGTGTTTAAGGACTTAATTTGTAGTTTCACAAAGATTACAATATCCAACAGATATGCTGGGCTAACGGTAGTGTTTACCGTATGTGGCTTGACAGCAATTGGCACTTGGCTATTTCTTCCAAAATTATCCTATCTCCCTGATGGTAATAGAAATTTTGTCCTTGCGATTGCGCAGCCACCACCAGGTTACAATCTTTCGCAATTAACAAAGATGGCTGAGCGTGCAGAGCAGAAAACAAGGAAATTTTGGGCAGCAGAAGGCGAAAAGCTAAAAAAATGCCCATCTTGGTTTAACAGAATAAAAATCCGGGCGGCTTGGACACCAATTTATTTAAAATCCTGCGACACAGGACAAATTAGAATGGCGAGATTCTGGTATGTGTCTCGGACAACATCATCTTTTATTGGGACCTCAGCCACTGATCCAACGCGTGCTAAGGAATTAGTTCCAATTCTCCGACGAACTATTTTTTCAGAACCAGGTACTTTCGGTTTTGCTCGTCAGACATCTATTTTTGGAAGAGGTTTGGGAGGGGCTCAGGTTATCGATTTAAATATCACTGGTCCAGATTTAGAAACATTACTAGAAGTCGCCCGTGATGCCATGTTACGTCTGTCACGATCGATGCCACGACGAAACGGTACACAATATCGCCCGCGGCCAGGGTTGGAGCTAGGAGCGCCTGAGGTAAGAATTGTTCCGGATCTTTTAAAACTGGCCGATGTTGGATTAACAGCCCGTGACCTCGGGATTTCGATTGATGCTTTCAACGACGGTTTGAGAATAGCGGAGGTTACAGATGGTTCAAAAAAAATTGACCTAACTCTTATGGGACCCGACCGCCAGGTCAAAACTACACAAGGCATAGGTGACCTGCCGGTAGTAACTCGAACGGGCCAAATTCTTCCCGCTTATATGTTATCTAAAATCGAGGTGACGGAGGGGCCGACTCAGATACGTCATTTCGAACGACAGCGCACTGTGCAAATTCAAATTCGACCGCCCGATAGTGTTGCTTTCGAAACCTCTATCAATCGTGTAAAAAGAGAGATTATTCAACCAATGACAGAAGAAGGGTTGCCGGCAGGTGTCAGATTAAGTATTGCGGGTACTGCAGATGAACTAAACAAAACATGGGATGCTATGGTATTTAATTTAATTATTGCGATGGTAATTGTTTATCTAGTTTTGGCAATTTTGTTTGAAAGTTTTGTTTTTCCAATGGTAATTATGTTTTCTGTTCCTCTTGCCACTGCCGGCGGAGTGGCCGGTCTTTCGATACTAAACCTTTACCAATTTCAACCTCTTGATATGTTAACGTTGCTTGGATTTGTAATACTGATTGGTACAGTAGTTAACAACGCAATTCTTTTAGTCCATCAGACATTGCAACATGTCCGCGCCGAAATGATGCAACCCATTGAGGCAATAAGCGAGGCTGTGCGTAACCGGATTCGCCCAATCTTTATGTCAACTTTAACAAGTGTCTTCGGAATGTTGCCGCTAGTCCTTACGCCAGGTGCAGGATCTGAACTCTATCGTGGACTTGGCTCAGTCGTACTGGGAGGATTAGCCTTATCCGCAGTCTTAACGCTCTTAATAATTCCTCCATTATTGAGTTTTTTCTCACCGTTGCTGAAACGTGAAATAGGCTCTAGGCGAACAAACACAGCTGAAAATTAAATAAAAACAGCTTAATAGTGTTTGATAGATGTTGCACTTAAAAATTATTTTATGAAAAATAACACTGCCAGTAGTGGTATTTCAGTCTTAACTAACCAGAAATTGGAAACTATGTATGCATTCAGTCTTTTTAGGCAAATTCATTGTGAGTAAAAAAAACATTCATTTGTCTATAGCTTTCACGACATTCGCAAGCACTGGTTTTGGTATCATAATATGGACTGTATTTTTTGCTTTCTTTGAAGTAATACCGCCAGATCTATGGTTCGCAGTAAGTACCTCAGTTTTCGCTTATTTTCTAATAATTATTGGCTCATGGTGCGTGATGTCAAATCCGCGTTACAGAAGGGTTTTTTATTCTAAAATTCGTTGGTGGAAAACATCCTGGGAGATCAGGCAAGCTTTGTGTTTGGTCTGCGGTTGCATAACCGGACTATTATTTTTCATTGGGTGGATAGCAGTTGCAAAATACAATGATATTTGGCTTTTTTTAGGGGGCTTAACTTCATTATTATTTATCGGTGCGTTGATGGGGATGGCAATGAGTTTTGTTGCCCACAGAACAATCTTACCTTGGTCGAACCCACATACTGTAAGAATTTATATCTCAATGGGACTTTGGACTGGCATAGTATGGCTGAACATGTTTACCCAAATCTTTAATTTTCATACCCCTGTAATTGGTATAGTTTTAATAATAATTGGAATCGCGACTTTGATATTTAAAAGAAAATACTGGATTTTTATTGACACTTACAAAAAAAAATTTTTGCAAAACAATAACTCATCGAAAGATAAAAACAGGTTTCAACCTCGCATGATAGAATATTGCGTTTATCCTGATTTAACCAAGAACATTGATCGGTTGAAGATTGAAATGTTGCGCAGAAGAGCCTTCCTTCTATACTTTTTATTACCTTTTTGTGCCGCGACAATGCCCGTAGAATTGACAGCTTGGGTAAGTGTGTCAGCATCAATCATTGGCGCATTTTCTGTTGTTGCAGGGGTGGCGATTGAACGTTGGTTATTTTTTGCGGAGGCAAAACACTTTGAACTAAAGTAATTTTATGAACCTATTTTTAAGTATTCATACAAAATGCTGCAATTGGAAGCGGGTCATTCCTAGCCCGATTGGCATACTTACATTAATTCAATTCGTCGTTCTGTTCGTTTACTTTCTGGCCCAAACCATCTACACCCCAAGTCTACCGTCAATTTCTCCTTCTTTTTTATGGGGAAAATCTATAAGCGCAAATACTACAGAAGAACTAAAAAAGATTTTTTCGGAGTATAACTATAATTTAGAAAATATAAAAAATGGGAAAACACCAGTCCCATTTTTGTTGTTAGAAACTCTTCCAAATAATTTTCATAAAACAAAACAAGTAGAAAAGCGAAAAAAACTGTTTATTAAAATCGTGCTCCCAATGGCACTAGCCGTAAATAGGAGAATCGAGACCTACCGGGATGCTGTCTTAGCCCTCTCTAAGCGCCAGAATAACCTTAATGGACAAGAAGAGAAATGGCTTACTTCAATAGCCAAGTTACACAATAGAAAAATAAATGAAACCAACCTTTTGTTAGAACAGCTAGCCCCGATTCCAGTATCATTATTTTTAGCGCAATCAGCTATTGAGAGTGGATGGGGGACCTCTCGTTTTGCAAAAGAGGGGAATGCACTTTTTGGCCAATGGACCTGGAAACCAGGGAGCGGAATAATTCCTAAAAATCGTGATTCTGGGAAAAAATATGAGGTAAAAGCATTCACAACTTTGATAAATTCGGTTTGGGATTATGCGCGTAATCTTAACACTCACTGGGCTTATTCTGATTTCAGAAGAGAACGATCCAAACAAATTCTTTCCGGGGAAATTTTTTCTGTTCTACTATTGATTAAAACGCTAAAAAAATATTCTCAACAAGGGCAAAGTTACCTTGAATTAATTGATAGAATAATCAAGCAAAATGATCTTTTAGCATTGGATAATGCAAGATTGGCGAACTAGTCATAGAAAAAAATATCCGATAACGACTTTAGATCGACTAACCTATTTCTAGATCTATTTCGCGCACTAATAATTGGTATAAGTTTTATATTTACTCTTTTGTTGGTGAGGAACCAAATCCTGGGTAGGATTTATATTCGACAATGGTTAGATCCCGCGGATGCAAAATATCATATCTTTTGCCGAGACCTTGGCGATTTAATAGGATTAGGCAGTGTCTCAATTACACACAAATCATAAAATGATTTTTATTGTGAGCAATGCAGATCGGGAAAAAATTAGAGAATGTAATTTCTTTTAACGAGAGAGAAAAAAGGGTGGGATTATCTACGAATTTTTATAGCAAAATGTATTTTTATCAAGAATTAGGTTATTCTGCTCTTTGTCCGAAAAAGGTTAGAAGTGATATTTGAAAATGCAAGACATACAATCGGTTCGCCAGCACTCGAGTTTATAATTACAATCCAGCATAAAAATGATATTTTTATCACAAATTACCGCGTAGCTAATTTATAGATTTAAGAACCTAATGCTCTTTGTGCTGCATAGACAGACTCACCCTTCTTTATCCTAAGACCCTGTTTTTCTAGCGCATCTTCTAACCCCGAAAGAAATAAAATAATATTTTCTTTTTTAGCACTCTGACCCATAACTCCTATTCGCCATACCTTACCATCCAAAATACCGAGGCCTGCCCCGACTTCCAAGTTATATTTTGAGAGCAAATAACTTCTCACATCAGCCTCATTTACACTGTCTGGAATACATATGGTGTTTAATTGCGGCAAGCGATCATTCTCAGCTACTAAGAAACTCAGATCAAGAGCCTCAATTCCATGCCGCAAAGCTAAATGCATAGATGAATGCCTTTGCCAAGCATTCTCTATTCCCTCTTCCTGCAACAGTGTCAGAGATTCATGCAATCCATATAATGAATTTATTGGCGCAGTGTGGTGATAGGATCTAGAGGACCCCTCACCCCAATAATCCATCAAGAGATTTAAATCCATGAACCAACTTTGGCCCTTTTTTTTGCGGTTGCGCAATACGTCAACAGCACGCGGACTTAGAGTTAGGGGCGAAATACCAGGTGTACATGATAGACATTTTTGAGATCCAGAATAAATAGCGTCCGCTTCCCATTTATCTGTTAGAACGGGAGAGCCTGCGAGTGAAGTTACGCAATCTACAATTGAAAGCGCATTATTCTGTCTAGCAATAGCACAAATGGTCGCCGCGTCTGATTGAACTCCTGTCGACGTTTCAGCATGAACAAAAGCTACAGCTTTTGTATCTGGATTACAACTCAACGCATCTGAGACTTTTTGTGGATCAACGGGACATCCCCAGTCATCCGTAACCATGACGGCCTTTGCTCCGATACGTTCTACATTTTCCCGCATACGACCACCAAAGGCGCCATTTTGGCAAACAATAACTTTATCATCAGGCTCAATAAGATTCACGAAGCAACTTTCCATACCTACTGACGCTGGTCCTGACAACGGAATTGTGAGTTCGTTTTCGGTTTGAAAAGCGTACCTTAGCATATCCTTTAAATTATCCATCATAAGAATGAATTCTGGATCCAAATGACTAACCGTAGGATTAGCCATCGCCGCGAGCACGCGCGGATGCACGTCTGATGGACCGGGGCCCATTAGATGTCGTGATTGAGGGTAAACACTAGTGTTCATTAATATTACTACAGCATATTATCGATCGAATAATTTTTCGACTTATAGCAAAGCATAGTTGAACTCTCAATGAAGAGGTCCTGCCACTTTACACCTGATTTGCGTTTTTGCACGTGTTGACCAAACATAAGTCGTGGAAAATTGGTGAAAATTAAGTTTAATTCACTATCATTTTATTGCCACTCAGAATAAGAATTAGTAATTTAGGCCGAATCTGTTGCGCAATTGGCCAACTGAAGACAATATACAGTAACTTTAACGGAATTGAAAAGATTATGAGCGGCCAATCGCTTCGTGAGCACATAAGTAAGCTTGAGCAACAAGGGGAACTAATCCGCATTGAGAGCGAGACTGATCCGGCAGAAAATGTGTCGGCAATCGGTTGGAAAACCTATGATCAGTTAGGAAAATCGAGTCTTTTTACAAATCTCAAAGGGTTTCCCAACTGGCAACTATGCAGTCAGATTGTTACAGACAGACGAAAGTGGGCACTTGGGTTAAACGTCTCCGAAGATAATTTGTTGCAACAATTGATTGCGCGGATCCAAACCCCAATAGATCCTATCTACGTCAAGCATACTGATGCTCCCGTAAAAGAGATTGTGCTTAAAGAAAAACAAGCAAATCTAAATAGTATTCCGGCCATGTGGACCTCCGAGTTAGACCCAAGCCCATATATAGCTTCAGGAATGGCAGTTGTAACAGACCCGGAAACAGGAAAAAGAAACATCTCATATCATAGACAACAAATTTTAGCTTCAGATCGCACTGGTTTTCTAATTTGCCCCCGACATACTCAACGTATTTATCGCAAATACCAAAAACGAGGAGAGGCAATGCCTGTAGCAATTGTTATTGGAACACACCCTGCGATTCTTTTTGCTTCAGGTTTCACCACAAATTTTGGAACCGACGAACTGGCTATAGCTGGTGGGTTGATCAACGAGCCAATAAAACTGGTAAAATGTGAGACCTGCGATATCAAGGTTCCAGCCGAAGCGGAGATTATTTTAGAGGGGAAAATTCTTCCAGATGCCATGACCCCTGAAGGACCCTTTGGGGAGGTTACAGGAGGATATGCGATGGAGGGTTCAACCGAAATATTTGAACTCTCGTGTATCACACACCGAAAAAAACCAATATTTTATGGTATGCACTCTGGGGCTCCAATGGGTGATCCCCAGTCAATTACTGGGACTTGTATAGAAGCAGCACTTCATGAACATTTATCAAGGGTTGAAGGTGGGATGGATATAATCGACATTCGCTGTCTTGGTGTTTCCGGGCTAATGGCTGTTGTCCTTAAACTAAGACCCAAAGTTAAAGGACAAGCAAAAACGGCTCTTATGGCAGCGCTCTCTAGCCCGTATATGCATCCCAAGCTAGCTATTGCAGTTGATGAGGATGTTGACCCGTCTGACCTGCGGCAGGTATTCTGGTCAATGACCACTCGCGTGCATGCAGAGGTAGATGTAATAAAGATACCTAACACCCGTATTTGGTCACTTGATAATGTTTCAGATATTGTACCCGGAATGAGCGCAATGTACCGCATTGGGACTAAAACACTTATTGATGCTACCCGTCCACCGACTAGTCATCCTGAAGAGCGGTCAAAATTCTTACAAGCTATGCCGAAGAACTTCGACAGCGTCAGTCTGGAGGATTTCATCTAGTGAAAGAAACAATTACGGCAACTAAAAGAATGGACGATATTTGGTTAGATCCAAACGAAAGTCCCGGATTTATTGTACGCGAAACTAATATCGCTGTGGGTAATGCATTGCGCCAAAGATTGTCCGTTTATCGAATGACGTTAGGCCAATATTATTTCATGCGGGCTCTATGGGTCGAGGAGGGTTTAAGCCAACGCCAATTAAGTAAACGAGTAGGGACCACCGAACCCACGACCGCGAGTGCTCTTCGCCTACTTGAAAAAAATGGTTTAGTTCAAAGAATAAGAAACAAAAAAGACCGTCGTACCATAAATGTTTTCCCAACTCAAAAAGGAAGGGAACTAAAAAATGAACTTCTCAATATGGCAATTGGTATCAATGAGATAGCGACCAATGGTTTTTCTGATCATGATTTAAAAGAGGTTAAACGGCTTATGCGTGCAATGAAAACAAATCTGGATGCGGACGTAAATTCTAGTTAGACAAACAACAATGTTCTAGAACAAATATGATGGTTTACCCTCCGCCCGCTTTGCACAATAAAACGTTTTTTTAGGCATCAGCTTTTTAAGGCTCCCGAGGGTGTTGATGCTTAACAAATGTAATTTAACCCTAGCCTCACTTGACTGAGGGTAAGATTAATTATTAGGGTCTTACAAAATTGTACGGTTTATTTTTTGTTTTAAACCTATTTTTTCGGCGGAGTTGTAACATGTCTGAACAAAAGGCAATCTTTCTGGATCGTTCTGGTCTCACTGAACCACAGCCTGAACTTTGGGAGCCTGCTATAATAAAGGGTGCCGATTTTCGGGCTGAAATAGAGAGACTTTCGAAATTACCCACACCCAATAATGGTCGCCGCCAATCGTGGATTGTACATCCAGACTCCCACAAATTAGGGCCTGGCCTCGGACTTGCTCCCGGCATTCGGCCAATTTTAGAGGTGTTAAACCCTGGCGAACAAACAGCGCCTATTCGGCATAACTCCACCCAGGTAAATTTCTGCATAGAAGGCGAAGGTCATTCTATCGTTGGAGGACAACGTATTGATTTTGAACAATATGATTTGTGGAATTTCCCGTCTATGCAGACATACGTTCATACAAATCATACGGATGATATTCAAGCAAGATTGACTTATACTAACGCACCTCTTCTTGAGAAAATGAATGTACATATTGTCGAAGAAAATCCATCCGATAATACAACGGATGTTGAAAAAACCTCGGACCCGAATACGGATGGTTGTGATGATTCCAAAAGGAAAAGCCCGTACGGTACTTTTCAACTAACTAAACAAGGTGCTTGGTTGATGCCCTATGAAATCCTCGTTTCGCCGGAGTCTGTCGAGTCAAAAGCGCTTCATTGGCCATGGAAAAAAGTAAAAAAAGAACTCGACAAACTTACAGCACTAGGGTCGGATTATGTCGGTCGCAGACTGTATCTTTTGTGGAATCCGATGACGGGACGCACAAACGGCACCACGCCAAATTTTTTTGCAACCATTACTGTTAGACCACCAGGAATAGTTGATAAACCGCATAGACATGTTTCTGCAGCAATGAATTACATCTTTGGTGGACAAGGTAGATCAACAGTGGAAGGTAAGGTGTACGAGTGGCAATCGGGGGATTTACTATTGACTGCACCAGGTTGGGGAATACATAACCACGCTTCGACGGGGAATGAACCTGTATATGAGCTAACAATACAGGACCAACCACTAAATATCGTTATGGAGTCTCTTCTTTGGCAAGAGGATTTGAAGGAGCCTTGGAGTGTTTTGGGTGCAGAAACCGGCTTCAATACAAATAGATCAAAAGTTGCGACCTAAATGCTATGTCTAAAAACAGAAACACTAATGGGTTCTATTCCGCCCCTCATAACACCTTTTTACAAAAATACGGTGGATTATAAGGTTTATGCTGAATTAGTTGAATTCCAAATTAAGAATGGTTCACATGGTGTTCTAGTTACTGGCACCACTTCTGAGCCATCTACTTTGACTGTTAATGAACGCAATAAATGTGTAGATGTCGCTGTGGAAGCTGCCAACAAAAAAATACCTGTAGTTGCAGCTACCGGTTCGCAAAGTCTTGAAGAAACAATTGCACTATCCACTCATGCTGAGAGATCTGGCGCTGACGCACTTCTGATTGTAACCCCTTATTATATCCGCCCCCCACAACGCGGCCTAGTAAATTACTATACAGAAGTTGGCAAACACATCACGCTTCCATGGATGATTTATCATATACCTGGCCGAGCTGCGGTCAGTGTTTCTTTGGAAACACTTGATCAAATCAGTAAAAATTGTCCAAATTTTGTAGGTATGAAACACGCCGTTGATGATATTGGCTTTGTTTCCAAGTGCATTGAACATTTCGGGTCTGATTTCCGAATATTCGTGGGTTTGGAAGATTTGTCATATCCTATGATGTCTGTTGGAGCATGTGGACTAATGAACGCAGTTGGAAATTTAATGCCACAAAAACTTGTTAAATTATGTGATTCTATTTGGAAGGGGAACTTAAAATTAGCTAAAAGAATTCACTACGAACTCTTTGAAATCAATCAGGCAGTTTTCTATGATACAAACCCCATTCCGATGAAATACATGATGAAACGGATCGGAATTATTCCTCATAATGAACATCGTCTTCCGATGGTTGCTGCAGATAAGAAACTGCGGGCGCGGCTTGACAAAGTTTTATCCAGGGCCGAATTAATTTAATCTTGCCACAAACATTACTCTTTAAGTGATAACAAAGCTCTTGAGTAAAATTTCTAGATACAGAAATTATGGTCGTAGATACCCACTAATGAAGAATCAATTTGCAACGCAAAAATAGAATAAAATTGATGAGAGAAACTATCATGAATTTACCAGGCCTAATTGTTCCTCCGCTGACGCCTTTTTTAGATGATCGTTCAGTTGATTATTCCACCCTTGAACGTGAAGTAGACTACATTGTTGAAGAATGTAACGCTGCAATGGTGTCGGCTGCTGGTGTGGAAGCAACAGAATACCAATACCTTACATACGAATCACGGTGTGAATTAATCAGAAGGACTATCGAGTTCGTAAACAATCGTGTTCCTGTTATCGTTGGGGTTTCTCATTCTAATGTTGATATTGCAATAAAGCTCTCCTGCAAAGCGCAAAAACTTGGAGCTGCAGGGGTGCAGATTCTTGCTCCGCTCCGACCCTTTGGAGGTACGCCTACATTAGAAGATCTTATGGCTTATTACGATGCTATTGCAATTGAGATAGATCTTCCCATTATGCTGTATCTTAATCCTGGTCCTGGTTGTGAAGTGAGCCCACTTTGGACAATTGAACTTGCTAAAATGAACCAAATTAAATGGGTCAAAGAGAGTTCGCGCGATCTATCCAGATGTGCCCGATTAATCGAAGAAATCGATAATTCTGGCTATGCGCATTATTTTACTACTGTGCAAATGCTTTTAGCGTCGATATCTATTGGGGGATCCGGCGCAACAATGCCCCCGCCAATTGCCTATATCGCAAACGCTCTAATCATTGCGTTTAAAGATAAAAGATATGAAGAAGCATGCAGGCTTCAGAAACAATTCAGTCTCTTCCCAGCATGTTGGATGAATTTTGGCCTAACCCCTGCACTCAAAGCGGCAATGGAAATTATTGGGTTCCCAATAGGTAAGCCTTATCCGCCTTTTAAAGCTGTGGAAGGGAGTCAACTCATAGAGTTGAAAGACCTTCTCAAAAAAACCTATCTTTTCGAAGAAGAGCACAAAGCCCGTATTAAAAAATACATGGTCTGAATATGCTTTAAAAGCAAACTTCATTAGCTCTAACACTCACAAGGTTATTTAAATTTTGATAGAGGTTACATAATGTTCGATTTAGAGTCCGCAGAATCCTGCCAAAATATTGTATTTTCGAATTTCTATGGCCCTTGGTCGGAAAAGATGGTTAAACATACTCAGGTACAAAAAAATGAGAGCATACTTGATATTGGCTGTGGCACGGGAGAAGCTGCGCGTTATGCGGCTAAATTATCAGGAGCTAATGGTTCTGTTTATGGAGTCGATTGCGAAGCCAAACTTCTTTTAAAAGCGCAAAAGCTTGATCCACAGAGTTCTGTAAAATGGCTTGAAACTGAACTTTCAAATCTACCATTTGTGGACGAAGAGTTTGATGCAGTGATTGGAAGTCAAATATATCAGTTTTTGTTCAATCGAGACTTGGCGCTGCGGGAATGCCATAGAGTATTAAAACCGGGAGGACGAATGGTGCTGAATATTTTTAGTCGTCAGGAATTGTGCCCTGGTCACAATGCACTAATTAAAGGGCTAGAAACATGCAACGTTGACGCAACCAACCTAAAACAATTTTTTGCACAAAGTGATCCAATAGCAATCGGAGATTGCATAGCGGCCTATGGATTCAAGGATGTCTCTGTTGTAAGAAAAACTTTAGAAACTAAATTTTTATCACCCCGTTTTTTTGTGGAAACTTTTGCAAATAGCGATCCATTTATTGAATCGGACTTTCAAAAATTAAAAAACGATAATCTTGAAACAGTTATCGAGTATGTAACAAAAGAGCTCCAGTCAAACGCAGAGAATGAAGGAGTAAGGATTCTTACCACAGCAAATTTTGTCTTTGGTAGGCGTCGTTAAAAAATTAATTAAGCTGTTAACATTTCTATCAGTTTAGAACCGATCAACATGCCGACATTGTAGTTCTTTTTTATTTGGAGAGCCGACGGCGAATATTTCATGCTGCGACATTTTGCACACATATTCCAACTACCAAATTTTGCTGGAAACACATTGTAAGCAGAGGAGAAAACTAATTTTTCTTCGTCCGTTTCAGGTGGCGGTATTTTTTCAGAAGCAAACAGTTTTTGCATAAGTACTTCGTTTCCGTCACAATGGCGATCAAGAATTGATAGTATAGCTCGATACCAGCCTTCCAATCTGAGATAATGTGACTGCACACAGCATTTTGGATAAGCAAGAAGGCGAGCTTCATCTTCCATGGTGATTTTCCCATTTCGGGAACAAATTTCTTTTACCTCATTTTTTATCTTTTTAATCCTAGTGATGTATACTGCGTTGAAGGGTTCCAAGAGGGCCAAGGTGTCTTTTACATACCAAGTAGGAATGTCTTCTGGCCACTCGTAGGCATCCCAAAAATTTCCATGTTCTAAATAAAAACCTGACTCTTGTGCGAGTAGTATAATACCCGAAACCCAACATGGATTGTCAATGCCGCGACCTGCAACAAACACTGGCTTTATTCCTCTCGCCATACACAAAAAATCTAACATTTCCTGTAATGCATCGTTAGTATTAAGATCTGAGCCACAACTCATTTGCAAGTAAAATAAGCGTTGTAAGATCTTTTTAGGATATGGTTTTCCGAATTCGACCATTTGTTTATACTCTAGCATAGTATTTGGATATTTTTGTTGGAAGGATATAATTAATTATGGATATCTCAATAGAGCCAACGGGGGCAGCATTAGGCGCATATGTCCACGGCATTGACCTAAATGATCCGATTGATCCCAAAATAAAAAATCAGATACTCGATGCCTGGCACGAGCACATTGTTCTGATTTATCCCGATCAAAATTTAACTCAAAAGGCACAACTCTCATTCGCCTCCAATTTTGGAAGACTCGGCACACGTTCAAGAACCGCAAAAGCCAGGCCTGAGGGCGTTGAATTTAATCCGAGCATAATGATGGTATCAAATCTTAAAAATGAAAAAGGAGAATATATTGGATCTTTGCCTGACGGAGAAATGTATTTTCATCATGATATGTGTTATATGCCCGAACCCCACAAGGGGACATACCTATATGCAATTGAAGTACCTTCAATAGGTGGAAATACACAATTCACGAATATGTATCAAGCATTCGATAGGCTTCCAGACTCACTAAAGCTTCTTCTGAAAGAAAAAACTGCCGTGCAGGTGTATGATTATGGTTTGACCAGCACACCAGATCTAAAAAAAGGTTTTGAAGGAATTCATCACAGATCACAACCTATATTTATCGAGCACCCCGACACCAAACGCACAGCGCTTTATGTAAACAGATTAATGACTGCAATAATAGATGGGTTTGATAGAGAGGAGAGCGATGAAATTTTAAATAAACTTCATCAAATTTCAGAAGCTCCTGACAATATTTTTGAGCACACATGGAGTGTTGGCGATTTAATTATGTGGGATAATTTCGCTTCATGTCATGCGAGAACAGATTTTCCTTCGGAAGAAAGACGAGTAATGCGGCGCTGTACAACCGCAGGAGGAAAAATGATCGCTGCAAAAAATTCGGCATAAACAAGAGAAAAGCTATGAGCCTAGAAATCAGAAAAATAGATGCACCCTTAGGAGCAGAAGTAATTGGCATTAATTTGTGCAATCCAATAAGTGAGGATGATAAGAAAACACTCTATCAAGCTTGGTTAGATAATATTTGCCTAGTTTTTCGTAACCAGAACCTTACAAAAGATGAACAAATAAATGTTGCATCCATTTTTGGAAAGGTTGGTGAACGGGCCACTCCAAAAAAACGGCGCAATGAAGATAAGCATGGTTACGACGGTACAATAATGATGGTCAGCAATGATCGTGATAAGGCAGGAAACTATACCGGATCATTGCCTGACGGTGAAATGTGGTGGCACCACGATATGAGTTATCGTCCGGAACCCCATAAAGCAACATTTCTACATGGACTGGAAATACCCTCTCATGGAGGTGAAACACAGTTATCAAATATGTATTTAGCCTATGAACAAATACCATCTAAGCTAAAAACAAAAATTATAAATAAGAAAGTACTTCAGGCATATGATTTTGCTTTAAGAGGACGGGTAAACTTAAGTGAAAAAGGACTTGAGAATATCCAGCATCAATGGCAACCCATTTGCATTCTTCACCCAGAGACCAAACGCACAGCGCTGTATGTCAGCCGACTCATTTCTGCGAGCATAGAAGGTTTAGAACCAACAGAAAGTTTTGAAATACTTGAACAACTTTATGAAATTTCTGAAAATCGTAGTGTTGTTTACGAACATAGTTGGCAGAAAGGTGATCTTTTGATGTGGGATAACCGTTGCTCAATTCATGCAAGAAAAACTTTTCCCTCGGAACAGCGACGAGTACTGCGTCGTTGCACTGTTGAAGGTGGTCCAATGATTTCTGCTGATGCGGTTGCATAAACCATTGAAATTACATGCAGAGAGATTTTCAAATTCACTGGCAGGAGACAATACTGAAAGAGATAACAGAAAAATTATTGCATTCAATATTGGTAATGTTGTTGTTTTTTCTTACTAGAAAAAGCCTGTATTCTCTGTACAGGAAAATGCCTCTAAAGTCCGATCACAAAACGGTTGGCGTTATCCTGGAGGTAGTGTTTTCAGAGGTGACTTTAGATGATCACTTAAAACAAGCCCGTTTTATAGGAGCGTGAATTTATGCCTGTTATCAAAGCTAACGGCGAGTCTATATATTTTGAGGATGTAGGGGATGGCCCACCCGTTTTATTTTTTCACAGCCTTGGAACAAATTCGTATCTATTTCGTGACCAAATTGCTGTTTTAAAAAATTCGTATCGATGTATTGCTCCGGATTGCAGAGGTCATGGAAATAGTTCATGCAATGGGTCGTTGACCTTGAAAGATTTTATCTCTGATCATAAAGCTGTATTGGATCATCTTGACATAAAAAGATGCCATATAATTGGCCTGTCTATGGGAGGCTTAATATTACTCCATTTTAATTCAAAATGGCCAGATATTGGAATATCCTTTATTATTGCCGACTCTTACGCCCGTACTCCTGCTGGGGTTGAAGACCACATTTGTGCGACACGAGAGGCAGTTGCCTATTTATCAATGCATGAATTTGGAAGTCAATATGCTGGGGATAGATTGATGCCGACAACACCAATAGAAAAACTTGATGAATTAGCTTTCGAAATTTCTAAATGTCCATCAGAGGCGTATGTTGACACACTCCAAACAGTTCTCACATACGATGGTCGTGCTGATCTCTCTAACATCAAGAGACCAACGCTTATTATAATTGGAGACTCTGATGATGTCACACCAATGTCTGAAAGCGAATACATACGCGATAGTATTTATACTTCGAGTATAATAGAAATACCAAACGCAGGCCATCTATCTAATATTGACAATCCCAAAAAATTTAATGAAACGATAAAAATATTTTTGGACTCACAATCGAAAGAGTATAATGAAGGTTCTTAGCAAAAACCAAGTCAAACAATTTGAAACGGATGGGTTCATATTTCCCGTAACCATAATGTCCGAAGATGACGCATCAGCATTTAGAGAAAAACTTGAGCGCACACAAGCAGATGGAAAACTCACTGGTTCAGGCCAAACAAAATTTTATTTACGATTTCCTTGGGTACACGACCTTGCAACAAGCGACGCCGTTTTAGACCCAGTAGAGGATCTTCTTGGTCCAAATCTAATGTTATATCACAACACAATGTGGTGTAAGGATGGTGGAGATGGTTCTTATGTTAGTTGGCACCAAGATAATACATATTTTGGACACACTCCTTGCAAAGTTGTAACAGTCTGGATCGCACTTTCTACAGTAACCATTGAAAGTGGTTGTATGCAGTTTCTTCCAGGTACTCATAAACTGGGAGAATTACCTTTAGGTTCACCCGATATAGAGAATGGCAACTTACTATCTAGCGGGCAGACAGTCGATTATGATGTATCCAATTCAAAAAAGGTTCCAGTGCAATTAAAGCCTGGACAAGCCTCTATACACCACGCCTTTTTAGTTCACTCATCAGAACAAAATAATTCAAAAGAACGAAGATTAGGTATGACATTGATTTATCACCCCACTCACCTTCAGCAAAGTGGAAAGGTCAAAACCAGTGCCCTTTTAGTACGTGGAAAAGATCTATTTAGAAATTTCTATCATGAAAAAGCCCCAGAGCATAATGATTCTCAGAACACTATGGATCGATATCACAAAGCAGTAGCACTTTACAGGGCCAAAGTAAGAGAGATGGGTAATCAGACAATTGAAAGATTTGATCGCGCGAATAAAACTAACAATTATACACTGGAGTAACTGGTATGAGGACGGCATCAGGAAGCAATATTAGGGCAAAGGTTGCATATGACGACCTACGTGAATGGCTAAGTCTAGCCGATAGCCTTGGTGAAGTTGAATACGTAAAAGGTGCTAGCTGGCAGGAAGACATTGGTTTAGCTGCTGAGGCAGTGCTCCGTGAGGAAAATGGTCCTTGCGTAGTTTTTGAGGATGTAAAGGGGTGCCCAAAAGGTTTTCGCTTATTAATGAATATGTTTGCTGGAAAAAGGCGTAATATGACTCTTGGTTTTCCTGATCATTTAAATAAGTGGGAATTATCCAATGCTTATCGTGAGGAGTATCTTGCCGAACAGAAGATTATACCCCACGAAATTGTGCAGGATGGTCCAATTTTTGAGAATATTCTCCTGAATGAAGAGGTAGACGTAACGAAGTTTCCGGCACCAATTTGGCATGAAAATGACGGGGGTAGATATATTGGCACCGGAACCTACTCAATCACAAAAGATCCCGAGGATGGATGGCTGAATGCAGGAGCTTATAGGGCCCAAGTATTCGACAAGGACAAAGTGGGTCTGCTGACTGCGCGTGGACATCATGGATGGATCCATCGTCAAAAATACGAAGAAAGAAAAGAAAAAATGCCTGTTTGCATGATTCTTGGTGGCGATCCGATCAGCTTTTACTTTGGTGGTACCGAAGCACCATTTGGAACTTTTGAAATGGATGTTGTTGGCGGCATGCGCGGGAAGGCAATGAAACTTGTTAAAGGAAAAATAACCGGCTTACCATTTCCATCTAACGCGGAGATTGTTTTAGAGGGTTATGTTTACCATGAAAAGAAACTTGAAGAAGGACCTTTTGGGGAATGGACCGGACACTATGCAGGAGGTATTGAAGAACGCTCCTATCTTACAGTTGAGGCAATCTACCATCGCAATGACCCAATTCTGCTCGGCGTCCCTCCTATGGGTCAAGGACCCGATGAATTAGCACGCTACAGAGCAGTAATGCGGTCAGCAAACCTAAAACAGAATATGCTTGATGCAGGAATTCCTGATGTACACCAGGTTTGGTGCCATGAAACTGGTGGATCACGTATGCTCCATGGAGTATCGATAAAACAGCGCTATCCTGGTCACGCAAGACAAGCTGGACAGATTGCTGCACAGTGCCGTGCAGCGGCCTATGCCTCAAAATATGTAATTGTTGTTGACGACGATGTGGATGTTACTCGGCTTGATCAATTAATTTGGGCAATGATGGTACGAACTGATCCAAAAGAGTCAATCGATTTTATTACCGGAGCTTGGGATAGCCCTGCCGACCCAATATTGACACCCAAGAAACGCGCAGAGGGTGACATAACACACTCCGTTGCTGTGATCGATGCATGCATTCCCTTTCACTGGAAAGATAAATTTCCAATGGCGAATGCTCCAAGTCCTGAAACATCAAAAAAATCTGCTAAAAAATATGGATACCTAATGCGAGGACGTAAATAGGGACTTTGAGGAGAACCGCTTTTAGAGTTTTATATACAATCTCACGTCTTACGAATTGATTCCGATAATGAGCCTAAAAAAGTCTGCAGGTAAACTTTCAATGTGCCTTACTCGAAAAAGCAGGGGCTTAACAGAGGGTTTATGAACAAGGCGATCAATTCAGTGATATCATATATCTAGCAATTTCTAATTATAAAAATAAAAGGATCGATTAACGTTTGGCGTCAGCAAGAGCTTGTTTATCATCATAAATGGTTTGAACATTCAAAACCACTTGCCTTTTTTCGACGTCGACAATCTTCAATGCTCGATCCAGGGCTCCCGGAAGATCTTCGGCATTATTTACTCGTTCCCCATATCCACCGCTAGCCTCTACAATTTTCTCAAATTCAGGATTTGGATCAAGTGATGTCAACGGGGATCTATTCAATCGGGAGGCAGCACCATCCGGATACATTCCCAAAGTTGCTTTGCGAACAGACCCCCACATCCGATTGTTCAAAATTATTGTGAGAATTGGCAAGCATAAAGATGCACCAACAAAATGCGCAGGTGTCGGATTACCGAACATGTAAGAACCATCACCAACCACGCAGATTATTCTGGAATCTGGTGTGCCAAGCTTCACGCCAAGCGCAGCTCCAAGCCCCCAACCAAGGCCACCTGCCGGACTTGTGCCAAAAAATGTACCTGCCTTTCGTGAACCTAAAAATTCCTGAGGTAACTGTGACTCACTTACCAAACAATCATTTTCATTCATGACGTTACCAATGCAATGGGCCAACCACTCATAACCGATCGGCCTACCAGAGCGCTGTTTATGAATAATTGCCGCGATGCGCTCAGTTCGTTTATTTTTTATGTGATCCATTGCCTTTCTTCGCTCGCCCACACCCATCGGCGTTGAAATTGCCCTATCGATTGCATTTAAAAATTCTGCTGGATCTGCAGCAACAGTCAAATCACTGTTAAAACCACGAATTGGATAATTAACGAACAAAGGATCAACTCCCACCTGCACAATCTTAGCATCTGGATTTATTCTGTGAAGTGATGGAATCCAAGGCGTATCAGATTCTAAAATAAGAACGAAGTCGGCCTCTCCCAATCTCTCGCCAGGTTCGAAACCAGCATGCATTGGGTGTCCTAATGGCAAATTAATATATCGGGGCCGATAACTTACCACAGGAATTGCGTACTTTTCAGAGAATACTTCTAATATAGACACATTTGTAGGGTCCTGTCCAAACGATGATGAGATTATAAGTGGGTTTTTTGCCTTGGAAATATAGGCTGCCGCTTGATCTACCGCAACTGTGTTTGCGCTAGGCATTTTTGCCGGGTTAATAACCGACGGTGAATCAAACGTATAACCGTCCAAACTATCAGCTAATACTTCCCTTGGAAGTTGCAAATAAACTGGACCACGTGGATGTGACATTGAAATGCTTAAAGCGCGATCAACAACCGGCGCAAGTTGTTCTAAGTTACGAAGTTCGTAATCCCACTTTACAAATTCACGTACCATCGTTGCCTGATCGAACATTTCTTGTGCCCAATGAATATAAATTGATCTCGAACCCTTCAGTCCACTCTCTGTTATTGGCGTACGACCTGCAGAAAATAAAATGGGTACTCGTTCACGGGCTGCATTCATAATACCGCAAACTGCATTTGCTGTACCAACACTTACATGCACCATTACTGCTTGCGGTCTGCATGTAACAAGATAATACCCATGCGCCATCGCAACAGCCACATTTTCATGTGGAACTGTAACAGGTATCGGAGCTTTACCCTTACCTAATTGGACTTTTGAAAAAGCTTCTATGAGGGACGCAAAATCAGTACCAGCATTTCCGAATAAGTAATCAACTCCACGATCTGCAAGTAGTGCTAGATAAGCTTCAGCCGTTGTCTCAGCTTGGATATTTTTAAGAGCCATCATCGCACCTCATGCTTCGATAAATACGTGTATTATGCTCTGCCAAAAAAAATAGCGAAACCCCTTATTGGACTATGACGGCAGAGTGTTGAAGTTAAAGTCTACACTCTGAATACCGCAGTTTCTTTGGGTTTAGATGATCATCACTCAACTAAAATTAAGATTTTTATTTCCATTGGCACCAATCTCGCACCAATTGGAGTAAAAAATGGCCACTATCACAAGAAAAAAAACAAAAACCACCATCAAATGGCAAGTCAGAATTAGACTTACTAATCATAATCCAATAACCAAAACCTTTCTCCGTAAAACTCATGCATTGCAGTGGGCGAAAGAAACAGAAATACAAATAGAAAAAGGTCTATTTAGCTCTGGCTACGAGAGGACAGAAGACACATTACGAAAAGTCCTTGAGAAATATCTTGCTGAAATTACTCCAAATAAAAAAGGGTATCATGTTGAAAAAGTCAGACTCAAGAAATTAATGCGTGACTCTATTGCCTCAGTAAAGTTTGGATACTTAAAGCCACATCACGTAATCACTTACAGAAACAAACGATTAAAAGAAGTTACAGCCAGTACGGTAAAAAAAGAACTTAATCTTCTTAGTCATGTTTTTGAAACTGCAATTAAAGAATGGGATATGGCTTTAATTGGAAATCCTTTAAGGCAAGTCAGCAAACCTAGAGAGAATAAACCTAGAGACAGAAGATTAGAGGCTGGAGAAGAAAAACTACTGTTAGAAGGCTGTAGTCAATCCACCAACCCTTACCTGAAACATCTGGTAGTTGTAGCAATAGAAACAGGTATGAGACGAGGAGAGCTGTTAAAGCTGGAGTGGAAGCACATAAACTTAACAGATAGGACAGCCTATCTAGCAATAACAAAGAATGGAGATTCTAGAACTGTTCCACTATCTACAAGAGCCATTCAAGAACTAAAAACAATGCCTATAGATATATCTGGAAGGGTCTTTCCACTATCAGCTACAGCAGTTAGAGGATTGTGGGATAGAACCATGAGAAGAACAGGGCTTGAAGATCTGAGGTTCCATGACCTAAGACATGAAGCTACGACACGGTTCTTTGAATTAGGTCTCAATGTGATGGAGGTATCAACAATAACAGGACACAAAGATCTACGGATGTTAAAGAGATATACGCATATAAGAGCTTCTGATTTAGCTCTTAAACTAGGGTGAGAAAATATCCATCAAAATATTACCGGACCATAAATCCCATTCTTGATCTAATGT
>MDTG01006240.1_pt1 | contig 38922 bp, 29 predicted proteins | sample 811421 | NCBI WGS metagenome assembly MDTG01 (sample SAMN05326645, study PRJNA326480) | marine metagenome | isolation source: seawater | place: Pacific Ocean: South East | collected 2011 | reverse complement strand
GCACACGCCGTGACGCAGCCAGTTGGCGATATGCTGGGAGGAGATGCGCAGCGTGGCGCGGTCTTCCATCAGGCCGACATCGTTGATGTCCGGCACCTTGGAACAGCCGATGCCCTGGTCGACCCAGCGCACGACGTAGCCGAGAATTCCCTGCGCGTTGTTGTCGAGCTCGGCCTGGATTTCCTCCGCCGACCAGTTCGGCCGTTCCGCCACCGGGATCGACAGGATATCGTCGAGGCTGGCCCGGCCGCGCGCCTTCAGCTCCGCCTGGCGGGCGGCGACGTCGACGACGTGGTAATGCAGCGCGTGGAGCGTCGCCGCCGTCGGCGACGGCACCCAGGCGGTCGAGGCGCCGGCGCGCGGATGACCGATCTTCTGCTCCAGCATTGCCTGCATCATGTCCGGCATCGCCCACATGCCCTTGCCGATCTGGGCGTGGCCGGGAAGCCCGCATTCCAGCCCGATGTCGACGTTCCAGTTCTCATAGGCCTGGATCCAGGCGGCCGCCTTCATGTCGCCCTTGCGGATCATCGGGCCGGCCTCCATGGAGGTGTGCATCTCGTCGCCGGTACGGTCGAGGAAACCGGTGTTGATGAAGCACACGCGAGCCGAGGCGGCGCGGATGCACTCCTTGAGGTTGACCGTTGTGCGGCGCTCCTCGTCCATGATGCCCATCTTCAAGGTGTTGGGCTGAAGCCCCAGGGCCTGCTCGATGCGGGTGAACAGCCGCTCGGAAAAGGCGACCTCCTCGGGTCCGTGCATCTTCGGCTTGACGATATAGAGCGAGCCGGCGCGGGAGTTCATCCGCCGGCCGCCGCCGTCGGGACCGCCGGTGCCGATGTCCTGCATGGCGATCAGCGCCGTCATCATGCCGTCGAGCATGCCTTCCGGCACTTCCTCGCCGTTGCGGTCAAGGATCGCGGGCGTCGTCATCAGATGGCCGACGTTGCGCACCAGCATCAGCGACCGGCCATGCAGCGACAGCTCGCCCCCCATCGGCGTGGTGTAGGTGCGATCGCCGGCCATGCGGCGCTCCACCGTCTTGCCGCCCTTTTCGAAGCTCGCGACCAGATCGCCCTTCAGCAGGCCGAGCCAGTTGCGATAGGCGACGACCTTGTCCTCGGCATCGACAGCGGCGACGGAATCCTCGCAGTCCATAATGGTCGAGACGGCCGATTCCAGAACGATGTCGGAGATGCCCGCCACGTCGGTGCCGCCGATCGGGCTGGCGCGGTCGATGACGATCTCGGCATGCAGGCCGTTCTTTGCCAGAAGCACGGCATCCGGCGCGGCGGCGGCACCGCGATAGCCGACGAATTGCGCCGGATCGGCCAACGTCATCGCCGCTCCGCCGGCACCGGCCACCTGCAAGGCGCCATCGACAACCGACAGGCCGGTCGCGTCCGTCCAGTCGCCGCTCAGCGCGAACCGCTCGTTGAGAATCGCGCGGGCAAAGGCGATCACCTCGGCGCCGCGGGCCGGGTCATAGCCGCCGCCCGACGGCAAGCTTCCCATGGCGTCGGTGCCATAGAGCGCATCGTAGAGCGACCCCCAACGGGCATTGGCAGCGTTCAGCGCGTAGCGCGCGTTGGTGATCGGCACGACCAGCTGCGGGCCGGCCAGCGTCGCGATCTCGGGATCAACATTTTCCGTGGTGACGGAAAACGCGCCGCCCTCGGGGACCAGATAACCGATCTCCTTGAGGAAGGCCTTGTAAGCGGTGAGGTCGACCGGGCCGGGATTTGCCCGGTGCCAGTCGTCTATGCGCGCCTGGAGGGCGTCGCGCTTGGCCAGGAGACCGCGGTTCTCGGGGGCAAGATCGTGGATGATCTGCGACAGGCCGGCCCAGAAGTCCTCAGATGACACGCCGGTCCCAACCAGAGCCTCGTCCTCGACGAAACGGTGAAGCTCGGCATCGACCTTCAGTCCAGCGATCTCGATACGGTCCATGGCCTCGGACACTCCCTGTGTTCTGTTCCGGTGCTGCGATCGAGCGGCGCTGCCGCGACCGCACCGGACAATTGACGGTGCCGGACTTTCCCAAACAGAGCCCACCCGGTCAATCTGACACAAATAGAAAAGACTTGCTCCAAAATGGAAACAATAGCCGCTCCCTCCGCGACCGGGGGCCGGCGTCCGGAGCCTTTCTCCGCCGCCGCTTGCATCCTTTCGCACAATTCGTCATACGATACCGGTCACGCCCGTCCGGTCACGCCGTCGCTGCCAGACCGAACACACGGGCTCATCTTTCCAGGGCGCCCTGCCGGTGCAGGGGTCTTCGTCCCGTTTCTGGCTGGTTCATGCTGTCATCCCATCCCACTCTCCGCGCATGGTTTTTCGCGCAACCGATCCTGCTTTTGTGCCTGACCGCGCTGTTTTGGGCCGGCAACACGATCGCCGGACGGCTGGCGATCGACCAGGTCTCGCCGCTGGCGGTCGTCTTCCTGCGCTGGGTCGCCGTCTCGGGCATCATGGTCGCGCTCTACGGGCGCCAGGTGCGCGCGGAATGGCCGATCCTGAAGCGCCACCTGCCGGTCATGGTGCTGATGGGCATGTTCGGCTACACCGCCTTCAATGCGCTGTTCTACATCGCCGCCCACAAGACGACGGCGCTGAACCTCGGGATCATCCAGGGGTCGATGCCGATGTTCGTGCTGCTCGGCGCGCTCGTCATCCTGCGCACGCCGATCCGCGCGGTGCAGGCCTGCGGCGTGGTGCTGACGATGACCGGTGTCGCCTTCATCGCCAGCCAGGGCGACCTGTCGCGGCTCGCGGGACTGGAAATCAACCCGGGCGACGCGCTGATGATCCTCGCCTGCCTGCTCTACTCGCTCTATGCGGTGCTGCTGCGCAAGCGGCCGGCCGTCTCCGGCATGGTGTTCTTCACCGTGCTCTCGGTGATTGCCGCCATCGTCTCGGTGCCGGTGTTCGCGGTCGAACTGCTGCAGGGCACCGAGCAATGGCCAACGCCCAAGGGCTGGCTCGTCGTCGCCTATATCTCGATCTTTCCCTCGTTCCTGTCGCAAATCTTCTTCATGCGCGGCGTGGAACTGATCGGCCCGGGCCGGGCGGGCGTCTTCATCAACCTCGTTCCGATCTTTTCGTCGTTTCTCGCCGTTGTTCTTCTTGGCGAACCCTTTCACTTTTATCATGCTGCAGCGCTGGTGCTGGTTCTGATGGGAATTGCACTTTCGGAGAGAAAAGGCCGGCAGCGGGAGGCCGTAGCGGCGCCCGGGCCCGATCACGGATGACAACCCGGTCTTAACGTCGGCCCTCTAGACGAAGCTGATCGCCGGTCCCACCCGCCGTTCCTTGAGGTAACCACGTCATGCAAGCGCCGATCTTCATTGCCGCAATTGCCGGGCTGCTCGTGCTGATCTCGCTGATCCAGCCGCTGGCGCAGCGACTGAAGGTCACCTCCTCGGTGCTGCTGGCGCTGGTCGGCGTGGCGATCGGCCTGATCGCGGCCTGGCTGCTCTACACGCCGCGCACCGATGCCTTCAACGAGATCGCCGACGTCTTCGTCAACCTGCCGCTCGATTCGCAGGGCATCCTGAACATCTTTCTGCCGGTGCTCCTGTTCCAGACAACGCTGACGCTCGACGTGCGGCGCATGGCGGAAGACGCCGGCGTGATCTTCGTCATGGCCGTGGTTGCCGTTCTTGTCGCGACCGCCTTCATCGGACTGGCGCTTGCGCCCTTCGCCGGCCTCTCGCTCATCGCCTGCCTGCTGCTCGGCGCCATCGTCGCGACCACCGATCCCGTCGCGGTCGTGTCGATCTTCCGCGACATCGGCGCCCCGGCACGGCTCGGCCGCCTGGTGGAGGGCGAAAGCCTTTTGAACGACGCGGCCGCGATCGCGCTGTTCGTCATCCTGCTCGGCGCGCTGACCGGCGAACAGACCGCCGATCTAGCCAGCGGTCTCACCCTGTTTTTCTGGAAGTTCGCCGGCGGGATCGTCATCGGCTACATCGCCGGTCAGATCCTGGTGCATCTTCTGCCCCTGGTGCGCGACTTTCGCCTCGCCCAGGTGACGCTGAGCTTCGCCCTGCCCTATCTGGTCTACGTCAGCGCGGAGTATATGGCCGACGTGTCGGGGGTGGTCGGCGTGGTCATGGCCGGCATCGTGATCAATCTCACCGGCCCGTCGCGGGTGACGCCGGACGGCTGGACCTACCTGAACGACGTCTGGGAACAGATCGCCTTCTGGGCGTCGTCGCTCATCTTCATGCTGGCCTCGATCCTGATCCCCAAGCTGCTGGTCGACGTCGGCCTCGACGACCTGCTGCTTCTGGCGATCGTCATCGTTGCAGCGCTTGCCGCGCGGGCGGTCGTTCTGTTCGGACTGTTGCCGCTGCTCAGCCTGCTCAACCTGTCGCAACCGGTCAGCATGCCGTTCATGACCGTGATGCTGTGGGGCGGCATGCGCGGCGCGATCACCCTGACACTGGCCCTCGGCGTCACCGAAAACGATGCAATCGACCCTGAGGTCCAGCAGTTCGTCGCGGTGCTCGCCACCGGCTTCGTGCTGTTCACGCTGCTTGTCTATGGCACCACCTTGAAGCCGCTGATCAAGATCTTCGGTCTCGACCGGCTGTCGCCGCTGGATAGCGCCCTGCGCGCCCAGGTGCTTCAGCTTGCCGGCTCGAACGTGCGCGAGGGCGTGGGTCAGGCGGCGGAGGAATACCGGATCGCACGTCCCGTTGCGGAGCGTGTCCAGGCCACCTGCCAGGACCGCGTGGAAGACGCGCCGGGCGCGACGGCGGCGGAGGAGGACATCCTCGACCGCGACCGCATTACCGTCGGGCTCGTGTCGATTTCCAACCGGGAACGCGAGATCGTGCTGCGTCACCTGCGCCAGCGCACGGCCTCGATTCATACGGCCGAGACGCTGCTGGCGAAAATCGGCAACATCGCGGATCGCGCGCGCGCCGGCGGGCGCATCGAGTACAACCGCGCCGCCCGCGACGCCCTGGCATTTCCCCGGACGATGCGAATGGCGCAATGGTGCCAGCGCCGGCTCAAATACGAAGGCTGGCTCGCCCGCCTGCTCGCCGACCGCTATGAAATGCTGTTGCTCAGCCGGATCGGCCTCGACGAGTTGATGGCGTTCAACCGGGACAAGATCTCGGCGCTTCTGGGTGCGCGGGTTGCGGAAATCCTGAATGAGATCCTCGCACACCGCCATGAGGCGACGACCACCGCCCTGGAAGCGCTGCGCCTGCAATACCCCGACTATGCCGACAGCCTGGATCAGCGGTTCCTGCAAAAGGCCGCCCTTCGGATGGAGGAAGACGCCTACCGCGCGTTGCTGGCGCAAAACCTCATCGGCCAGGAGCTCTATTCTAGCCTGACGAAGGCGGTGCAAGAGGCCCGCGCCAGGGCCGATACGCGGCCGAAGCTCGACATGGGCATGCGCACCGTCGAACTCACCGCCCAGCTGCCCCTGTTCCAGGACCTGCCGCAGGCGCGGATCGAGAAAATCGCCCAGCTGATGCGCCCGCTGTTCGCCGTCCCGGGCGACAAGCTGATCTCGAAGGGCGGGCGCGGCGATGCAGCCTATTTCATCTCTTCAGGGGCCGTGGAGGTGATCACCGACACCCAGCGGATCCGCCTGGGACGCGGCGACGTTTTCGGCGAAATCGCGTTGCTGACGGGAGAACCGCGCACCGCGGATGTCAGGGCGCTGGGATATTGCAACCTGCTCGTCCTGTCGCGCGCCGACTTCCGGCAACTGATCGACAAGGACCCGGACCTGCAGCGCCACATCGCGGCCACGGCCGAACAGCGCCAGGCAATGAATGCCGAGGCAAGCGACGCGGAACAGCGGCAACCGCCCTCCGGCGCCTGAGCCGGGAGGCCCGCCCGGCACGGTCACCCGTTCGACCGGTCCTGCGGGCCGTCGCCCTCGCCGGTCTGGCTCCACATCTGAATACGCCGATAGAGCGTCGAGGGACTGACCTTCAATGCGTTGGCGGCGCGCGGGATATTGCCGTCGCACAGCGCGATCGCCCGCTCGATGGCCGAGCGGATCACGGTTTCGAGCGGATCTATTGCGCCCGCGGCCGCGAGCCCGTCGTCCCGCGCGGCAGCTGTCGTTGCATCCGGCGCTTGTCCGACCTCGGCAGACGGGGAAGAGCGGGTGGACTGGAGCGCCCCGGCTTGCGGCGACACGCCGCCCGCCGCCGGTCCGTCAGGCGCGTCGAGGCCAGACGGGATCTGTGCGGCATCCGATCCCGAGGGCTGCTGTGGCTGCGGCCGCGTCAGCGGAAGCATGTCCGCCTCCATGAACTCCGCGTCGTTCAGCACCACCGCGCGGCGCACGGTGTTCTGCAGCTGGCGGATGTTGCCGGGCCACGAATAGGCGAGCAGCGCGTCCTCGCACGCGCGGGTGAAGCCGCGAAACCGCTTGCCGTCCTCGCTGGAGTACATCTTCAGGAACTCGCGCGCGATGAGGAGAACATCGTCGTCGCGCTCGCGCAGCGGCGGCAGCTCGACCGGAACGACATGCAGGCGATAATAGAGGTCCTCGCGGAACCGGCCGGCGGCGACCTCCTCCTCGGGATCGCGGTTGGTGGCGCAGACGATGCGCACGTCGACCGGTTGGGGCGTGTCCTCGCCGACCCGCTGGACGGTCTTTTCCTGCAGAACGCGCAGCATCTTCGACTGGAGGTCGAGATCCATCTCGCAGACCTCGTCGAGAAAGAGCGTGCCGCCATCGGCCGACAGGACCGCGCCGCGCCGGTCCGACAGCGCTCCCGTGAAGGCCCCGCGCGAGTGCCCGAAGATCTCGCTCTCCAGCATGCCGGAGGGAATCGCGGCGCAATTGATCGATATAAGCGGCCCCATGGCCCGGCGGCTCAGCGAATGCAGCGCATGCGCGCACAGCTCCTTGCCCGTTCCGCTCTCGCCGGTGATGAACACGGTGGCATTGGTCGGCGCCGCATTGCGCAGGATGCGATAGACCGTCTGCATGGCGAAGGAGCGGCCGATCATTCCCTCGAAGCGGTCGCCGTCCATCTCCTCGCCAAGGGCTTCCAGACGATTGGTGAGCATCTGCCGGTCGATGGCGTTGCGCAGCGTCACCCGCAAGCGGTCGGCGGAAAACGGCTTCATCACGAAATCGAACGCGCCCTCGCGCATGGCCTCCACCGCCATGTTGACGGAGGCGGTGCCGGTGATCACGACGACCTCGCAGGGGACCTGTCGCGCCTTGATCCAGCGCAGCAGGTCCAGCCCGTTGCCGTCCGGCAGATTGACATCCACGACGACGACGGAAGGGGCCGCCCGTTCGACGGCCGCCTTGGCCGCAGCCGCGGTTTCCACCGCCTCCACGGCCCAGCCCTGCGGCGCAAGATAAGCCTGATACGTCTCCGCCAGCGCGCGCGTGTCCTCCACCAGGAGGACCATGGGTGAATTCCCTGTCATCCGTGCAATCAACCACCCCTAGTGTTCGCTCCGGCGTCGCGTTCCGTGGTCAGCAGAGTGTTGCCGCAAAATGCGGTCACCGAAACGCCAGTGGGAACCAGACTAGGCGATAGGGACGCATTGGGAAACATGGAGTTTGTGACAAGGCTACAGGACGATGAAACCGCGCGCGCACGCCTTTGCCGGCGCTGCCGCGCTCCGTCGCGCGGCACAGCCCGGGTTACAGCCCCCGAGCCGGATCGGCATTTCGAAAGGGCAAGCCTTGCCGACGGTCCCCAACCGACCGCGCGCCGGCGGGATCTGTTACAGGCGACGTTACGGCGACAGGCACCTGTCTGCCGGTCTCCGGTTCCGTCCGCGCGGCGCGGGCGGGATGGGCTGGCAAGCCAAACGCGCCCCGGGCAGGAGCCGCGCCGCGGACCCAATTACGCCGGCGCGAGATCGTCCGGCAGATCCATTCCGGCACGCGACAGTCCGTCCCGCAGCCGCTCCCAGGTCGCCGGATCGCTGATCGGGAAACAGTTGCCGATCCAGCGCGCGATTTCCGCGCGGCTTGGCGGGGACGGCCCGACCCAGCGCTCGCGAACCCGCGCCTCGAGCCGGATCCGCTGGGCCTGCGCCTCGATCTCCTGTCCGCTCAGCGCGAGTGCGGCGACATACCAGGCCTCGACGCCGAGATAACCGCCCTTGAGATACCGGAAGGCGGTGATGGCCTGCTCGTAGTTCCGGCTCAGGAACATGATGCCGACGAAATAGCTCCAGTGCAGCGGCGAGGTCAGGAGCCCGCTGTCGCGCAACTGGAAGGCAATCCGCGACGCCTCCTTGCCATGGCCGAAATAGGCAAGGCCATGCGCCCCCGACAGCAGCGTCCAGGGGTCGTTGTCGTTCAGCGCCAGCGCCTGGCGGTGATGCGCCTCCGCCTGGGCGAAGCGGCGCTGAAGCGCGGCCGTCCAGGCGGAACACAGATGCGCCCGCGCATCGAAGGGATCGATCGACAGGGCAACGCGCGCCAGACCGGCGGCACGGTCGAGATCCTCCTGCAGCAATCCCTGCCCGGGAAAGATGATGTGCCGGGTGTTGATGATCTGCGCCAGGCAAGAGTAGGCGGGACCGAACCCGGGGTTTTCCTCGATGATTGCGGAGACGATCCGCTCCGCGCGCAAGGAGTTTTCCCGGCGCCAGGTGGCATGCAGACGCTGCGCGACCAGAAGCCGGTCGTAATGTTCCACCGAGACGTCCGGCATCCGCGACATGCTGGCCAGACGTTCGGCGGAAATGGTCACATTCATCGCGAGCGCGATGTCTGCGACCAGCGCCGGCTGGCGGGCGAACAGCTCGTCGATCGCCAGTTCGGAATTGCGCCCCCAGACATAGGCATTGGAGCGGGAGTTCTTGACCGTGACGGAATAGGACAGCATGCGCCCCGACCGTATCGCGCTGATCGCCACCCGATAGAGCGGCGACAGGGACTGCGACAGATCCTCCGTCATTCCGTCGGCGACGGACCATTCCCGGAAGCGCACGAGCCGAGAGATGAGGTCGTGACGAAAGACCCGGGCAAGCCGCGTATCCTCGTCCGACAGCGTCACATGCATGACCGGATCGACCACGATCACCGGCGGCGCATGCGCGGCGGCCGGCTCCTCCGCGAGGGACGGCGGCCGGGGATGCGCTCCAGCCCCGCCGGCCGAACCCGGGTCGACAAGGGAACCGTTCGGGGCGGGCCGGGACCCGGATACGGAACGTGCGGTGCCCGCGCGCTCCTGGGCCAGCCAATCCGCGAAATGCCCCAGCTTGATGTCGACGATCAGGGTCTGGGTTTCACGGGAGGGCTGCGCATCGAACTCCTCCTCCAGAAGGTTCCAGAGTTCCTCATAGGCGCGAAGGGCGGAAGTGTAATCCCCGCGCACGGCGCGCGCCGCAATGAAGGCGCGACAGGCCGGCTCATGCGTCGGATCGATGTTCAGCAGCGCAACCGCTGCTTCCTCGATGGCGTGCCAGTCCTCTCCGTCGAGCGCGATTCTCGGTTCCAGCACACCGCGCAGCTGGTCATGGAACTGCTGGCGCCGCACCCGCAGCCAGGCGGTGAACGGTTCGGACAGCATCTCGCCTCCCTCGACGAGACGCTCCGACAGACGCTTTTCGTCGATCAGCCGGCGGGGCACCTTGCCGTCGGCGGAAAACAGATCCTGAATATCGGTCCGGACCCGATCGAGATCGAGCGTGATGTGAAGCTTGTCGCCGCCAAGCCCGTCGAAGCCGGCGGTCTCGAGAATACGTCTCAGGATCAGCAGGGTCTGGCGCAGCGACGAGCGGGCGTGATGATCGGAACTGTCTTCCCAAAACAGGTTGGCGGCGGTTTCGCGCGACAGACGACCGCCCGGCGACAGGCACAAACGGGCAAGCAGGCCTTCCGCCTTGCGCGAGCGGAAGACGACCGGCATCCCGTCCACGTCGAACCGCGGAACCCCGAGAAGGTGCACATGCAACACCGACGACCGGTCGGGCGCCTGCATACCGGCCTCCGCCTTATCGTTTCCGCCAATGTTGTCCACAATCGCCTCTGCCCCGTCGCCCTGTCGCAGTCTGACCGTGACTTGCCTCTCTCACGCTTTTTTCCTTGTTTTTTCAATGGTTGCGCAAATCCTTGAGCAATACAACCATTCACCTCCGCCCGCGTTCATCGCGCGCTCGCGAAAACGCGGCCGCATGCGCGTCCGCCCCGGCTTTCGGCGGATCAAGGTTGCTTCCTTGTACCAACAACACGCTCAGAGCGAAATCAGGGTCATGCCCGATCCGCCCTCCATCACCGCGGTTTTTTGTGTTTTTCCGGCGCTTCCACGCGCCCTTCGGCGGCCCCGGTCTGCACCGGGCCCTGCAGCATCGTCCGAAAGCCCCGGGGGCCATCAAAATCACGGACATATAACGCTGGTTGTTTTTTCATAATTGTAACGAATGGTTGTGCCCGGGTGTGAGTGGTTTTGCCACTTAGTTTGCAGGTTTCGTTCACAGCTGGCTCACTCGCAGCCGACTGAGGTCTGCCTGCCGTTTTCCGACCGGCGGGCGGCCCAGGAGCGGTCCCGGCGCACAGCCTGATGACGAGACTGACGACCAGACTGATGTCCAGACGACCTCCAACGACGGGATGGCGTCGACGTGTTTCAAGGGGTGGCCTTGGGGCGTTTGCACAGTCGCATCGCAAAGCCTTGGTTCGCCCCGAGGTCCGATGCGAAACGCCGCAAGTCACATGCGGACCGCAGCAAGCCTTTCTTCTGCGGGTCCAAACGTGACCCAACTGGGCCGGGTTGATGTCAACCCGGCCCGCTTTTGAGGCACGGGCCGGTCCGACTGGCGCCGGCCGGCTGAAAGCTGTGATGCGGCGATATACATGGTGCTCCGTGCATGGGGCTCCGCGCATGGGACTCGAGCCGCCCGGGTCCGAGGGCGGCCGAAAGGGGACGCAAGTAGACCGCAGAGGGGTTTGAAGAGCAGAGGGGCAGAGAGCGCCAGAGAGGGTCCGAAGGGGCGGAAACGGCTTTCGCCCGACGCGACACACCTTCTTGAATTTGCCAAGGATCGCAGGCGCCTGCGCCCGGTCATGTGGCCCACGGTTTTCCAAGGCGCGATAGCGCCTCATTCATTGGCCTGGCGGCAAAGGGAATTCACATAGTCATACTTCCGGAATTTTCAGTCGCTCATCGCCCGTCCGCGTCTCGCGGGCGGGCGATTTTTCTCGCTCCCCTCCCCGGCTCCGCCTGACCGCGCCCGCGCGCATTCTTCTGCCGGCATGCGCTCCTGTTCGGGCCCCGGACACTCGGCGCGCCATCGCCGACCGGCCGCGAAACGCCCTTTTCCTTTCCCTCGCCCGTTCAAGACACTATTGATTCACAACGGGAAACAGAAAGGGTCCGCGTGAGCGCCTTGCCACCGATAGATGTCGCCGATCTGCGCGTGCTGGTGTCGCTCGCCAGCGAGCGGCATTTCGCGCGTGCCGCTCAGGCCTGCAACCTGTCGCAGCCGGCGCTTTCGACACGCATCCGTCGCATGGAGGAAGCGCTCGGCACACCACTGGTGCAACGCGGGCAGCGCTTCCTGGGGTTCACCGAGGCCGGCGAGCGGGTGCTTGCCCGCGCACGTCGCGTGCTTGCCGATCTGGACGGCCTTCGCCAGGACGTGACGGGCGGGGCGGATCTCTCCGGCCGCCTGAGGATCGGCGTGATCCCGAGCGCCACGCCGCTCGCCGGACGACTGGCGGCAGCACTCGCGCAAGACCACCCCAATGTGGAGGTCGTCTGCACCAGCCTGTCCTCGCGCATGATCGAGGCAGGCCTGCTGGATTTTTCCCTCGACGCGGGCATCACCTATCTGAACAACGAACCCCTGCACAACGTCGATACCCTGCCGCTTCAACCGGAGAGCTATTGCCTCGTCGGATCGCGCGATCTGCTCGGGAAGAGCGAAGCCCCGGCCAGCTGGAAACAGGCGGCAGACTGGCCCCTCGCGCTGCTGACGAGCGACATGCAGAACCGGCGCATCCTCGACAAGGCCTTCGCCGATGCCGGGGCGACGCCACAGGTGGTGTTCGAGGCGAACAGCTTCCTCTCGATCTTCGGACGCGCGGGACGGACAACCTCCCCGGTCGTGGCGATCCTGCCGCGGATGATCGTCGACGAATTGAAAACCGATGCGCTCGGCATTCGCGAACTTGAAGCCATGCGCGTGCCGCCCGTGATCGGGCTGGTCGCGCCGCGCCGGAACCTGCAATTGCCGCTGACGTCCGCGCTCTGGCGCGTGTGTCTTGCGGCGCCGCAATCCGTTGATAACCTGTCATGATCACGCGATTGCCAATCGCGATTTGAATTCGCTGGCAAATTCCCCGCCACTCGGTCGTTCGACAACGAAGGGACAGGGTGGCAATGCTGGGCGGAAGTCGCGGACCGTATTCAGGCGCGGTCGACAGGGGCCGGAAGGGCCGGAGCGGACGGCTCAAGGGGCGCGCGCTCGACGACGGCGCTCTCGACGACGTGCGCCGGCTGCTTGGCGAGGCGCCGCGCCGGCGGGATCTCTTGATCGAGCATCTGCACAAGCTGCAGGATGAATTCGGCGGCCTGACCAGCGCTCATCTCAAGGCACTCTCCCACGAGATGCGCCTGTCGGAGGCCGAGGTCTTCGAGGTCGCGAGTTTCTACCACCACTTCGACATCGTGAAGGACGGCGCGGATCTGCCGCCGCTGACAATCCGTGTCTGCGACAGCCTGTCGTGCATGATGGCGGGCGCGGAGCAACTGATCGCCGAGCTGGAAACGCAGACCGATCCGCGCGACATCCGCATCCAGCGCGCCGCCTGCCAGGGGCGCTGCGCCGAGGCGCCGGCAGCCCAGGTCGGGCGCAACGAGGTCGGACATGCGACCGCCGACGCCCTGCTGGCCGCAGCAAAGGCCGGAGAGACGGCCCCGCGTCCGGTCGAGGGTCTCAACCTCGAGGCCTATCGCGCCAAGGGCGGCTATGCGCTTCTGCAGGAGTGTCTTGCCGGCAAGCGCAAGCCGGAGGATCTGATCGCGACCCTGTCCGACGCGGGACTGCGCGGTCTCGGCGGCGCCGGCTTTCCGGCCGGGCGCAAGTGGGAGATCGTGCGCTCCTTCCCCGGTCCCCGGCTCATGAGCGTGAACGGCGACGAGGGCGAACCCGGAACCTTCAAGGACAGGCTGTTCCTGGAGCAGGACCCGCACCGCATGCTGGAAGGCGCGCTGATCGCCGCCTGGGCGGTCGGGGCGGAGCGCATCTATCTCTACATGCGCGACGAATATCCCGGCGTTCTGGAGGTCTTGCGCCGCGAACTGGCGGAGCTTGCCGCAAGCGGCCTCACCGATCACGCCCCCATCGAGCTGCGGCGCGGCGCCGGCGCCTATATCTGCGGCGAGGAAAGCGCGATGCTGGAATCGATCGAGGGCAAGCGCGGCCTCCCCCGGCACCGCCCGCCGTATATTGCGGAGAAAGGCCTCTTCGGCCGCCCGACGCTCAACCACAACATCGAGACGCTGTTCTGGATCCGCGACATCATCGAGCATGGCGCGGAGCGCTTCGCGGGCCACGGCAAGGACGACCACTCGGGCCTGCGCTCGTTCTCCGTTTCGGGGCGCGTTCGCAAACCGGGCGTCGCGATCCTGCCCACGGGAAGCACGATCCACGAGATCATCGAGGCCTGCGGCGGTATGGCCGAGGGCCATACGCTTGCCGGCTTCCTGCCGGGCGGCGCCTCCGGCGGGATCTTCCCCGCCTCCATGGCCGACCTGCCGATGGATTTCGGGACCTTCGAGCCGCATGGCGGCTTCATCGGCTCGCATGCGGTTGTGATCCTCTCCGACAAGGATGACATGCACGCGGTCGCGCTCAACCTGCTGCGCTTCTTCAAGCACGAGAGCTGCGGGCAATGCACGCCGTGCCGGGTCGGAACGGAGAAGATGGTCGCCATGCTGGAACAGGGCGACTGGGACGAAGCGCGTCTCGGCGATCTGGAACAGATCATGCGCGACGCCTCGATCTGCGGGCTCGGACAGGCCGCGAGCAATCCGGTCCGCTCCGTGCTGAATTTCTTCGCAAGGACAAGCGCGACATGATCATTCGCCCGGCGACACAGGCGGATCTCGAGCGCTTCGCCGCCCTCGTGAGCGAGCTGGAACATCACTACGGATCGGACATCGACCCCGATCTGGTCCGGCAACGCCTTGCGGAGGGTCTTTCACGCTACCGGGATCTGGTGGTTCTTGTGGCGGAGGACGGCGACGCGCTGCTCGGCCATGCGACGATGTCGCCGCTCTATCCGGCCGGACGGGCCAATCCCGCCTTTTTCGTCAAGGACGTCTTTGTTTCCAGGAATGCTCGCGGCCGCGGGGTCGGCGAGGCGCTCCTTCGCGCCTGCGCGTCCGAGGCCCTGGCGCGCGGCGCGCCGCGAATGGACCTGAGCGTCGATGCCGACAATGAGGGCGCGATCCGGCTCTACCGACGATTGGGCGCGGTGGAGCCCGAGAAACGTTACCTGCGATGGGACGGCGAAAGCCTGGAAAAGCTTGCGGGAGCCCCGGACAATGACTGACACGATCACATTCACCCTCGACGGCCGAGAGGTCGAGGCAACCGCCGACGAGACCATCTGGGAGATCGCCAAGCGGGTCGGAACGGCGATCCCGCACCTGTGCCACAAGGATGCGCCGGGTTACCGCTCCGACGGCAACTGCCGCGCCTGTGTGGTGGAGATCGAGGGCGAGCGCACGCTCGCAGCCTCCTGCATCCGCACGCCCACGGACGGCATGGTGGTCACGACAGCCTCCAGGCGGGCCGAAAAGGCGCGCGAAATGGTGTTCGAACTGCTTGCAAGCGACATGCCGCCGCGCAAGGAGGCACCGGACCGCGACGCCGATTTCTGGATCTGGTCGGAAACGGTCGGGGTCGAGAGCTCCCGCTTCGACAGCCGCTACGCGGAAACGACGCATCATACCCGCGAAGAGCGCTGGGACGCGTCCCACCCGGCGATCGCCGTCAATCTCGACGCCTGCATCGCTTGCGGGTTGTGCGAACGCGCCTGCCGCGAGGTGCAGGTCAACGACGTGATCGGCATGGGCTATCGCGGCGGCGAGTTGCGCCCGATCTTCGACCTCTCCGATCCGATGGGCTCCTCGACTTGCGTTGCCTGCGGCGAATGCGTACAGGCCTGCCCGACCGGCGCGCTGCAGGAAAAAAGCGTAATGGACGCGCCCGCGCGCAAGACCGTGCTCACGGCCGAGCGCACCGTCGACACGCTCTGCCCCTTCTGCGGCGTCGGCTGCCAGACGACCGTCCACGTCAAGGACGGGCAGATCATCAAGGTGGACGGGCGCGATGGCGCGGCCAATGAAAACCGGCTTTGCGTCAAGGGACGCTTCGGCCACGACTACATCCGCCACCCGCACCGGCTGACCAAACCGCTGGTGCGCCGCGACGACGTGCCCAAGGCCGGCGACGCGATGCTCAACCCAGCCAATCCCTTCGACGTCTTCCGCGAGGCGACCTGGGAGGAAGCGCTGGAGCGCGCGGCCGGCGGACTGGCCCATATCCGCGACACGATGGGCGGATCGGCCCTTGCCGGCTTCGGCTCGGCCAAGGGCTCGAACGAGGAAGCCTATCTGTTCCAGAAGCTCGTGCGGCAGGGCTTCGGCACCAACAACGTCGACCATTGCACGCGGCTGTGCCATGCCTCCTCCGTTGCAGCGCTGATGGAGGGGATCGGCTCCGGCGCGGTCTCTGCGCCCTTCCGCGCGGCGGAAGACGCCGACTGCATCGTCGTGATCGGCGCGAGGCCGACGCAGAACCATCCCGTTGCCGCCACCTATCTCAAGCAGGCTGCCAAGCGCGGCGCGAAGCTCATCGTCATGGATCCGCGCGGCCAGGACCTGATGCGCCACGCCAGCCATTCGCTGCGCTTCACGCCGGGCAGCGACGTCGCAATGCTCAACGCCCTGCTGCATGTGATCATCGCGGAAGACCTTTACGACGCCGACTATGTGGCCAATCACGTCGACGGCTTCGAGGCGCTGAAGAACAAGGTCCGCGACTTCTCGCCGGAGGCAATGGCGAGCGTCTGCGGCATCGATGCCGACACCCTGCGCGACGTGGCACGCACCTATGCCACGAGCGAGCGGTCGATCATCTTCTGGGGCATGGGCGTATCGCAGCATGTCCACGGCACCGACAACGCCCGCTGCCTGATCGCGCTGGCGCTCGTCACCGGCCAGATCGGGCGACCCGGCACCGGACTGCATCCGCTGCGCGGTCAGAACAACGTTCAGGGCGCATCCGACGCCGGACTGATCCCCATGTTCCTGCCCGACTACAAGTCTGTCGAGAATGCCGACATCCGAAGCGCCTATGAAGATGCCTGGGGCCGCACGCTCGACCCTGCGCGCGGACTGACCGTCGTGGAGATCATGGACGCGATCCATGCCGGCGACATCCGCGGCATGTACATCATGGGCGAGAATCCGGCGATGTCGGATCCCGACCAGATCCACGCGCGCGCAGCCCTTGCCAAGCTCGACCACCTGGTGGTTCAGGATATCTTCCTGACCGAAACCGCCTGGCACGCGGATGTGGTGCTGCCGGCCTCCGCCCATGCGGAAAAGCTCGGCACCTACACCAATACCAACCGCCAGGTGCAGCTCGGTCGCCCGGCCGTGGCCCTTCCCGGTGCCGCGCGGCAGGACTGGGAACTGATCGCCGAGATCGCGCGGCGCATCGGGCTCGACTGGCCGTATCAGCATGTCGGCGAGGTCTATGAGGAAATGCGGGCGTTCATGCCGTCACTCGCGAATATCTCCTTCGAACGCGTGGTGCGCGAGGGCTGCGTCACCTATCCGGCCTCAAGCGAGGATGCCCCCGGCGACGACATCATCTTCAAACGGGGCTTTCCCACCGCCTCCGGCAGGGGACGCCTGGTTCCCGCCGACCTCATTCCGCCCGACGAGATGCCGGACGAGACCTATCCGCTGGTCCTGACCACGGGCCGCATGCTGGAGCACTGGCACACCGGCGCGATGACCCGGCGCTCGTCGACCCTCGATGCGCTGGAACCGGGGCCCGTGGCGGCGATGAACCCGCGCGAGATCGACGCCCGCGGCCTCAGTGCAGGCGACGCGGTGACGGTCACGACGCGCCGGGGCGCGATCACCGCAACCCTGCGCGCCGACCGCGACGTGGCGGACGGCATGGTGTTCGTGCCGTTCTGCTTCTTCGAGGCCCCCGCCAACCGGCTGACGAACGCGCAGCTCGATCCCTTCGGCAAGATCCCGGAGTTCAAATATTGCGCGGCGCAGGTGACCTCGCTGGGCGGGCTCCACCGCGAGGCCGCCGAATAGTCCTCCCGGCGCACCGGTCGGCGGCAACCGCCAACGAAAAAGGGAGTGCCGCCTGTTCCGCGACACTCCCTGCCTTCCCGGGGAAACTCCCCGGCGTTGCGCCAATCGATCAGGCGGCGGACTGCTTGCGTGCCTCGGCCCGGCGGTCCGGCCCCTTGTAGTTCGGATCGCGGCCCTTGCGCCGGTCGAGGGCGCCTTCCCGGATCTCGACGAAGAAGCCGCGGATCTGCTCGGCGATTTCCGTCGACTGGGTCCGGAGGCTGCCGGAGACGGAGAGGAAATCCTCCGCCGCATGCTCGGTCTTGTCGATGGCATCGTTCACGCCGGAGACGTTGCGCGTCAGCGTCATCGTGCCCTGGGCCGCGTGCTGCACGTTCATGGAGATCTCGCGCGTCGCGGCCCCCTGCTCCTCGATCGCTGCCGCAATTGCCGCCGTCAGCGTGTCGATCTCGCCGACGGTGGAGGAAATAGAGCCGATGGTATCGACGGCACGCGTGGTCGCTGCCTGCACCTCCGACACCTGATTGGCGATGTCCTCGGTCGCCTTGGACGTCTGGCTCGCGAGCTGCTTCACCTCCTGGGCGACGATCGCAAAGCCGCGCCCGGCCTCGCCGGCCCGTGCGGCCTCGATGGTGGCGTTGAGCGCCAGCAGGTTGGTCTGTTCGGCAATCGCCTGGATGAGACCGATCACGTCTCCGATCTTCTGGGCCGACGTCGAGAGACGGCCGATTTCCTTCGACGCGCTCTCGGTCACCGAGCTCGCCCGGCGGGCGACATCGGAGGCACCCGTAATCTGGCGGCCGATCTCCTCGATGGAGGACGACAGCTCTTCCGCCGCAGACGCAACGGTCTGGACGCTCACCGACGTTTCCTCTGAGGCAGCCGAGGCCGAGACGGCCTCTTGCGAGGCGGAACTCGCCACGTCCGACAGCGTGCCGGCCTGCTGCTGCATCCGGTCGGCGGTCTGGTCCACGGTCCGCAGGGATGCCTCGACCTTTTCCTTGAACCGGTCGACCGCATCGCTCAGGTGGCGGGTCTGCGCTTCCTGCGCTTCCATCAGGATTTGCTGGTAGGTCGAAATCGCGAAATCGAGATCGAGCAGAACGGCCTTGTTCAGCACCTGCACCGACTGGATCGCCTTGTTCGGCGCGAAGCGGAACTTGCGCATGACAATGGCGATCAGCTCATTGAGAACGAATTGATAGCCGGCGATATACCAGCGCGGCTCAAGACCGATGCGGCTGTGGGCACGTCCGATGCGGTCGATGCTCTTCACATAGTCATCGTCGAAGGCGCCGGTGAACAGCCTCTTCCAGTGCTTCTTCTGTGCCGATTCAAGAGACGCCTGGCGATCGCCGACCAGAGCCGCCAGCTCCGGCTGCTTGACGATGTGGGAGTAGAACCTGTTCAGGATCTCATCCAGGCGCGGCTCCACGACCGGCCACATGCTTTGAAGACAGCGCCTCGCCTCTTCGTCGACCCGCGCGAATGCGACCCGCACCTCAGACCTATGCTCATTTGTTGTCGACATCGGATCACCTCATTCAGCCACTGAAGCCAGAATGGGCAGACCCGGTTACAAATTAGATAACAACAAAGAATGTTTTACGGAAAAATCATTCGGTCTCGAGAAAAACCCGGAGATATTCCCCAGAGTAAACAGAAGGGCGCCAGCAAAAATTCATATATCGCGAAAAATTACAGTATTGAGCACCGAGAAATATGTAGATCTACATATTCCGCCTACCGTCACAGCTCGACGCCGCACGACCGCCCCCTCAGCCGGACTCGGCGGAGCGACAGGATGTAGCGGACAAAGCCTGAAACGAGTCGGCGAGCGCGGCAAGCATGTTTGAAAAAGCGCTGGCTGGGGCGGCAGGATTCGAACCTGCGAATGGCGGCACCAAAAGCCGCTGCCTTACCACTTGGCGACGCCCCAACGCGCGACGACGTGTATAACCAGCCCCTTGCGCTCACGCAAGAGTCGCTTCGGGCTGCGGCCGCTACAGTCCCCAGGGCGTTCACATGAAACGCACCGGCGCGATCCATGGCACGAAGACCCCTGTCCAACGGACAGGAGCCCTCGTACGCCGGTTCTATGCGCGCGGCTTTATCGCGCGCCGGACGCCCACTCGGGGAGCGAGCCCGCCACCACGCCGAACACGGTCGTGAGGATCAGATACCCGAGCGTCGAGATCACCAGAAGCGCCGCGATGTTGTGAAGGCTTCCGTAGCGGGCCATCTGGGGAATGGTGACATGGCCTGAGGAGAACACCAGCGCGTTGGGCGGCGTTGCGACCGGCAGCATGAAGGCCATCGATGCCGACAGCGCGGCGGGAACGGCGAGCATCAGCGGGTTTTCGCCGATGTTCTGCGACAACGCCGCCAGCAGCGGCAGGAAGGTGGCGGCCGTTGCGGTGTTCGACGTCACCTCCGTCAGGAGAAGAATGACAAGGGCGACGATCACGATCAGCAGAAGGATCGGAACGCCCCCGGCGATGCCTCCGATCAGTCCGCCGATCCAGGTATCGAGGCCGGAGGCGGCCACCGCGCCGGCAAGGCTCAGCCCGCCGGCGAAGAGCATCAGGACGCCCCAGGGCAGCTTCGACGCGGTCGTCCAGTCGAGCAGGGCGACCCGCGCCCCGGTCCGGTCCCGGCCGCTTCCCGCCGGGAGAATGAACAGGAGCAAGGCGGCCCCGATGGCGATGCTGGCGTCATTCAGGCCCGGAACATAGGTCTGCAACCACGACCGCAGCACCCAGAGCACCGCCGCCGAGGCGAAGACGATGCCGACCATCGCCTCGGCCCGCGACATCTTTCCGAGTGTGCGCAGCTTGTCGCAGATCAGCTCGCTGGCGCCGCCGATCTCCTCTCGCGGAAGCCGGATGGCAAGGCGCGTGAGCAGCAGCCAGGAGATCGCCAGCATCGTTGCCGCCACAGGAACGCCGATCAGCATCCAGCGGCCGAAGCCGAGATCATAGCCGTAGGTCTGGCGCATCGCCCCGGCCAGCAGGGCGTTCGGAGGGGTGCCGATCAGCGTCGCGACACCGCCGATCGATGCCGAATAAGCAACACCCAGCATCAGCGCAAGGGCGAAGGCGCCGGCCTCCTTGCCGCCGGTTTCCTCCTGGATCAGCCCGATCACGGAGACTGCAATCGGCAACATCATCACCGTCGTCGCCGTATTTGACACCCACATCGACAGGAAGGCGGTCGCCAGCATGAAGCCGCCAACAATCTGAGGGCGGCGAGATCCCGTGCGCGAAACGATGGAGAGCGCGATGCGCTGGTGGAGGTTCCAGCGTTCCATCGCAGCGGCCAGCATGAAGCCGCCCATGAACAGGAAGATGGTGGCGCTGGCATAGGGCGCGGCGGCGGCCTTGACGGTGCTGGCGCCCGTCAACGGAAACAGGACCAGCGGCAGCAGGGCGGTGGCGGCAATGGGGATCGCCTCGGTGATCCACCAGATGACCATGAGGGCCGCGACCGCGACGACCCGCCAGCCGGCGACCGACAACCCCTCCGGCGGCGGCAACACCACCAGCAGTGCGAAAACGGCAAGCCCCGTCAGCATGGGCACAGGCCGCAAGGTGGCGCCCGAGGCCTCCTTTCCCGCCTGCCAGGACAGGCTCTGGTCCTGATGCGGGCCCTTCCCCTTGGTGGTCATGACAGTTCTTCCTCCCCGAATTCCAGATCAGACGGCGCCGGGCACGCCGGACCCAGGGCGCATGATCCCCCGTCCGGCGCGCGCGTCCACGCGCCTTGCAATTGATGGCCCGCGCCCGGCGCGGCTGTGTTCAAAGAAACGCGTCGAGCGCGGCAAGCAGGTCGTGCGGCACCTCCTCCTGGGGGCTGTGGCCACAATCGAGCGCATGACCGCGCACGTCGTCGGCCTTCTCGCGCCAGGTGGCCAGCACGTCATAGAGAGCCCCGACGGTTCCGCGCCCGCCCCACAGCGCCAGCAGCGGCGCGGTGACGCGGGCATGCGCGTCCTCGGCATCGTGGACGAGGTCGATGGTGGCGGCGGCGCGATAGTCCTCGCAAACCGCATGCCGCATCGCGGGATCGCGATAGCAGCGGCGGTATTCCTCCATCACCCGCGGGTCCGAGGCGCCGGCGACCTTGATCTGACCCGCGATATGACGCTCGAGAAAGAAATCCGGATCCGCCGCGATCAGCCGTTCCGGCAAGGGATAGGGCTGGATCAGGAAGAACCACCAGAAGTACCGGCGGGCGAACTCCATGTCGGTGCGGGCATACATCGTCGCCGTTGGCGCGATATCGAGAAGGACCAGTTTTTCCACCGCATCTGCATGATCCAGCGCCAGGCGATGCGCCACCCGCGCGCCGCGATCATGGCCGACGACCGAAAACCGCTCATGACCGAGGGCCCGCATCACGGCCACCTGATCGGCCGCCATGGCGCGCTTGGAATAGTTCACATGCCCCTCGCCGCCCTCGGGCTTTGCGCTGTCGCCGTAGCCGCGCAGGTCGGTGAGAACCACCGAGAACCGGCGGGCAAGCATCGGCGCCACCTTGTGCCAGCTCAAATGGGTCTGCGGGTGGCCATGCAGCAACAGCAGCGGCGGGCCCTCGCCGCCGGTGGCGGTGCGGATGCGGGTGCCGTCCGCATCGATGTCGCGCCAGGTGAAGCCTGGCAGAATGCCGGGAAACCCCGAAACCTCGCTCATGCCGCGCCTCCCCGCGCGAGCCAGGGCGCCTCGGCGAAATAGGCGGCCTCAAATTCACGGATCTGCTCTTTCATCTGCAAGGTCGTGGCGATGCGGTCGCGCCCCTCCATCAGGGCCTGCCGCCGCGACGGCTCGATCTCGAACGCCAGACGCAGGCCGCCGCAGGTGACGGTCCTTTCCACAAGATCCACGGTGAGCTCCGCCCCATCGGGCCCGGCCGCGCGGAACAACCGGTCGCGGTCGTCCTCGCCAAGCGAGATCAGCAGCAGACCGTTGTTGGCGGCGTTGTCGGCGAAGATACCGGCAAAGGTGGTCCCGATCAGCGCGCGGATGCCGTATTGCAGCGTCCCCCACACCGCGTGCTCCCGCGACGAGCCGCAGCCGAAATTCGGTCCGGTCAACAGGAAGCGGACATCGCGCATCGTCTCTCGGTTCAGGATGAAATCGGGCCGCGTCCGCCCCTTTGCGTCAAAGCGCAGATCGTGGAACAGGCCACGGGCCAATCCGGCACGGTCGATGCCTTTGAGGAACACCTTGGGCATGATCACGTCGGTATCCACATTGGCGGCGGGCATCGGCGCGGCCATACCCGTAACACTCAGAAACTTCTGCACTTACATCTCCCGTGACGCAAGGCTGCGAACGTCGGCAAGCCGACCGGCGACGGCGGCGGCCGCCACCATCGCGGGGCTCATCAGATGGGTCCGGCCGCCGCTACCCTGGCGGCCCTCGAAATTGCGGTTGGTGCTGGAGGCGCAGCGTTCGCCGGGCGCCAGCACATCGTCGTTCATGGCAAGGCACATCGAGCAGCCGGACTGGCGCCATTCGAAGCCCGCCTCGATGAAGACGCGGTCGAGCCCCTCCGCCTCGGCGGCGCGGCGCACACTGGACGACCCGGGCGACACCATGGCCCGGACGCCCGGGGCGACGCGGCGCCCGCGCAGGATCGCCGCCGCGTCGCGCAGGTCGGCAAGCCGGGCATTGGTGCAGGAGCCGATGAAGGCGCGGTCGATGGCGATCTCCTCGAACCGGACACCCGGTTCAAGCCCCATGTAGGCAAGCGCGCGGACCGCGTCCCGCCGCCGGTCTTCCGGCAGGGACGCCGGATCGGGCACGGCGCCGTCGATGGCGCCGGACTGGTCCGGGCTCGTGCCCCAGGACACCATCGGCGCGATCTCGCCGGCGTCGAGCACGACCTCGCGGTCGAAAACGGCCTCCGCGTCGCTCGCAAGTGCCTGCCAGACGGGTCTTGCGCGGGCGAGCATCTCCGCCGACGGTGCGCGCGGGCGCCCGGCGATATAGTCGAACACCTTGTCGTCCGGGGCCATCAACGCGACCCGCGCACCGCATTCCACCGACATGTTGCAGATCGTCATCCGCGCTTCCACGTCGAGCGTGTCGATTGCCTCGCCGACGAATTCCAGCGCATGACCGGCGGCGCCGTCGGCGCCGATCCCGCGGATCAGCGCCATGACGAGATCCTTGGCGGTGACGCCGACCGGCAGGTCCCCGACCACGGTGGCGCGCATGGTCTTCAAGCGCGTGTAGGTCAGTGTCTGCGTCGCCAGCAGGTGCTCGATATCCGAGGTGCCGATGCCGAAGCCGACCGTTCCGAAGGCGCCATAGGTTGCCGTGTGGCTGTCGCCCGCCGCGATCACCAGGCCGGGAAGCACCCAGCCGAGCTCCGGCAGCACGACATGCTCGATCCCCTGACGCGGGTCGAGCACGTCGAACATCTCGATCCCGAAATCGCGCCCGTTTTCGGCGAAATAGTCGATCTGCCGCTGCGCGTTCGCATCCTCCACGGCGCCGCCGCGATCCGGGGCCGTCGAGTTGACATGATCGACGACGCCGAGTGCCGCTTCCGGCCGCCAGACATCACGCCCCGCATCCCGCAGGCCGGTGAAGGCCTGGGGGCTGGTGTATTCGTTCAGGACGGTGCGATCGACATAGAGCAACAGTTGCGACCCGGGGCCGTCCCGGTCGTCCAGCGCCCGTATCTTGTGCCGGTCGACGATTTTGTCGTAGAGGGTTCGAGGCTGCATTTCGAAAGCTCTCCTTCCTTCGGTGCCGAAGCTTAGTCTGACGAAGCGCGCGTCAGCCAATGCCGGTTGGCGATCAATTCATGCAGCAAACGACGGGCGGGACATCGACAATGGAGACGAACTGGCTGGAAGACTTCCTGAAACTCGCCGAGGAGGGCAACTTCTCGCGCGCGGCGGAAGCACGCAATTCCAGCCAGCCGGCCTTCAGCCGTCGCATTCGCGGACTGGAGGATTGGGTCGGCACAAAGCTCATCGACCGCGACACCCACCGCATTGCGCTCACCGAAGCGGGCGAGACCTTTCGCACAGTGGCCGAGGACGTGCTGCGCCGGCTTGCGCAGGGCCGCGACCAGGCCCGCGAGGTCGGCGGCGCGGAAGCGGGAACGCTGCGCTTCGCCGCGACCCATGCGTTATCCCTCACCTTCTTTCCCGACTGGCTGCGCGATCAGGGCGACGACCAGGACCTGGCAACCGTCAGCCTGCTCGCCGACAACATGCAGGCGTGCGAAAAGATCATGCTGGCGGGCAAGGCCGATTTCCTGCTGTGCCACCACCACCCCGCGTCGCCCCACCGGCTGGAGCCCGGCGGGTTTTGCTCGATCCGCCTGGGCGAGGACCGGCTGGTCCCGGTGTGCCTGCCGGAGGCGGACGGGCGGGCGCGCTTCGCCCTCCCCGGACGCGCGGACGAGCCTTTGTCCTATCTTGCCTATGACGATCGCTCGGGAATGGGACGGATTCTCGCCGCGGCCCAGGTGATCTCCGAACGCCGCGCGGCCCTTCGCCCCGTGTTTCGCTCGCATCTGGCGACCGCACTGCTGCGCATGGCGCGCGACGGCAAGGGAATCGCCTGGGCGCCGCACAGCCTGTGCGCGCCCGATCTCGCCAGCGGACGGCTCGTCCGGGCCGGGAGCGAAGACTGGGATGTGCCGATGGAAATCCATCTGTTTCGCCCGCGGGCCAGGCAGGGCCACGCCGTCGAGAGCTTCTGGAGCCGCGCGCTCGCCGCGACCGGCCAGCATCAGGCTTGATTGCACCAAGCCGGCGCGCGGCGCGCGCCTTTTGCTCTGCGGGCAAATCCTCCAGCGCCACCCCCGCGCTCGCACATCCCCATTTCAGGCCAGGCCGAGGCCTGCAAAACCGGCCGGAACGGAGATCCTCGCACTCATCCACAGCCGCAATCATTTTCCGTTGGACGACAGGGTTGCGGAGGCGCGGGCGTGGTGATATTAACCCGCGACGCTTCAGAGAGACGCCGCCTTCCCGGGACGGAAAATCGCCTCTGAACGCGATATCGGAGTGTAGCGCAGCCTGGTAGCGCACCTCGTTCGGGACGAGGGGGTCGCAGGTTCAAATCCTGCCACTCCGACCACTATCTTCAAGCATTTAGCGATATTCGAAATAGGCCAACACAGGCGCCCCGACAGATATCCCGACAGAAATACATTTATCTCAAATCGGGCAGATGCTTCCGCTTCAGATACCCTTGGGAAACGAGAGTGAAAATCAGCGCATCCCTGTTGGGTGAGCAGATGATCGTGACCTCATACAAGCCAGGGTCATCGCGCTTGAAGGCCCGCAAGGCGCTGGCGACCTGTTCTTCAGTCCATTCCTGCTCGCGGGTGGAAGTCAAGCCTCTCTCCTGTCTGGATTGTCAATGCTCTCGCACAAGGAGAGGGTGCCGCATTCGGTCCGCCGCACCCTCAAAGTTGAATGACCGCCGCGGTCGTCAGGCAACGAGCGCGTAGAGAGGATCGGTGGGCACTGTCTTTTCGAGAACGCTTCCGGTGATCCCGCTTGCCTCCCGCAGCCCGTCGATCATCGCTTCGTCTGTTTTGAACAGCCCCGCGTAGGTCATCACCCGACCGAACCGCATCGGGGTTCCGATCGTCTCGGCCTTGCAACGCGCCCGCTGAAAAAGCCGCGCCATCGTCGCGTCATACACTGAGACAATCTGACGAAGACGGATCAGCGATCCGATTTCCGCCATTCCGAGGAGAAGCTCGGCGGTCACTTCATTGACCGCACCGGCTCTCCTGGCCTTGCAGGCATAATCCGGATCGATCGAGAACCGCGAACTCTCCCAGATCAACGGATCTGCAATTGTCAGATCGTCCGGGAGCAGTCCCGAAAACACGTCTCGCAACATGTTCGGCCCCGTTGTCGGCAGCAAACGAACGCTGCCCCTCACATCGCCGTTCACTGGATCGATCGACAGCATATAGAGCGGATTCTGATCGTCGAACTCGTCGATCTCCCACCCGTCCTCGATGCGAACGTCCCACCGCAACCGATGATGGAACACCTCGGCACGAATGGTATGCATCCGATCGATTTCATACATATGACGCAACCGATCACAACCCTGAATAAGTCTGATCATAACAAGCTCCCCTGTTGGAACGACGGAATCATGACAAGGGAAAGCGCGCCGATATACTCCGTAAATTTACCGAATAGACAATTTTAACTAAATAAAACAAGCATCTATATTTCAAATTAGCCTCAAACGCAGCGCTCTTGTTACGGAATGCGTTGTATTCACGGCATTGAGCTTCAGACGTGAGAACTCCATGTACGATTGAACCGTTCCACGGCGAATTCCCAGAATGATCGCAATCTCCTCATACGTTTTCCCCTCAGAAGCCCATTTCAAACACTCGATCTCTCGCTTCGTAAGGCGGGGAATAACTTCGCTAACTCGTTCAACTCTCAAGATCATTTCATGAACGACATTCGCGATAAGCTGGAAATCACGCATATAATGTGTTCGCAATCTGATCCACTCTCGATCTGTTTCCTCGCTGGTAATCGACAGCATGGCTGCCTCTCCGTTTACACCCCGGATTGGCATCGTCATGCCTTGCCTACCAACACCAAACTCCTGGGCTTCGCCAAAGAATGTTTTCAGAGGGCCACTCGTCTTGTCGAAAGTCGACCAATCGGTCGGGAGCATGCGTTGCAACCCCGCACTCAAAACAGGGTCGATGGAGACATAGTCATTCTTCTTGTAATGCTGAACCCATGCATCATCATACGTTACGGCAAGATAGGGCTCCCGAGCAGTCAACTCAGGAATTCGCGCAGCAAAGTACACTACGTTCTTCAATCCGTAGGCGGCCCTGATCCGATCAAGAAGCGCCATTCCTTCATTTGGGTTGGCTATCGTGTTGAGCTGATCAATCACCTCTGAGAAGAACACATTTTTCATTCTCACCCCCACCAGCTTCACCTAGGAGTGGAAAATTTAGCACTATCGCGTCATGGGCGCGAAGCCTCTTGATTCAGGAGAATGCGACTGCCGATTTTATGAATGATATCGTCGACATCCTCCGACAGCTCCTCATCGAGCTCGCTCAGCTCTTCACGACAGAACTGCAATGCTCCCATGACGTAGCTCAAGATACTCGTCGTGGTATCAGGTGGAAGTGCGCCTGCCATTTTGCGTTCTCCTCAGTTGCCCACAATCCTAAAGAGGACACAGAGGCCTGCGTATTGCGCAATTCATGGGGGCAACGTTACCCCCGTAGAATTGTGGAGTTGACAAGGTCGCAATCCCAAACAATCGCAATGGTTGCTTTTTTCTAACAAAGATTGAAATATGCGTTTTCGAGATCAATGATCGAGCTTGGATATGACCAAAGCGGACAGCGGAAAAGAAATCATCAGGCGCATTGAAGAGCTTGCTGCGTTTTTCCATCGGCGAGGGCTTCAAGAGGAGGCAGAAAGAATGGAGAGGATCCTTTTCTTTGCCCACTTCGAAGTCATTGGGAACAGAGATGCAATCTCGTATATCGAAAGTCTTATGCCAAGCAATATCCAAATTTTAATCGCGCGAGACAGAAATGAAAACATCATTAAAGGATACTTCTCAACCGAAGACCGGCTCAAATCAGGCAAACATTGTGACGATATACATGGAGAGCGGCACCTGCCTTGAGAGCACTATAGAAGAGGCCTTAATTGCGCTCGATAGGCTTGAGCGACGCCTCAAGTTCGCCTCCCTACCCCATCGGCAGAAAGAACTTAGATTACGGATCGACGCCTATCGCAGAGCTTTGGAGAACCACGGTTGACCCCCTTGCCGCGGCGCCATCAATGCGCGTAGCTTGCAATCCAAAATTGAAGCTATTGGGGGGAATTCATGTCGCTGAAAATCACCGGCCTTGCGGCCGCGACCGCTCTTGCTTTGGCCGGCTGCGCCAAGTCACCGGAATCGATCGCACCGGCCTACATCTCCCCCCTCCAGTACCAATCCCTCGACTGCTCTCAACTGTCTGCCGAGTCAGCGCGGATTGAACAGGCATTGACGCAGGTTTCGGAACAACAGCGGAACGCCCGCACCAACGACACCGTTGGTGTCATCCTTCTCGGACTCCCCGTCAGCTCGCTCTCAGGCGGAAACGTTTCTGACCAGGTAGCGCGCGTGAAGGGTGAGCAGGAGACCCTTCGCAAGGTCATGATTGAGAAGAAATGTTAGGCATAGGCGGCAATTTCCATGCGCTGGCCTTTCATGCCCGCCTTTCCACCAGCGATTAACTCGGTCAGGACAGAACGGCCCCGGCCATTGCGGAAAACCTATATACGGTCACGGCCGGTCGCTCGACTAGGGCCCGCTCGCTCCTCGCCGGGATTACAGCATCATTGGCGAGACGCGGTTCTGCGCCCCGCTAACGCGCAGCGCCTACGAACACCGCGGCGGCGCGAAAACGATCGTTAACACGAAGCATCAAAGACGCTTGGCTTTATTTCATTTCCGCAAGCAAAATGATTGAAAGAAAAATAACCCTTCAAATCATGCAAAATTTCAAATTTTTTATCCAAATATGATTATACGAAAAACATATTATTTAATTGCTTTGAAGAATTTTATCTGACAAACTACTTAGCAAATCAGGAGGCTCACCAAGCCGTCCAGCCACCATCGACAGGCAACGTAGCCCCATTGATGTAACTTGCCGTTGGGGACGCGAGAAACGCGACAACACCGCCGATCTCGGATGCTTTCCCAATGCGCCCCAACGGGATCTTCTTCTCAAGACTTGAGATCAAATCGGGCGAACGTCTCTGAGTTTCTGGCGAGGGGAAAGCGCCTGGGGTCAGAACATTGAAGCGAATGCCCTCCGGCCCGAATTCACAGGCTGCATAACGAGTCCATTGGATGAGTGCCGCCTTGGCTGCGCCGTAGAAAGCGGCGTTTGCTCCATGTTTGTCCGGATAGACCCGAAGATCGGGACTTACGACGCCATACATGGAGGCGATGTTGACGACGGCAGCATCACCTCGCTTAGCTCTTGCGGCGCGCAGGTTCGGTAATGCACGCCTCACCAGCCTTTGCGCTGCGACGACCGCCACCTCATAACTTTCTCGGTAACCGTCATCATCTGCAACCTCAACTGCTCCAGCCCCCCCCGCATAGGCGTTGTTGACCAAGATATCGAGGGGCTCTGCTCCAAGGCGCCCAAAAAATTCATCGACCTGATCGACGTGGGTGATGTCGAAAGCGGCAGGAAAGGCCATGAACCCCTCCTTTGCAAAGTCCTCGGCAAGACGAGTAACCGTGGCCAAGTCCCTTCCGTTCAAATAAACCCCGGCACCGGCCGCCATCAGCTCTCGCGCAATACTCAGGCCAAAATAGCCAGTGGCGCCGGTTACAAGTGCCGTCTTGTCAGCAAGTGAAAACATGCTTCCCTCCCTCTGCTACGCCCGCAGCCATCTAGCGGGGTCCAGGGTTTCTGTCCCAAGGTGCGGTCGTCCCGCCCGTATCCGGACAAGATCTCCCGAGGTCAAAGGCGCCGTCCGGCAGTTTTGCAGGTTCTCACGCATCTGGTCTACGGTTTCGGCCCCAACCACAAGACCATCGACCCAATCCTGTGCCCGGCCCCAGGCGAGGCACAGATCCTGCACATTCCGCCGCCGCCCCGCCCGAACCTCCGACAACAGCCAGCTTCGAACATTCCCTCCATTGGCAACATGTGCGCGGTGCCAGTGGTCTGGCTTATCGGAAAGGAACAGCCCCTGCAGCAAGGAACTGCGCCCGTGGATGGTCAACGGCCGTTGTTTCCTGATACGCTGAACCTCCGGTAGCGCTCTGTCCCATCGATGATCGAGAATATTGACCGGCAACTGGATATGTCGGACGCAATCCTCAGAAAGAGCCTGCAAAAGTTCTTCCGGCGACTGCACCGACACACCAAACGCGGAAATACCACCAGCCTCAAGTTCGCTGTGCATGATGTCTGCAACTAGGCTGCCTTCCAGGCGATAATCTTCCCAGCGGTGCAGAAGGACCGCGTCGAGCCTGTGTCGTTTTAGGGACCGGCGCGACTCGGTGAGGCTGGAGCGCACGAGATCTGCCAGCTTAGAGGCATCTCTCCCCGACCCTTCATGCGTAAGGCGAAGCGGCAGCAACTTGGTTGCCAGTTTGACCGGCCAACGGCCGATAGCTTCAAGCGCCGTCCCGATGGCTTCCTCGCTTCCCGGATAGGCTCGCGCCGTATCTATCCAGCCGACACCAGAATCCCTAGCAAGACACAGGATCCTGCATACCGTCTCTGGAACCGGCGCTCCGGTCGCGTTGGCAATGCCATAGGGCGCGCCGAACTGGGCCCCACCGACTACAAGTTTCATTGCTATAGCCCCTGCTCTGGGCGCACGGTCTCCCCGACCCTGCCTTTGGGAAGACGCGTCTTGAGTTTCAACTCCTGGATAAGATCCTCATCCGACTGATACTTCACAAGCATCCTGGTGTTGGAGCCGGCAAGATCCGGCTGCCGGTCCAGTATCGAGAACACATTTTCCAGAGTGTGCGGAAGCCCAGCTTGCCCAAGCTGGTCAAACAGCGCCACGAACAGATCGTAGTCTTCCTGGTAATCCATCGTGAGCCGATAGTCCCTGACAAGGTGTGGCGGCAGCGTGACGACATTCACGGAAAACACGTCGGGATTGTTTTCGAAATACCAGTTCATATATTCCGACATCGGCGCACCCCCGAGCCCTTCGAAGACCCGGCGCATTGCTTCGACGTTGATGATATGGGCACCTGTTCCCACCGCATCATTTTCCGCACGGGTAAAGTCGGCACCCGTTCTAAAATGGCTTTCCAGGAGATAGTCCGCGATTTCCGGAGAAATGACGGGATTGTCCCCGGTCGCACGCACGATTACATCAATCCCCTCGTCGCGGGCAAGATCGAGATAACGCTTCATCACATCGTCCGGGTCTCCTTGGAAAAACCCGCAGCCCATTTTTCGAGTGGCCGTCTCCAGAACAGCATCCTGATTAAGGGTCGACGTCGCAAGATAAACCGCATCAACCCGTCGGATCCGCTGGCAGTTTTCAATGCAGCGTTCGATCATCGGCTGGCCGCCGAGTGGTAGCAGGGCCTTATTCTCCAGGCGCGAGGATTTCATCCGGCAGGCGATAACGGCCGCGATCCGCGCGGTTCTGAAGGAGGATTTAAAGAAAGCATCACCCCGACCATGGGTACGCGCCAGAACTTGGCCGTCGCCCTGCAGATCACGGATCTGGTCAGGTGCAAGCGGGAAGCCGCCCTGACGACGAAAAATCAAATCCCCGGCGCCCACGAGCGAACCCTCGCGCTTATTCCTTGCACAGCAAGGCAGCAGACGGCTTTTGGTCAAATAGGCTTCTTCGGCACGGTTGATGAACTCCGACGAGAACGACTGCACCACCGCATGCAGATGCTGCTCCATCTGACGGACTTCCAAGGGTTCCAGCGCAGACATTGCGTCATACTCCGTCTCCGCCCGGGAAAGACAGACATGTTTCTCCACGCTTCGACATCCTAGCGCGCAAGCGATCGCCGGCAAGACCAAGGCATATGGATCGGTGGCACTGATGTGGTCTGCAATGCCCAGATCAATGTCAGGAAACGCGGCCCGCAACACGGCAATCTTGTTGAGCTGGCAGTCTTCGATAGCAGTAGGATAGCTTTGAAAGCCGATCTGCAACGTTGTGTTGGTCCTCAAGAAGCCAACGTCGGCGAGTCTATCCAGAATGCGTTCGATCTCACTGATTTCAAATCCGGAGACATTTGCAATCAGGCGTGTGCCGGCGAGATCGAACGCCTGCAGCAAATTTAGTACCTCTTCATTCTGGAGCATCGACGCCTGCAGCTTTACCCCGAATACCCTGTCCCTATTATCTAGGAAGACGGCAATGCAGTTGGCGTCCGCCATTTCGAGCCAGACATCGTAAAAGTGCGACGCACGCGCGATGATCCGGCCCCAGGTTTCGCGCGGTATCTCAAGTTTCCGGTAGATGTCGAAAAACTCAAACGATGGCGTCGCCAGCGTCTCCGCTGAAATAGGGTGGAACTTTAACCCTTTACGCTGGGTTTCTTCGCTGGGAGCCAGATGATCCATCAGGACGAACAGCCTGTCCGGATCGCCCGCGTGAACACTGGCGGTCTCAAAAATAAGGTAAGGACTCATCCCGAAAAGTTCCTTGCAACGTGCCCCTCAACCGGCTTCGGATTCTGCTTTGACCAGTTTTCCACCTCCTCAACCAGCGCAGCGACAATCGATGACTTGTCTCCCGGGTCACCTCTCAGGAGGCGAACACACTCGTACCAAACATCCGAGCGCTCCGGTCCGATCTCCCGCCACCAAGTTTCTCCGTGATTGCTGAACAGCAGCCCCGGCGTTCCGGTCGCACCAGCGAGTTCAATGACGGCGGTACCCGGGCCAATGACGAGATCCAGATTGGACATCAGCGCGGCAACGCTATCGAAATCGTTGTACTGGTCGATATCCTCGAGATTAATAATCTTACCCGGGTAGCGTTCACGGACCCAGTCTAGTTCTTCCTCGCAATCATCGTATTGAAGGTTCACGAAGGTAATGTCTTTGAGGGCAAACAGGGGTTCCAGTTCCTCGATGTCGAGATAGTGTACGTTGCGCATCGCATTTGTGAGTTGGCTGCGCCAGCTTAATCCTACCAATCTAGTGTTCTTGGGCAGTCGCTCGCGGAATGCCGAGGCCTTTACCGGATCAGGCTTCAGATAAGGCGTGCGTTTAAAGTCACTATAATCCTTGCGGAAATGCCAGATAATTTCGGTAAAAAGCATAATTTTGTCTGCTTTTTCTACCGCTTCATGGCCATTGTTATCCAAAACCCGCCGTAAATCTGCGCCGGGTAGACGGTCAAATTCTCGATGCGGGAACTCGGCGCTGAACTCACGGGTTCTCCGCACCGGCGTCAGCCGGACTTGCGGGAAGGACCTGGAAAGAAGCGGCAGCAGTCGAGGGTCGCAGCACAAGCTAAAGGTGTCGTAGCCAAACCTATCACCGATCTCCGACAATAAAACGCTGTAGCGTATTTCCTCCGCTGGGCCGAAATCGCAGATAAGAAGGAGATCCTCCATCTGGAGCTCTTCTGAATTCTGGTATTTCTCCGCGCCATAATAAGCGATGAGCCGGTCTCGCATAGCGGTGTTGAGAAAGCAGCGGAAACCCCTTTCGATCTGCCGCAGCCCGAAGAAGATCGGCATGACCGGCCCTTCTAGCGGCAAGTCGATTTGGAGGTCTACACTCTCTAGGAAGTGCTGATGAGCAGTCTCAAAATGCCCCAAAATCTTTAGCAGGCGAAGCAGTTCCGTGTAGGTTGCCTTGCAGGGATCGCGAGCGACCGCCTGCTCCATAACCTGCACGGCACGCTGATAGTCGCCCACGCCCGCGAGGGCACGGGAAAAGGCCACCAGCGCGGTGTCGCTCCTGTCTCCCATTTCAATCAGTTCGGTCATGATTGTCAGGGCTTTTTGAGGTCGGCTCAGTTCCAGCCAGGCATTGGCTAGCCTAACCGACCGGGAGCCATCCATCGCAAGAATTGCATGGGACAGCGCAGCAGCATTTGACCGACCGAGAAATTCATTCAATCGAGCAAGCGTACGATTGACACGATCCGGGTTGAGAACCAGCTGAAGCGAAAAGGATTCTAGGATGTCTTCTAGCGTCTCATCGCCAGGCGTTGTTGACAAACACTCCACGTGATAGTTCACGCCAGCATTGTTGTGCCCTGATATATTCGCATACTTGAGCATGTCGGACAGGAGCCGCACAGAAGTTGTGTCGAAGGTCAGATCGGCGATCTTGATAGCAGGTAAAAGCAGGCCTGAATGGAGGTTCCCATTCAGCATCAGAGTGAGAACATGGTCCAGCGCCTTCTCATAATCCCTATGTTCGACAGCTCTTTCGCACATTGAATAAAGCAGCGCGACTTGTTCAAGGGTTTGAGGCAAAGGCTCGGAGGGTGCAGGTCCCCCGTCGTCATTGTCATCTGCAGCCAGGCCCGTGCGATTGTACTGAGCCTCCATCAGCTCGAACGATTTAGGGACTTCCTTGAGTTGCTCCAACAGCCAGGCCCATTGGATGGCATCAGTATTCTTCGGACGAATTTTCCCGAGCCGTGTCAGAAAGTCGGCGTAGATATCGGGCGCGATGAACTGTCGGACTTTGTTCAGGAATCTATTGCGTGCGTCGTCCGAATTCAGAACACCGCAAACCGCGTGAAGAAGGACAGACTGGTAGATCCTGCAACCAGGCGCCTTGAGCGTGCGGTGAAACGGAGCCTGGCAGATGAGCTCGTCAAAGTTCTCATGTGCCTGGCCCTTTTTCGCGAAAAGGAACGCCGGCCAATAGCTTGACTGAACTGTCGATTTCAGAACGTCCTTGCGCGGAGTCTCGTTGACCAGACTCTTGTGCGTCTTCTGGGTGATTACGATCCTGTCTGCAGATATGCGGCGGATCGCGGCCATCAAGCCGATATAGCTGTCGTCCAATGCGCCGAGGTATTTGGCATAAATAAGATAGGACCCTGCAAACAATTCAGCGAGGGAGAGCTGTCTCTTCCGCCGCAAAAGTGTAGCGCGGTCGTCGGTTAAGCCCCAGCCGGCATAGAACGGCGCGCCGAAAACCGTTACCTTCTTGCCTCTGAGCAGAGCCTCCAGACCGGACAGAGACGTAACCACATATACATGATCAATTCCGTCGAGAAATTGGGGTAATCCTTCTTCCGGCGAGGCCAGACGGCATATTTTCTGTACCCTCGAGAGCCGCGTCTTACTCTTGTGCAGACCCTTATAGATCTCTGGATGCGGTCGGTAGATTATCTCGCTGGTCGGATTCTCGAAGGCTGCAATCTCGATGATGTCTTCCATGGTCCAGCCATCAACATTGCCCTTGCGCATGGACATGTCTTTGTCTACCTGGCCGATCACCGCAACACGCTTTTTGCCCGTGAACTTTTTGAACGGATCATTCTCGGTGGTGAGCGGCGGATTGTACTTGGAAATCCCAAGACGGCAAAGAAGTGAGATCAACTCTTCCGCCTGTTGCAGTAACTTCGGATTTGACTGGAAATCGTAGTGATTTAGGACATCCTCTAAATCCGTTTGTGCCGAATGGTCATAGTGCAGAACGCCAGAGTAATCGAACACAAGAGAATACGGTGTCGTGTGGATGGCACCCAATTGGGCGGAGCGGACAAATCCATCTTCTACACGAGCATAGGCAATGTTCTTTTTCTTCAAATACGACAAAAGAAAATAAGGTTCATTATAACCCCAAATATATACGATTTTTGGCTTCTCAATCATCGCTCGAATAACGCCGGCGAAAAAGAAATAATTTTTCTTCATCGGCGCAAAAGCGCATCTGTAATCGGAAAGGAAGTCTGCTACAAAACCAAATTTCCAGTCATTAAAACCAACCAACAGGGCGATGGGCTTCTTCCCACCTGGCTCCTTCCAGCTTTCCCCGACCAAAAACATCTCCTCAAGCCCGACCGGCGCTGGAGACAGTTCATGCGGATTGATCAGCGTGTAAGGGTACTCGTACTTGTCAGTTTTTCCCTGCCTTCTGATACGAAGGATGGCGCTCCGCAGGAACGTCTTGATCCGTTCTGGCTCGCCAAACTTATCTTGGAGGGAGGTGCGAAAGAACTTCTGAATGACGCTCAGGTCTGCCATGGCAGGATCACAATATCTTTCTAACTAGGGAGAAAGCATTGGCTGCTTTCATCAATTTGACCGGCGCTACGTCCAGCGACAGAAGCGGTTGTAAAGCATTTTGAGCGGCCCTAGTCCTTCGGCGCATCCTTCCACTATAGCCCGTGCTTTAGCATGGAGTGGCACCCGAAGCGACTCGGCGGTCATCCGCGCACCATCCCGTGAGCCTCGTAGAGAGCGGCTCGCTCTTGGCCAAATAGGCTTGCGAATGCAGAAACAAATCAAGCATGGCAGACTCCCATACCATCCTGGATCACACTCCGCCATTCAATACAAATCAACAGGGCCCAAGCCTAGCGACAACAACACCGATTTCACCTCTGTCGCAATCCTGGAATTCGCTGATCGGCATAGGAACAATTAGCATCTTATCGCTCCGGGTAAGCCGATACAGAATGCGTTCATTGAATCATTTGACGGCAGGCTCAGGGACGATAGGCTCAACCTGTTCCCAAGCCGATCCGATTCCCGTATCGCCTTAACGTAGTGGCGAGCTGATTAAAACGCCAAACGCCCACACTCGCGGCTAGGCTGGCCCACCCTAACTGAATACGCCAAGACCTTTACCCGGCGCCGGGTCCATGGGCGACGCCCAATGGCCAGATCCTCGCCAATCCCCTTTCTTCCATCACGCTCAACCGGGCCAACACAACGCCCGGAGTCTACGTCACACCAAATATAAAGAGGAGGGCAACATCACCCCGCCCTATCACCACCGCCTCCCCCATTCCGCGTAAGCACCTGATCGATCCGGCGGTTGAGTTCCGCCTGCCCCTGCCGAATGTCCATCAAGAGCTCACGTAACGCATCTTGAGACCGGTCGTGATCGTCGCGACGCACATACTCATCACGAACGCGGTTTATCCGCTCGTGGAGTCGGTCATCACCTTCGCGCGAATGGCGAAGCGCATCCTCGTCTCCTTTTCGGATAGTTGCCAGCATGTGACGATCCCGCATCAGCAACCCTCCAATGACGGTTGCAATACCGATCGCTACGGTGACAATCCACTTAAGATCATCTCCCATCACTGTCCCCGCTCCCCATGCCGCCGGCATTCCGGCCCGGTCCACACCTGCGCGTTGCACAGCCCCGCCGCCGTGACATCGATCTTGCGTTGATCCCGCGCCGTCGCGCCGCGCGCGCCGATCAGATCGGTGCCGACGACGACGCGGATCGTCTCACGGATCTCGGCTTTCGCACCGACCGGTGCCGTGGTCATACAACCCGCCATCGTCAAGGCAGCGCCGAATAGCGTCGCGGCCGTCACGAGCCGCGTTCTTGAGGTCTTCCATGTCATCTTTCGTCTCCTGCGCAGCCTCTTCGACAGCCTCGTTTCCCACCCGCCATTCGGCAATCTCGACGTAAGCCCACAGCGCCAGCATCCCGGCGAGCACCAGCGCCGGCCAGCGCAACGCCGGCACCTTCCAGACCGTCGCCAGGACCGTCAGCAGCGCGCTCACGTCCAGCCCTCGAACCACCGCCGCACCGGCGCCGGCAGGCTGTCCCGGATCCGACCCCGGTTCGCCCAGGCGAGATAGGCGAGCAGGATCACGACGCCGGTGGTGCCGAGCGCATAGATGATCGTGGTCCAGTCGATGCCGACGGTCTCCTCGAGCGCCACGCCGGCAGCTCCGACGCCGCCGACGACGCCCGTACCGCCCTTAGCCGCCGTCTTGCGCTCAAGCGCCCGCTTTGCCGTGGCGCGCGTTGCCGGGCCGAAAATGCCGTCAACGACCAGCGGCGGGTGGTGCGCCCGCTGAAACGCCTTCGTCGCGGCGCGCATGTCGCTGACGTCGTGCCCGAGCCGCCGCAGCAGCTCCGCATCCTCATGCGTCTGGTCGATGGAATCGGTCTTGCCGAGATCGCGCGGCGCCGGGCCGACGCCGATGTACTCGCCGGTCTCGAGCAGATGCGCCTCTTCCTTCCGCCGGCGCACCAGTCCGGGCAGACGGCGACCGCCGGCCGTGTTGTAGTTGTCGCGGAGGATCGCGGCCGCGCGCTGCACGTTGCCCGCCTTCAGCGCCTGCGCCCACCGCCATTTCAGCGCGCCGGGCCCAAGGTTATAGGTGACCGAACAAGCCGCATCGAACTGGTACTGCGGCAGCGGGCCGAAGGCTTGGCGGACCGCCGCGCCATACTCCTCGGCGATCAGCGCGCGCAACACCTGCAGCGCGCCATCCTTGGTGATCCGATCGCCCATCCGCAGGTCGCGGCCGTAGCGACCGCGCCACCATGCGGCGAAGACCCGGCTGCGCATGGTGAAGCCGTAGCCGATGGTGAGCACACCGACCGGATCCCGGTAGGCGCTGGACACAAAGCCTTCGTGCCCGGCGATGAACGCCAGGCCGCTTTCGCTGATTTTCATGGGAACGCCCTTTCGTCAGGCACAAAAAAAGCCGCCGGTAAGGCAGCTCATCGTGGTCGGTGATGTGTGGTCCGCTCAGCGCGCGGGCTTGCCCGCCTTGCCGGCCTTGCCGGCCATCGGCTCGCCGGACACCTCGCCCCGCGCCTCGGCAAGTGTGGCCTCCAACTTGGCGACCTTCTTTTTCAGCTCGGCGATCTGCTCCTCGGCCACGACCTTCTGCGCCTCGGCCACGGCGAGCGCGCCAGCCGTGTTCTGCGCGTACGATCGGATGAGGGTATCCATTGAATGCCCCGCTTGGTACCCGGCCTGAATCCGCAGCGACTGGAGGTCAATCTGGTTCGTGTCGGTCATTGTCTGTCCTCTGTGTGGTTCGAGGTGTCTGTCAGGCCCAGGGCGCGGCGCGCGCGACCGGCGGGTTTTTCCGGACCTCAATCTGCTCAGCGATGATGGCCTTATGCTCGTCGACGTCGAGCGTGCCGG
>MDTG01446845.1_pt1 | contig 38923 bp, 40 predicted proteins | sample 811421 | NCBI WGS metagenome assembly MDTG01 (sample SAMN05326645, study PRJNA326480) | marine metagenome | isolation source: seawater | place: Pacific Ocean: South East | collected 2011 | reverse complement strand
ACCACGTTGATAGGCTGGATGTGGAAGCGCAGTAATGCGTGCAGCTGACCAGTACTAATAGCTCAATTGGCTTGATTTATGCACTGAAAAAAATTTGTATTAGTTTAATTGATATTATTATTTTTTTTAATAATTAAAATTGATTTAAAAAAACCTTTTTTAAAAATCTTCGATACTTATTCTAGATCCTTTTGAAAAACTTTTTTTAGCTTCTTTACCCTTTATAATATCCCAGTATTTAGGTGATAGACTGTAACCTGGTCTAATTCTTCTAATATTTTTACTTGAAAATTTTTCACCTTTTTCGATTTTTTTTATTACATATATAGATCTCTGAAATTTAACATTTTTAAGTTCATTTTTGGATCTATAAAAATTTTTCTTTCCCATTAACTCCCACGCTTTATGCATGTCCTCTTTAAATTTTCTAATTTCCTTTCCTTTGATTGAAAACTCGATATCTAAACCTTTGGTTTGATTTTCTAGAGCTATATGTTTTTCAATTATTCTTACTCCACTTGCAACAGCTAACATTGCAACTGAATTATCAACTGAGTGATCAGAAAAACCTATTTCACAATTAAATTTTTTCTGTAAAATTTTAATATTATTTAAATTAAAGTCTGTATTTTTTGCGGGATAAGAGCTAACACAATACAGTAATATTATTTTTTTACAGCCAGATTTTTTTGCAATATTATATACGTTCCTTATTTCTTTAATACTTGCAAGACCAGTTGATATAATTACTGGCTTTTTAAGTTTGCAAATTTTTTTAACAAGAAAAATGTCATTCATTTCAAATGAAGAAATCTTGTACATTTGAGCATTTAATTTTTTTAAAACCTCTATACCCTCATCATCATAAGGAGTGCTAAAGCAAGGCATTTTTATTTTTTTTGAATATCTAAATAATTCTTTTTGCCAAGACAAAGGTGTTTGAGCTTCTTTATATAAGTCCCATAATTTATAACCTTTCCACAAACCTTCTTTTACTAAGAAATCATTTTTAGAGGAGTCTATTGTCATATTACGTGGTTCATAAGTTTGAAGCTTTACTATGTCGGCCCCATTTTTTTTTGCAGTATAAATTAATTTTTTTGCATTTTTAATTGAACCGTTATGATTTGCTGAAATCTCAGCAATTAAAATTGGAGGTAAATTTTTGTCAAATAATCTGTTTATTATTTTTTTCATCAAAAATTATTCCAAAAACCTATTTAAATAAAATCCTTCAGCAAACTTTACACCACAACTTACACCCCTAAAGCTGGCCAAACTTTTTATAGATTGTATTGATCTACTGTGAGGGTAATTTCTCAATTCATCTTTATAAAATTTAATTAAATGGATTTTTTCTTTGATATGATTTGAAATATCCACATAATAATTTGGCTCAAATTTTTTTCCCTTAAATAAAGCCCAATCAGTACTAGAAGGTATCTCAAAACTTAAAATTTTTTTAACACTTAAATTGTTAACAGGTCTACAAGCTGTGATGACGGCTTCAAAAGTAATTCTATGATCAATATTTAAACAATTTGAATAATGAGTAATTATAGTTTTTGGTTTAAATATTTTTATTCTATTTTCTATTTTTTTTATAATTTTCAAAAGTGGTACTTTGTCCATTTGATTATCAGGAAAATTATAAAAAATAGGTTTAGGTAGTTTTAAAAATTTAAATAATTTTATTGCTGCGTTTTTTCTTTTTTTAATTTCTGTTTCTTTTTTCGCTCCTCTTGCTGAAACACCATTAGTCATAAATATAATTTGAATATGACTTTTATCTTTTATTTTTGCAATTGTTCCTCCGCACCCTAGAATTTCATCATCAGGATGTGCCGCAATAACTAAAACTTTATCTTTTTTCATTTTTTTTTATTTCAACAAATGCACTAATTGCTTTTTTATTCATTCTAATATTCTGAAATGTAAATCTAAATTTATTTAATTCAATAAATGCTTTGGGATAGTCGGGTGCATCAAGCATTCTTAAGAAATCATATAATTTTTTTACACTGTTAGATTTATTAAATTTTATTCGACTTTCTGAGTTTTTTCTTCTTTTAAAAAATGTAGGTCTTCCAAGTTGTTTATTAAATTTTAATTTTTTTGATTTTGAAATTTTATTAATCATTTTAATTGATATTAGTTCCATTCTTCTAAATATCTCTTCTGCACTACCTTTCAAAGATAAATTTTTTTTTAAACAAATAGGCCCAGCATCTAGTTTTTTTGAAATTTTAAAAGCCGTTAATTTAGTTCTTTTTGCACCTAATAAAATTTGATTTTGAATTGGACTTCCACCTCTTCCATTTGGTAAATTTGAAGAGTGAAATTGAATACATAAATAATTGTTATAAATTTTTTTAGCTATAATTTTTGACCAATGAATAAAAAAAATAATTTTTGGGTTAATTTTTTTAATTTTTGAATAATTTACTTTATTTAGAAAAATAAAATTATGGTCTAATCCCTCAAAATTTTTTTGGTCCCATTTTTTTTTTGAAATTATAATATATTTCATTTTTCATCTATTCTTAAAAAAAATTTTTTTCCATAAATTTTGAAAAATGCAGGGTACATTTTATTGTCTACTATCCTTAGTAAATTAAATTGTTGGCTCAAAGATTTATTAATATTTAATCTACTATCTTTAAAACTTCTAATTTTATAATGAGTACTTATACCTATCTGTTTTGATCCTCTGGGGTCTTTTTTGTATTTTCTGTAATATTTTAAAAATTTTTCAATTAGCTTTAAATTTTCAAGTAATTGAATATTTTTAATTTCTGGAAGTAATATATTTTTTGGGATTGTAATTTTTTTTTTATAGTAAATTAGACCACTATCTATTTCAGAGGTTGCTTTGATAAGAGAAAAATAAATTTTTTTTTTATTTGCTAATATTTGCCAAGACAAAGGAGACATACCTTTGCCTTTGGGCAAATCTGATTCATGAGGAACTAAATTAAACTTAGAGTACTTTAGGAATTTGTCGGGAATTTTTTTAAAATAACTAAAAATAATATTTATGTCATAATTCTTTTTTAAATTATTGTGATCATTAAAAATTTTTTTACTTTTTGAAAATTTATTTAATCTTTTTAAAATAAAATTTTGGTACTGATTTGCCCAGGAGTTTTTACTAATTAATATTTGTATTTTCATTGCATTGCATTATATATACATACCATGGACAAAAATAACAAATACCTATCTATAATTTCAAAAATAGAAAAAATAAGATCAAAAAATAATGTAAATTGGATGAATATATTAAGATTAGCTTTTAAATTAGATCCCAAAAGCGCTTCAAAAATTATGAAAAAAATTAATTACGATGATAAAAAAATCTCTGATTTACTTAAAAAATTACAATAGTAATTTTTAATATTAAAATGAAAAAAATTTATTATGGATCTCAATATTTATTTAATCAAGATATCTCAGAAGTAAAGAAAAGCCTTAAAAACAGATTAATTTCTAGTGGTCCATATGTGATACGATTTGAAAGAGAAATTAGAAAATTTCTTTCTTCAAAATATGCATTTTCGTGTAATAGCGGAACATCAGCTTTATTTATTTCACTAATGTCTATAAATCTGAAAAAGGGAGATAATATTATAGTTCCTGCAATTAATTTTGTTGCAGTCTCGAATATAATTAAATTTTTTAATGCAAATATTTTTTTGGCGGACGTAGACAAAGATAGTGGCCATATGACCCCAGAAAGTCTTGAGAATGTAATAAAATTAAATAAATTAAAAAAAGTTAAAGCAATTATTACAATGCATATTGGTGGTTATCCGATTTATATTGATGACTTTTATCAATTGAAGAAAAAATATAATTGCTTAATTATCGAAGATGCTTGTCACGCCTTAGGTGCAGAATATCTTCACAAAAAAAAATATATTAAAGTTGGTTCCTGCAAACATGCAGATATCTCTACTTTTTCTCTTCATCCATTAAAAACTATTACTAGCGGCGAAGGAGGTATTATAACAACTAATAATAAAAATTTTGCTGACAAAATTCAATTAATTAGATCACATGGGATTATAAGAAAAAAAAATAAACATTGGTCATATGATGTTACATCTATTGGTTTTAATTTTAGATTAAGCGACATAAATTGTGCACTTTCATTGAGCCAATTAAAAAATATAAAAAAAATAATTGATGTAAGAAAAAAGATTCATGAAAAATATTTAAAATTTTTTAAAAGCAAAGAAAAGCTGATCACATTTAAACAAGATCATAAAAAAATAAAACCATCTTTTCATTTAATAAATATCTCAATTAACTTTAAAAAGTTTAATATAAATAAGGATCAATTTTTTAAAAAATTAATAAAAAAAAATATTTTTTGTCAATTTCACTATATTCCTATTTACAAGTTTTCAAATTTTAAGTATTTAAAAAAAAATAATCATTTTCCCGGAGCTGAGTATTATTATCAAAATAATATAAGTATACCTATTCATTTAAATTTAAACTCTAGAGATATTAAATACATTTGTTACAATCTCCATAAAATTTTGTCATCAAAAATAATTCTATGAATAAAAATTCTTTTTTTAAAAAAGAAAATTACTTTGATTTATTGATTAAGAATAAAAATATTGGAGTCTGTTCCTACGACTCAGGAGGTGCTAATGTAATTAATTCTTTAATTAAGAGAAAAGGTATTAAACCAAAAAAATATTTTATTAGTGGACCTGCTAAAATTATATTTAATAAAAAAAAAAATATTAATAGCAAATTAGACATTGATATTTTAATAAGTGGTACAGGCACATCTGACTTTGAAAAAAAAGTTATTAATAATTGTGTTAATCGTGGGATTGAAGTAATTTGTTTTTTTGATCATTGGACAAATTATAAACAGAGATTAATATTAAATAAAAAAATGTTAAGACCCTCTTATTTAATTGGTACTGATTATTTTTCTTTAAAAAAATTAAAACATATTTTTAGAGATAGTAAATTAATTTACGTTAAAAATTATTATTTAAATTCAATTAAACAAAATCTCTTAAATAAAAAAAAATCTAAAAGAGAATTTGATTATGGATATCTTTCCTCAAACAATAAGAATGAACAAATAATATTTTCAAAATTTGTTGATAAATTGATTAAAAATAAAAGAAATAATTTTATTAAAATACTTTATAGGTCTCATCCATCTGAAAAAGTTAAAAATCATAAAACTTTTTTTAAAAATAAAATTGAAATCAAATATGCAAGTCCAAACCAACGATTAGAGAAATTTTTAATGATGTGCAATATTTATGTTGGATATGATAGTATGTCGCTAGTGGTAGCTAAATTTTGTCGCTTAAAGGTAATCAATATTTGTAAACCTAGTAAATCCCAAATACCATATAAATTAAACTAAGAATCATGAATAAAAATTTTTTTAAGAAAATAAATAAATTTGAACCTAAAGGTTTTTTCCCCCAATTAGATGTCTTTTGGAAAAAAGCCGAAGGTGTTTATGTTTATGATAAAAGAAATAAAAAGTATTTAGATTTTACCTCAACTATATTTGTTTCAAATATTGGTCATTCAAATTCAACTTTAATAAAATATTTAAAAAGTGCACTAAATTCAAAAATAATTCATTCTTATAACTTTCCAAATCCTTTCAGGGAAAAGTATGTTAAAAAATTATTAAAGTTTTACGGGAAAAAAAATAAAAAAGTTTTTTTACTAAGTGGTGGTAGCGAGACACTTGAATGTGCAATAAAATTGATGAGACTTTATGGACAAAAAATAAATAAAGATAAAAATGGAATTATAACATTAGAGGGTAATTGGCATGGAAGAACTATGGGTAGTCAATTATTGAGTAGTGACAAAATGGGAAAAAAATGGATTGGTTTTAAAGACCCTAATATACATCACCTGTCTTTTCCTTATCCATGGGAAGTTAATGAAAAAAATGGAGAATATTTTTTTAATAAATCTTTAAAAAAATTAAATATAAATTTTAAAAAAAAAATAACTGGCATAATATTAGAAACTTTTCAAGGCTGGGGTTCATTATTTTACCCAAAAAGTTTTGTTAAAGCGGTTGAAAAATTTTGTAAAAAAAATGATATTCTTTTGGTTTTTGATGAGATGCAATCAGGATTTGGTCGAACTGGAGAAAAATTTGGCTTTCATCATTATAAAGTTAGTCCAAATCTTGTATGTTGTGGCAAAGGTATGGGATCCGGTTATCCTTTGTCTGGAATAATTGGAGATTCTAAAGTTTTAGATTTAGCACCTGTAGGAAGCTTGAGTAGCACTCATTCAGCTAACCCCCTAGCATGTGCAGCAGGTTTGGCAACTTTAGAGGAATTGAATAAAAAAAATTTAATAAAAAAATCGAAAATTTTAGGTGAGATAATGTTTTCTAAATTAAATGAATTAAAAAAACAATTTCCAATGCATATTAAACACATAAGTTGTAAAGGCTTGATAGCTGCTATTATTTTCAAAAATGAAAATGAGTCTAATCAAGGAACCATATTAGCCAACAAAGTTTGTGAAAAATCCTTATATGAGGGCTTAATACTTGTTAAAACAGGAAGAAATTCTATTAAGATTGGACCTCCACTAATAATAAATAAGAAACAACTGATTGAAGGATTGAATATTATTGAAAATATGTTGAGAAAAACTGTAATGAATGACTAATTAATTCCTAAATTTTTTTTATTCTTTTTACTTATTTTTGACAACCTATCTTCATATTTCTTTTGTTTAATTTTATCTTTAATAGAATTTTTTGTAATAAATGATATTATGAAAGCTTGTCTATCATTTTTTTTTAAATTTTTATAACTTCCATGTATAATTCTAGAGTCGTGTGCTACACAGTCTCCAGCTCTTAGTCTATAATGAGTTTTTTTTAATCTTGATCCAATCTTTACTTTTTGAGAACTGCCTGGAGTGTTTAAGGACACATAGTGAGGTCTATCCAAATTATGAGTACTTCGATAATAAAATAGTGTTCCATTTAATTTATCTGTTTTATTTAAAGGTATCCAAAAAGATAATCCTTTACCATTTTTATAACACCAATAAGCATTATCTTGATGAGGTGGGGTTGCAAGATTCTGATCAGAATTCTTAAAAAAAAATTGTATACTGTATAATTTACATTTACTCCCTAGTAAATTTTGTGCAGCATTAAAAATTTTTTTCTTAGATGCAATTTTAAAAAAATATGATTTTTTATATTTTTCTAGCCTATGAATTGAGGTCAATTTCTTTGAACTATTTAAATAATTAAAGTTTTTTCCAAAACTTCCACTATTAATATTTTTAGTGAATACATCATATTCTTTTAGAATCCTTAAAACCTCTTTTTTGTTCAAAAAATTTATGATTTTTAGCTCTCCATTTAAAGAAAAACTCTTTATTTGTGATTTATCCATTTTAATAAAAATATTTTAAAAAAAATAAATATCTCTATAACAAAACAATGTCTATTAAAAAAATTGCAGCAATAATACAAGCAAGGACAGGATCACAAAGACTTCCAAATAAAATTTTATTAAAGATAAAATCAAAACCATTAATTTGGTGGTTGGTTAAAAATTTACAAAAATCTAAATATATTGATGAAATAATATTAGCTACTACCAAAAGTAAAAAAGATGACTACTTGGCAAATTATTCTTTAAAACATCTAAAAATTAAGGTTTATAGAGGTTCCGAAGATAATGTTCTAAACCGTGTCACGCAAGCTGCAATAAAAAATAATGTTGATATAAATGTTGAGTGTTATGGTGACTCACCTTTTGTGGATAGTAAGTTAATTGATGAATTTCTAAATGAATTTAGCAAATTAGAAACAAAAGGTATTGATTGTTTAACCAATTGTTTTAAAAAAACTTATCCGGCTGGTATGGAAATATCAATTTACAAAACAATTACTTTGAAAAGCCTAAATAATAAGGTTAAAAAAAAAGATAAAATGAGAGAACATGTAGGTTTTAATTTTAGTAGGTTTAAAAAAATTTATAAAATAAAAAATAAGTTGGCACAAAGAAAGTACAAATATCCAAATTTTTATATAGAAATTGATACTCAAAACGATTTCATTTTTTTAAAAAAATTGATTCATAGCTTTAAGAAAAATCAAGACATAAACTTATTAAATATGATTAAAATCATAAAAAAAAAAAAATTATTTCTCATAAATAATAGAGAAAAAAGAAGATGGAAATTTCTTAATGAAAAATACAATTAATACTTGTTTAATCGGACTTGGACGAATTGGTTTAGGCAAAGATATAAACTATCAAAATAGTCATTATTTTAATATTCAAAATAATAAAAATTTTGAATTAAAATCAGTTATAGATAAAAATAAAAAATTAAAAAAAAAATACCTAATTCGATTATTTTTGATGAAAAATTAAATTTTAAAAATTTAAATAATATTGATTTATTCGTAATTGCTTCTCCAAACGAAACCCATTATTACTATTTAAAAAAAATCTTAAATAACTGTAAACAACATAAGATTATTTTTTGTGAAAAACCAATTTGTACCACAAGTGCTGAATATAGAGATATTTTAAAATTTTCTAAAATTAACAATACAAGCATATATGTTAATCATACAAGAAGATTTGATAAAAAATTTGATATATTGAAAAAATTTATTAAAACACAGAAAAAAAATTTCCAATATGGCAGGGTTTATTATTACAAAAGTTGGCTACATAATGGTGTTCATGTTTTAGACTTAATCAATTTTTTATTAGATGAGTCTTTTAAAGTTGTAAAAAAAAACATCAGTTTTAAGGAGTTAAAAAAATCAGGATATAACTATGTTTTAAAATCAAAAAAAAATAAAACGATAGATGTAATCTGTGTTAACGATGATTATTTCCAATTATTTGAAATAGATTTCTTATTTGATAAATATAGATTAACTTTAGAAAATTTTGCTGATAGCATTTATTATCAAAAAATTTATAAAAATGATTTCAGTGAAAAAATACTTAAAAAAAGAATTAAATTATTTGATAATTCAGTAAACTACAATCCACTGAAAGAAGCTTATGATCAAATAAATAAGAAGTTTAAAAATAAAAAAAATTCAATGGAAAATATAAATATTAATAAAATCAAAAAAATGATGTTAGAGGTATTTAAATAATATTAACCTAAGTAAAATTAATATAAATGATAATCAATTACAAATTTAAAAGACGAAACACTATCGACTCTAATGAAATAAGGGCAGTAAACAAAGTTTTAAAAAAAGGAATTTTATCAGATTTTATTGCTACAAGTGGTAAAGGGTTCGATGGAGGAAAAAATGTTAAAATATTCGAAGAAAATTTAAAAAAATTTTACAAAGTCAAACATGCTATAACTGTAAATTCATGGACATCAGGTTTAATTTGCGCAGTTGGTTCTTTAGACATTGAGCCAGGAGATGAAATAATTACTACTCCATGGACAATGTGTGCTACGGCAACAGCTATATTACACTGGAACGCAATTCCTACATTTGCCGATATAAACCCAAAAACTTTTTGTATTGACCCTGAGTCAGTTAAAAAAAAAATTACAAAAAAAACAAAAGCAATTATAGCAGTAGATATATTTGGTTTAAGTCATGATATTAATGCTTTAAAAAAAATTGTTAAGGGCAGAAATATTAAAATTATAAGTGATAGTGCTCAGTCCCCTTACTCTTTTTATAAAAATAAACTTGCTGGAACACAATCAGATATTGGCGGATATAGTTATAATTTTCATAAACATATGCAAACTGGAGAGGGAGGTTGCATAGTTACAAACAACAAGGTTTTAGCTGAAAGAATTAAAAAATTAAGGAACCATGCTGAAGCAACAGTTAAAATTAGTGATAAAATAAACAATTTAATTGGATTTAACTTTAGACTTGGGGAAATAGAAGCAGCAATAGGTATAGAACAATTAAAAAAATTGAAATTTTTAGTAAGAGAAAAGCAAAAAGAAGCAAATTATTTAACATCAAGGTTAAAAAATTTAAATGGATTGACCGTTCCCTTTGTTCCAAAAAATTATTCACACTCTTATTACGTATATCCTATTTTAATAAATGAAAAAAAAATTGGAACAAGTAAAAAAATTATTTTAAAAAAACTAAGAGATCAGGGTGTTCAAGGAATTTATGGAAAATATGGTGATATACATTTATTGCCAATGTATAAAAAGAAAATTGCATATGGTAAAAAAAACTTTCCTTGGAGTATTTCAAAAAATAAAATTAAATATGATAAAGGGATGTGTCCAACATCTGAAAAATTAAACAAAGAAAGTTTCTTATTTATAGAATTATGTGATTTTGATTTAACAAAAAAAGACTTAGAATTAATTTGTAAATCATTTCATAAGGTATGGAAAGATATTAAAAAATAAAATTTTAAATATTATTTAAAAAAGTTAATAAAATTGATGATAAAAACTTGTAAAAAATGTCTAACAATTAACACAATAAGATTTAATCCAATAATTAATGGTCTTTGTCAAGCATGTATAAATTATCAGACACAAAACCAAATTAAATGGAATTCAAGATTGATAAATTTAAAAAAAATTTTTAAAGGTAAAAATAATTCTTTTGATTGTATAGTCCCAGTAAGCGGTGGTAAAGATAGTTCTTTTCAAGTCATTAAACTTAGAGAATATGGTGCTAATCCTCTTGCTTTATGTGTTGATACAGGACACTTTTCAGAAATTGGCAAATACAATCTTGATAATCTAAGAAAAAAAGGTTTTGATATTTTGCATTATAAAATTCCTCAAGATGTAGCTAATGTTTTATCAAAAATAGGTTTAGTTGAGGATGGTGATATAGGCTGGAGTGAATCTATATTAATAAATTCAATTACAACAAATTTAGCTATAAAGTTGGGCATAAAAAAAATATTTTGGGGTGAAAATTCTGCTTTGGAGTATGGCGGTCCAAGAAAAGTTGCTCAAAGCAAGTATTTAGATATTAAAACATACAAAATATATTCATCGAAAAATAATTTTAAAATGCAAAAACTTCTTAATAAATACGGTTTGAAAAAAAAATCACTTTATTTTTCATTTCCACCAAACAAATTCTTAAATAAGCTTCAACCATTTTATCTTGGCTATTTTGTCAAATGGGATGGATTTCAAAACTTCGAGTATGTAAAGAAATTTGGTTTTAAAGGTTTTAAGAAAAGAGTTAGTGGAACAGTGCTAAATTATGAACATATAGACAATTATCATGATGGAATTCACGATTATTTTAGATTTCTTAAATTTGGTATTGGTAGATCATATGATCAGGTTTCTAGGATGTTAAGAAGAAATATGATTTCTATTAATGAGGCTAAAAAATTAATTAATAAATACAATGGAGAGTTTCCTCAAAACTATCTTGGCAACAAAATTGAGGATATTTTAGATGAAATAAAAATATCAAAAAATCAATTTAGTAAACTAGAGCATAAATATTGTAATAAAAGAATACTACACAAGGTAAAAGGCAAATATAAATTGAGATTTATTATTTAATAAAATAAAAAATGAGCAAGAATAAGATATTAGGGAAAAAAACTTTTCTTTTAAAATTTCAAAAAAAAGATATTAATAAAAAATATCTCTCATGGCTAAATGATAAGTCAAATCTTAAATATAGTAATAATAGGTTCATAAATCACAACTTTAATATTTTAAAAAAATACTATTTATCTTTTGATTTTAAAAAAAATTTTTTGTTCAAAATTTTTACATCTGATGGGGTTTTTATAGGTACCATTACTTGTTATATTAATCCAATCCATAACCATGCGAATATTGGTATACTTATTGGCGAAAAAGATTACAAAGGTAAAGGTTTTGGTCTCGATGCCTGGAAGTCAATTATTCAATATCTATTTAATAAAGGGGTAAGAAAAATTTTTGCAGGGACAATGAGTTGTAATATCTCTATGAAAAAAATTTTTGTAAAATCTGGAATGAAGAAGGAGGCTAAATTTAAATATCATGAAAAGATGAATGGTAGGTATTATGATATGATTTATTATTCGATTTTTAAAAAATAAAGTAATATATAAATATGTTGAATTTTAAAATCAAAAACTCTAAAAAATCCTTATAAAATTTATTAATGAATAAAATTTTTTTAACTGGTGGTACGGGCTCATTTGGATCAAATTTTATTGATCTTATTTTAAAAAAAAAAAATATTAAAAAAATTGTAATTTTTTCAAGAGATGAGCTAAAACAACATTTATTAAAAATTAAATTGAAAAAACATTTAAAAAAATTAAGATTTTTAATTGGTGATATAAGAGACTTTAACAGAGTACAAAGTGCGATGGCAGATTGTAATTTAGTTATTCATGCAGCAGCATTAAAACAAGTTAATACTTGTGAATTGAATCCAGATGAGTGTATAAAAACTAATATAATAGGTTCTCAAAATGTTATTAGAGCAGCATTATATAAAAAAGTAAGTAAAAGTATTTTGATTTCTACAGATAAAGCAGTTAATCCTATTAACTTATACGGAGCATGTAAACTATCAGCTGAAAAGCTGTTTATTTCTGCGAACCTTATGAGGGGCAAGTCTAATTGTAAATTTTCAGTGGTAAGGTATGGTAATGTTCTTAATTCAAGAGGTTCAGTCATACCTCATTTTCTTAAATTAAAAAATAATAATAGCCGTTTACCAATCACAGATAAAAAAATGACAAGATTTTTTATAAGTCTAAATGATGCTGTAGATTTTGTTTATAATTCAATAAATTTAATGAAAGGTGGCGAGATATTTGTTCCTAAAATAAGTAGTATATTAATTAGTGATATAGCAAAAGCTTTAAACTCAAATTATAAAATAGTTGGAATAAGAGAAGGAGAAAAAATTCATGAAACATTAATCTCAAATGATGAAAAAAGATTTACAATTGAAAAAAAAAATTATTTTTTAATAATTCCAAAAAAAAATAAGATAAATAAAGATAACCTTAGGTCTTATAATTCAAGAGACAACAATTTTCTTAAAATTAACGAAATAAAAAAAATTATTTCTAAAATTTAAAAATTTAAAATTTATTTAATAAATTTTTTGTCTCGATACGGATACATGTCTAAAATACCTCTGTACGTAGAATTTATAATTTTAGCTCCCTTTTTTTTTGAAAATTTAACTAAGTTTAAGTGAGCAGCCAAAATTTTTTTAGTTGAAATAATTGAAATATAATTGCTACAACCAACAAACAGTTGTTTTGAAGTCTTCTTTCTTACCCCTGCTCCTGTGACATCATATTTAAGAGATCTAAAAGAATTTAAACCACCCAAATAAATATCTTGTTCAGATCCAAGTAAATAAATTTTTTTATATCCCATACTAATTGCAAGTAATATCATCCAGGGAAGTACATTTATAGAAAAGGGCAATCCAGTGGAAAGCCCTGATGAACTTGGAATATAATCACTCAATTCGAAGTTTAACAAGTCAACGTACTTGATATTTTTAAAAAGTTTATTTCGTTCCTGGCTTTCTTTAGAAATGTTATATGGTAAGATTACATTAGTTTTTTCTGGAACCTTTTTATTCACTAACCTTTTATATTGAAGTACCTTTTTGGCCCTATATGGATCTAATTTATTATTTTTTGATAAAGGCAGTCCATTAGCAGTAGGATTAAACATAAATCCATCTAAAAAAACCAAGTAATTAGGATTACATTTAGCAAAATCTTTATGTAAATATGCATCATTACAAAAAAAACTGTCAATATTTCTATACTTCTTTAAATTTAAATTTTTTATTGAAGGCCCATTTCCAAATATGACACAGGATTTATTTAATTTTTTATTTTGTTTTAGATGATTTTCACTTTTAGGAAAAAGTTTTTTTAAGTATGTATTAAAACTTATTAAATTTTTTATAATTAAATAAAAAAAAATTTTAAATAAAAAAAAAAAATTTATTAACATATATGGAAAAGAAAAACCCAATGTTGAATTGAAGTCTTCTAGATGGAATTTTTTTATAGAAATACTCTCTGCAAAACTTCCTTTTTTATCAAGATATTCATATGAAGCATATCTGTCATTATAAATATTTTTCTTACCCTTTACTTTTTTTATATAATTATAGGAAAAATGTAGTTTAGGTTTTTTCATTAGATTTTAAGTAGTTATAATTATATATCTCAAAATAAAAAAAATTTTTTTAAATATAATTAATGCCAAAAATAAGCAATTACAAGATTATTTCAAAAAAAATAGTTAATGGAAAGGCTGTAGTAGGAATAGTCGGACTTGGGTACGTTGGACTTCCATTAGCCATAAAATTTATAAAAAAAAAAATAAAAGTAGTTGGATACGATATTGATCAAAAAAAAATTAATTCTCTTAAAAGAGGATATTCTTATTTAAAAAATATTAAAACGAATTATTTCAAAAAAAACAAAACTACAATATCATCAGATGTATCTATATTAAATTTATGCGATGTAGTAATTATTTGTTTGCCTACACCACTAAAGAACAATAAACCAGATATGAGTTATATATTTGGTTTTGTAGATATATTTTCTAAAGTTTTAAAGAAAGATTTACTAATAGTATTAGAGAGCACAGTTTATCCCGGAGCAAGTAGAGAAATCCTCAATAAAATTATTTTAAATAAAAAAACGAAAAGTGAAATTTATTTTGGCTATTCTCCTGAAAGAGAAAACCCAGGAGATAAAAGTTTTTCATATTTAAAAACTCCAAAGGTAATTTCAGGTATTTCTCACTCAAGTTTATATTTAACAAAAATTTTATATAAACCAATAGTTAATAAAGTTATTACTACTAAAAATTTAGAGACTGCTGAGCTAAGCAAATTGTTAGAAAATCTTTATAGAGCGGTAAACATTGGTTTAATAAATGAGTTTAAGTTAATCTGTGAAAAACTAAATGTAGATGTATTTGATGTAATAAATGCAGCCTCAACAAAAAATTTTGGATTTCAAAAATTTTTACCAGGACCAGGGTGGGGTGGACATTGTATTCCCATTGATCCTTTTTATCTTTCCTGGTTGTCAAAAAAGAAAGGCTATAATCCAAAGATAATTCAAGAGGTAGGTAAATTGAATAATTCTATGCCAAATTTTATATTAAAAAAAATTTTTAAGACGTTAGGAACAAATATTAAAATTTTACTTATAGGGTTATCTTATAAAAAAAATATAGATGATGATAGAGAGTCGCCTACTTATCAATTTATGAAGATTTTAAGAAGAAAAAAAATTTTGTTTGACTATTTTGATCCATATTTTCCTAAAACAATTATTGGAAGAGCAAATAAAATTAAAAAAACATGTATTAAATTTAATTCAAAAATTATTAGTAAATATGATGCTGCGGTTATTATTACCGATCATGATAAAATTGATTATAAAAAATTATATAATTCATCAAAACTAATCTTTGATACGAGAGGTATTATGAAAAAAATTCAAAAACATGATAAAATCAAAAAAATTATTTATGTTTAAATTTTATAGTTTAATTAAACAACTAAACTCTTAAAATTAAAAAATATATATATAAAACAGTGCAAAATAAAAAGATAATTTTAAGATTTAAAGGAGGATTGGGAAATCAATTATTTATTTATAGTTTTTATTTATATCTTAAATCAAAAATTAAAACAGAAATTTTAATTGATAAAAATTCTGCTTATTCAAAATTACTTTTTGGTAACCGATGGAATAATGAAAGCTTTGTTATTAATAAAATAGATAAGAATTTGAAATATTTAAGCTCCACTTCAATTTTTTTTGGTTTAATAGGTAAATTTATTAGACTATTTTTAAAAAAATCAAATTTTTTGCAAAAAATCACAAAAATCAAATATCTTAATTCTGAAGACTATAAAATGATAATTAAATCAATAAATAACCCTAACTACGATGTTTTTTATATTGATGGTTATTTTCAGTCAAATTTTATTGCAAATTTCGGAAAAAAAAAAATTAAAAAATATTTTAATCAAAAAGATTTTAAAATAAACAAAAAAAAAATATTATTGTGTTACACATTTTATTGGTGGAGAGAAGAATATTATAATAAAGATAAAAAAAAATTAGTAAAATTAATAAAAAAAACTGGTGTTAAAAATATCTTGCTTGTATCAAGTAGACCAAAAGAATTAAGACGATGGCTTAATTTAGAAAAAATAAAAATATTAGATAATTTTAAAAAAAAAAATCCTTTAAAAAAACTTAGTTTACTAAGGAATTATGATAAGTTTATAATAAATGGAAGCACTTTTTATTATTGGGCTGTCAAACTTTCAAGCCATAAATTTGTAAAAATTATTGGTGATAAATCAAAATTACATAATTCACTTTAAAATCCATAATTCCCAAACATACTCATAACTAGCTACCTTTAGAAATTTGTATTCAATAAAATTTTTCTCAATATTTTTTTTTCGTTCATAAAATTCTTTATTATTTTTGTGATGGAATTGTATTAGATAATTTTTGCATTTTGTTAAGTACTTTAAATCAATTAATTTCTCAATTATATCATATTCAGAACCCTCAACATTTAATTTTATCAAATTAATTTCTATTTCTTCATCAAATAAATTTTTTACATCGAGACAGTCTACCTCAATTACATTGCTCGATTTTTTATTTGTAATTAAGGAATTATTTGTATCATTTAATAAATTGGCTTTTTTATTATGATTACTAAGAGCTTTATTAATTAGTTTTATTTTTTTGTTTAAGAAAAATTTTTTTTCCAAAATGTTAAATTCATTAATCAAAGGCTCCAAAAGAACCAAATTTGAACCAAATTTTAATAAAATTTTTTCTGCAAACTCACCTTTAAATGCTCCAACATCCACAACATTTGATTTTTCATTAATTTTAACATGACTCAACAATGTATCCATTCCTCCATCTTTAAAAAATCTTCCAAATTCTCCTGGGTAATTTTTTTTTACTTTAAGTCTTCTATTCTGAATAAAATTAATTATTTTATCTGATATACTCATAATTAAATTTTTTTAAATAATTTTACCATAAACTAATTTAGTTTTTGCTTAAACTTAAAAAATAATTTTAAAAAATAAAAATATAAAAATAATTTAGAGTAATGCTTTTTAATAATTGAAATATCTTGAAACATTTTTCTTTTAAAATTTTTAAATTTAGACGACGTTCCACCAGTTCTCATTAGTATGAAATCATAATTTAAATATATACCTTTAAAATTTTTGAAAATTTTAATTAAGAAATCAAAATCAGAGGATATATTATAATTTGTATTATATTTAATTTTGTTATGAATTTTTTTTCTTATAAAGAAGGTTGTATGTGCAGGCAAATCTATAAAAAAATAATTTACTGGTTTTAAATTTTTTGATTTCCACTTTCTAATAACTTTTTTTGTATTGGTTCTTTTTGTAATTAGGCAATTACCGTATAAAAAATCATTAGATGTATTGTTAAAAATTTTAATAATTTTTGAGAAAAGATTTTTATGAATTATCTTATCATCAGAGTGCAGTAAATAAATTATATCACCTTTACTTTTTTTTATTCCAAAGTTTATACATTTATAAATATTGTTAGACTCAAATTTATAGAAAGTTTTTTTTTCTTTTTTTAGAAATTCATAAGTAGAATCAATTGATTTAGATAAAACAAAGATATGTTCATAATTTTTATAATTTTGATTATTAACAGAATAGATGTTATCTTTAAGGTAGGGCATACTATTTTTACAGCATGTTATCACAGAAATTTTTAATTTTTTTGTCATTTTTATAAATTTAATGTTATAGCATTTTTATGTTTAAAAAACTGTTATCATTTTTAGATAAAAAAACAAAAATTCAAATTATATTCATCCAGATTATTTTTATTTTAACTACTTTTCTAGAATTTTTAAATTTAAATTTTTTATTAGCTTTTTTAATATCAATTTTTTCTAAAAATAAATCTGAAAACGCAATTCCACTTTTTGAGTTTCTAAATTTTAATATATTTAATTCACTTTCAACATCTGAAATTGGGGTATATTTATTAATTATTTTTTTCCTAACGAGTAGTTTAATACTATTCTCAAACTTTATTATTTATTATTTTAGTAATTATTTAACTGCAAAACTTACAAACACCTATTTTTTGAGAAGCTTAAATGCTAATTATTTTTATATTTTAAACAAAGGAACTCCTGGCATTATTCATGATGTGAGTAACCAAATACCTAAAATTTCTGACGGAATAATATTTCCATCACTACAAATAATTAATAAAATTTTATTATTAATTGCTATTTTAACGTTTTTATTTTCAAATTTTTTCCAAATTACTATCAACCTTTTAATTGTTTCAATTTTAATGATTTCTGTATTTTATTTAGTTTTAAAAAAATATTTTTATAGTTTTGGCGAGAAAGTATCAATATCACAAAACATAGTTATAAAATCATTTTACGAAACATTTACAAATATTAAGTCTATAAAAATATTTAATATTGAAAAATTTTTTTTACAAAAGGTATTCAGAAATTTAAAAGTCTATAGTAAATATCAATCATTAGGATATTTGTTTGGAAGAATTCCCAAGTTTTTTTTTGAATTACTAGCCATTTCAATAATTACTTTTGTCTTAATTTTTTTCTCTATTAATAATGATGAAAATATAGAGAATTTAATTCCAATAATAGGCACCTTTGCATTTGTTGGTTATAGGCTGCTCCCTATTTTTCAAGAATTATTTACAAGTTTAAGTATGATCAAAAATTCTCAATTCGCTGCAAATAAAATTCTTAATAAAAATCTTTTTAGAGAAGTAGACTTCGTATTTAAAAATAAAAAAAACTTAAAATTAAAGATAAATAACTTAAGTATAAAAAATCTCTATTTTAAATATCCTAGAAAAAAAAAATTTCTTTTTAAAAATTTTTCATCTTCTTTTTTAAAAAACAAAATTACCACAATTACGGGTACAAGTGGAGTTGGTAAAACTACTTTAGTAAATATTATAAGTGGATATATAATTCCTCAAAAAGTTAAGTTTGGTATAAATGGAAAAGAGGTAGAAAATTCTCAATATTACAATACTATTAAAGAAAAATTATCTTATAATGAACAAAGGCCAAATCTTTTTGATACATCTATAAAAAAAAATATAACATTAAATTTCAATTCAAAAAAATATAATAAAAAATTTTATAAAAAATGTCTTAAAGATGCTTCGCTAAAAGAATTTATAAATGAAAATTTTAAAATAGGTCATGTTGGTGATGCAGCAAATAAATTAAGCGGTGGTCAAATACAAAGGATACTATTAGCAAGAGCTTTATATCACCAAAAGGAGGTTTTAATTTTTGACGAGCCTACAAATTTTTTAGATGACAAAAACAAAATTAAAATTATTGATAGTATAAAAAACATAAAGAAAAATAAAATTATAATTATTCTGTCTCATGACGAAAATATTTTAGATATTTCTGATAAAATAATAAAACTTTCTTAATTATTCTTTTTTCTTTTTTTTTTAAATTTAAAAAATAAATTAATAATGAAGTTTTTAATTTTTTTTGAGAATATTTTTATATAAACTATAGCGCCAACTATACCAGATATTATAACTTGTAATAAAATAGTCAGACTACCAGGATCCATATATGCATATGATGGTCTGATTAAAATTAAATAAATTAGTAAAATTAAAGTTATAAGTTTCATTTTAATATTATATATGACAAGTGAGTATTATATTATATCATTTTATCAATGATAAATAAATGAATAGCATGATGACAAAAGCTGAAACATTAAAATTTTTATCAAAACATTTTAAACAAGACATTAATATTCCAAAGTTTTTTTTTATAAATATTAAAGATTTAAATTATAAGTATGCTTTTCTATATAAAAAAATTAAATATCATTTTAATAACAAAAATATAATCTTAAGATCATCTTCTAAATCTGAAGATCAAAAAGATATAAGTAATGCTGGTAAATACGATTCAATCGTTATAAAAAAATTAACTATTGAAAATTTAGAAAGAAATATAATTAAAATAACCAAAAAATTTAATTCAAAAAAAGATCAAATACTTATTCAAGAGTATATTGGTAATCCAGATATATCTGGTGTTTTATTTACTAGAGACATAAATACAAATGCTCCTTACTATATCTTAAATTATGATACTTCTGGAAAAACAAATTTAATTACGTCTGGAAAAAAAAATTTTTCTCTTAAAGAAGCAGTTTTTTTTAAAGGAAAAAAAATAGGTTCGGGTAAATTTTCAAAGCTATTAAATCTTACACAAAAAATAGAAAAATTATTAAATAATGACAGATTAGATATTGAGTTTGCAATAAAAAATAAAAAAACATATTTTTTTCAGTGTAGACCATTAAAAAAAATTAAATTTTTAAAACAAGAAAAGACAATTGATAGCGCATTACTTAATATTGAAAAAAAAATTAAAAAGTTAAAAGTACAACATCCAAATATCATTGGGAAAACAACTGTTTTCAGTAATATGTCGGACTGGAATCCTGCTGAAATGATTGGCTCAAAATCAACTCCATTAAGTTTTTCACTATACTCAGAGCTAATTACAAATAATATTTGGTCTAGCCAGAGATCTAATTATGGATATAAGAAAGTTGCACCACATAGATTAATGGTGAATTTGGCTGGATCACCTTACATTGATCTTCGAGTTGATTTTAACTCTTTCTTACCAAAAAATTTACCAATTAATATACAAAAAAAATCAATAAATTATTACATCAGAGAAATAAAAAAAACACCTTGGAAGCATGATAAGATAGAATTTGATTTAATACCAACATGTTTTGATTTTGATTTATCTAGAAATTTTAAGTTATTCTTAAATAAAAAGGAAACTTATATTTATACTGAAAATTTAAAAAAATTAACAAATACAATTTTAAATAAAAAAAAATCTCCTTTTTTAGATGATTTAAAAAAAATTGATTTATTAGATGATAAAATAAATCAAATTAAAAAAACTAAATTAAGTCCTATTCAGAAAATTTTTAATTTAATTGAAATCTGCAAAGAATACGGAACATTGCCATTTGCTGGAATTGCTAGGGCAGCGTTTATCTCTACCCAATTAATAAGAAGTTTAGAAAAGATAAAAATAATAAATAGTAATGAATTAAGCTCATTTTATGAGAGTAATAAAATAATAGCTGATAGTATAAATTTTGATTTAGCAAGATTAAATAAAAAAAAATTATCAAAAAAAAATTTTCTTTTAAAATATGGGCATCTGAGACCTTCAACATACTCTATTTCATCTTTGAATTATAAGGAAGGTTTTGATCTATATTTTTCTAAAATAAATTACAAAAGTATAAAAAGAAAAAATGTTAAATTTAAATTAAAAAGAAGTACTGAAATCAAAATAAATAAAATCTTAAAAAAAAGTAATTTATCTATAAGAGCAATAGATTTATTTAAATTTGCCAGGAAAAGTATTGAAAAAAGGGAGGAGGCAAAATTTATATTCACAAAAGTTTTAAACCTAATTTTTGAAAATTTGATTATTTTTTCAAAAGAGATAAAAATTCCAAGAAATAATTTGGAATATATGTCAATTAATACGATACAAAACGCCTACAATTATTTAAGTGTAGAAAAAATAAGGAAACAAATAAATAATGAGATTAATAACAATAAAAAAAATTTTAAAATTTCAAATTTAATCAAACTTCCAGATGTAATTAATAATCCAAACGATGTGTATTATCATTATAAAACTATAAATCTTGGTAATTTTATTACAAATAAAAAAGTAAATGGAAATACATTTTTAATAAACTCTAAAACTTTAAACTTAAGTAAGTACAATTTAGAAAATAAAATTATTTTTATAGAAAATGCTGATCCAGGCTATGATTTTATTTTTTCACACAATATAAAAGGTCTTGTAACTAAATATGGAGGCACCAATTCTCATATGGCTATTAGATGTCTAGAATATCAATTACCAGCGGTAATAGGGGTTGGAGATCAAAAATTTGATTATTTATCAAAAAAAAATTTTATAGAAATAGATTGTGCTAAAAATTTAATTAAAGATTTAAGTTAATGAAAAAATTCCTTATCACGACAAAAATTAATTTAGATAAATATAAATCCTTAAATTTATCATTAGACATTACATGGTTTAGATTTGCTAGGAATTATAATATTGAACTTATTCCTGTTTGCTTTGAAGATGAAAAGCGAATTAAAAAAATAGATTTTGATGGAGTAATATTCTCAGGTGGAGGTGATTTGTTTATTAATAATAAAAGTAAAGAAAACCGTATACGAGATTTATTCGAAATAAAATTATTAAAATATTGCTTTAAAAATAAAATAAAAACAATATTAATTTGCCGGGGACTTCAGTTACTTATTTACTTAAATAAATTAAAATTGAAAAAAAAAAAACTTCATGTAACAAAAAATCATATAATCAATCTTGAAAAAAATCTTCTAAAAACAAAATTAAAAAAATTAAATGTGAACTCATTTCATCAGTATACTTTCAATAAATGTCCTAAAAAATATTCAATAATTGCTAGACATCACGACAAAACAATAGAAATTATTTATAGTGAAAATTTAGACTCTCTAGGTTTGATGTTTCACCCTGAGAGACAGAATGTGGATATAAAGAAAATAAAGAAAATTTTAAGTACATTCATTAATTCTTAATGCAAATTGTTTTTTTAGCAGCAGGCAAAGGTTCTAGAATTTTTAACAAAATTAAAAAAAATAAATGTCTCATTAAGCTAAATGGAAAATCTTTAATTAAGAGACTTATAAGTAATGCTTTAGACAATAAAATAAAAAAAATAAATATTGTTATTGGTTTTAAAAAAGAAAAAATTATTAAAGAAACTAAAAATTATAAAATAAATTATATAGAAAATAAAAATTATAAAACAACAGAAATGTTACATTCGCTTATTTTAGCAATAAAAAATATTGATGACGATTTAATAATTTCATATGCAGACATTATATATGCTACTAGTATTTTAAATTATATTAAAAAAAAAAATTATAATCATTTTTCAATGCCAATATTGAATAATTGGAAAAAGGTTTGGAAAATAAGAGGTAAACTAGCTTCAGGTGATGTTGAAAGTCTTAAAGTAAAAAACAATTTTTTAATTGAAGTTGGAAGGCAGGTTTTAGATGAAAAAGATGTTAAGGGTCAATACATGGGAATACTTTTTATACCAAGAACCAAGAGAAATAAAATTATTAAATTTTACGAAAAAGGGAATAATCAAAAAATACAAATAACTCAATTTCTAAATAATTTTTTAAAAATTATTAAATGTAAAGTGATACCTATTAATAAATCATGGTATGAATTTGATGATTTAGAGGATTTAAAAAATTTCAAAAAAAATTTTTCTATAGATAATAAAAATAATTTTATTAAGAAGTAATGATTTTAAATATAAAGAATATAATTCTGACTTTAATTAATGTAATTAAATATAATAAATTAAATAAAGAATGGAAAAATAACATATTTTTTTCTGAAAATAGTTCATATTCAGCACATTTTGAGGAAGTTATAAAAAAATTTCAAAACAAAAATAAAAAAATATGTATTTTTACTTCAGATATAGAGGACTTAATCTTTAAGTATCAATGTAGCACAATAAAAGTTTTTTATATTTCCCCAAAACTTGGTCAAATAATTTTATTAAATTATATTAATTGTAAAAGATTAATTATGACAATGCCAGATTTAGATAATTTTCATATAAAAAAATCTCAAAAATGCGAGAAGTATTTTTATTTTTTTCACTCACCATTTAGCACAAATATGATTTATAGAAACAAAGCTTTTTTTAATTATGACGAAATTTGTTGCGTAGGAAATCATCATGTAAATGAGATGAGTGAATATATAAAAAATTTTAATTTAAAAAATATAACTTTAATAAAGGGAGGCTATTTTCGTATAGATAAGTTAAGACAATATAAAAAAAAATTCAAGAATAAAAAAGTTTTAATAGCTCCATCTTGGGCAGAAAAAAATATTATAACAGAGTGTTCTGTAGAACTTATAAGTATTCTTATTAAAAACAATTATGAGGTTATTTTAAGACCACATATTGAGTCTTTGAAAAGAGATAAAAATGAAATTATTAAAATTCAAAATACTTTTAAGGGAACTAAAAATTTTACAATCGAAAAAGGAAATTTTTCTTTAAATAGTATATCACAGTGTAATTATTTAATTACAGATTGGTCAGGAATATCTATAGAATTTGCATTTGCATTAGAAAAGCCGGTTATATTTATTAATACACCTAAAAAAATTATGAATAAAAAATTTAATGATTTGTCTCTTGTTCCCTTAGAAGAGAACATAAGGAATAAAATTGGAATTGATATAGATATTTCAAATATAAATACGATTTTAGAGAGAATAAAAGAATTAGATGATAATGAAGATTTTCTGTTGAAAGAAATAATATCTCAGAGAAATCAATACTTATTTAATTTTAAGAAATCTGTTCAATATGTTTATGATTATTTGAATAAATAAAACAAAATATGATTAAATTCCTAAATCCCCAATATCATAAGTTAATTTTAATTTATTCAATTACTTATACATCATTAATTTTAGCTCCAAATAATATGGGTATTATGCCCTCAAATTATAGTATTGCACCATTAAGTTACTTTTTTATTTTATTTTTTTTTCTTTTTATTTTTTTAATTTTGATTGAAAAATATTTTGGATCTTGGATTATTTCTATAACTTACACTCTTCTTTTGGTATTAATCTTTGATTTTATAAAAATTAAATATAATTTATTTTCCTACTCCTCTTTTCTTCTTTCATTAGGCATAACTCCAAACTTTATATCGTTATTAAAAAATCAATTTATTTTATTATTTATATTATTATCTATCTTATTTGTAATAGCTAATTTGAAATTTAATATAATTGGTAAAATTTCAAAGTTTATAGTTATAATATTTTTTCCTTTTACGTTTGTTTTTTTTTCACACTATTTTTTACATTATTATGATAATTTTAAATTTGAAAATAAATTAAAATTAGAACAAGTTAATTTAAAATTAGAAAAAAAAAATAAGGTTATACTTCTATTTGATGAATTAGATTATAAGATTTTAAAATTAGAATTGAATAATTTACCATCTTTTAAAATTTTACAGAATAATTCAATTAAATATTCAAATGTAATCGCTCCAGGATTAGAGACTTTCGACGTAATACCAAACCTAATAAATTTAAAAAGTAGAAATGTAGGTATTGATGCAAATTTAAAGTTAAAAAAAAAAGAAAATTATTTAAATTTAATTAATGATATTAATAAAAATGAAAAAAATTTATTTTCTATATTAAATAAAAACAATAACGAATTATTAATACTTAGTTATTATCATAAGTTATGTAAACATTTTAATAAATATTTTGGTGAATGTTTTGAGCATAAATATTATAAGAAACCTGATTATAGAAATTTAATTAAAAATAAAGAAGTTTTAAAAAGTCATGTCCATAATTATGAATTAAATTTCAAAATATTTGATTATTTTTTAAATAATAATGAACTTAAGTCAGCCTTCCTTCATATTCAAGTACCGCATGCACCGTACTTCTATGATCCGATACAAAAAAAATTTAAATTTATAAACACTGATAATCAATTTGAACATGATAAAGGTTATTTTGGTGGTCTGGTACTAGCTGATAATTATCTTAATTATGTATTAGAAAAACAAAAAAAATATAAGTTCGATATAATAATTATATCAGATCATGGACTAAGGTCTGAGTATAAAAAAATTATTGGAGTAGATAAATTAAAATATCAAGATTTATATGGAAGATCTGTTCTAACAATTAAAAAATACAACTCGAATTTAAGTAATACAGTTATAAAAAGAGTGAAGTTGGAGGAAGAGATACAAAATTATCTTTAATAATATTTTAGAAAAATTATATATTGTGTTAATTAAACATCATAATTTAAAAAATGAATAAAAAAAATTTAAAAAAAAAAAATACAGATCTTAAATTAGTAATTTTAGCTGGTGGTTTAGGTAGTAGATTGTCGGAAGAAACTACAATTAAACCTAAACCTTTGGTGGAGATTGGTGGCGAGCCAATAATATTACATTTAATGAGATATTACTCTCATTATGGGATAAAAAATTTTATTATATGTCTTGGATATAAAGGAAATATGATTAGAGAATATTTTATTAATCGTTATTTGCCTCGAACTAATTTTAAAATAGATTTAATTAATCCATCAAAATTAAACTTTGTGGGAAAAAAGAAAGAAGATTGGACTATAGAATTTATAAATACAGGTAAGAAGTCTTTAACAGGTAAAAGATTAAAGTTAATTGAACCATATGTAGGCGAAAACTTTTTATTTACATATGGAGACGGTCTGTCAAATATTCCAATTGATAAAACAATAGAGATTTTTTTTAAAAGTAAATGCTTGGGTTTATTATCTGCAGTTAAAATTGATCCGAAATTTGGAATCATTGAGTTTAGTGGAAAAAACTTGATAAATTCTTTTCAAGAGAAAAAGTCCAAGAAAGAAACATGGATTAACGGGGGCTTTGGAATTTTTAATAGAAAAGCTTTAAAATTTATTCCAAATAAAAAAAATTTGCCGTTTGAAGATTTGCCACTTTCAAAAATGGCAAAAAATAAAAAATTAATTTCTTATAAACATAAAGGTTTTTGGAAATGTATGGATACTTTAAGAGATAAACTAGAATTTGAGGAAATTTTTAAAAAAAAACCGCATTGGCTCAAAAAACAATGAAGATATTATTTACAGGAAGCTCATCATTCACTGGATACTATTTCTTAAATGAATTAAACAAAAACAAAATTGAATGTCATGCGATATTCACAAAAAAAAAAGAAATATTATAAATATGAATACCAAAAAAAAATCTTAAATCATAAACTTACTCATGTTAATCCTAAAACAGATATAAAATTTGGTTCAAAAAAGTATGTAAATATCATAAAAAATAAAAAAATTAATACTCTCTGCTTTCATCATTTTATAGTAGGTAACTTAGATTTTAATTATAATTTAAATAAAAATTTAAATTTACTATTAAAGGATATAGATAATGTTCTTTATAATTTGTCTATAAATAAATCTCCGTTGCTTATTTATACATCTTCCATTTATCAAAAAATCTCTTTACTTGATGAGTATAGATCTGATAGGGCTAGGATAAATTATGGGTTTGCAAAAATAATTATTAGCAATGTACTTAAATATTTATGTAAGAAATATAAAATAAAGTTTATTGATTTTGAATTACAAAATCCTATTGGATTATATGAAAAAAAAACAAGCTTACCGTCATATTTAGCTTCAGTTTTCTTTAGTAAAAATAAGATTGAATTAGATAACCCTGAAAGACTCTTTAAATTTCAATTCATAGAAAAAATAGCAAAGGACTATTGTAAAAGTATAGTTAAAAGGAAAAAAATAAGTTCAAAATATTACAAAACATCAGTAAATAATTTTAAAAATATGTTTTTAGGTAATTTTAATAGATTACAAAGTAGAGAAATAATCAATCCTTTATGGGATAAATACTATAAATATTATAAAAAAATAAATGAAAATAAAAAAAACTAGAATAAAAGATTGTTTAAAGCTTGAATTAAATCAATTTAAAGATAATCGAGGTAGTTTTATTAAATTGTTTTCTGATAAATTGTTCAGAAAAATTAAAATTAAACAAATAAATTTTTGTAACTTTAAAAAAAAAAATATTTTAAGAGGTTTTCATTACCAAATCAAACCAAAACAAGAATTGAAAATTGTTTATTGTGTTAGAGGAAGATGTAAAATTTATGTTTTAGACTTAAGAAAATCTTCAGTATCATACAAAAAGAATTATTCTATTGAATTGAGCGAGAATAAAAATACTGCAGTTTTGATACCCAATGGATGTCCTAATGCGTTTCAATCTTTAGAGAAAAGTTCATCATTAGTGTATTATTCAACAAATGAATATTTTCCAAAATATGAGAGAAAAATAAATTATAGACATAATTATATTAAATTTAAATTTCCAAAAAATTTGATTTTATCAAATAAGGATAAATAAAATGAAAAAAGTTTTAATATCAAAACCAAACATAGATCATAAAGATTTAACCATAGTTAATAAAGCAATTATAGACGGATGGGGAGGTAATTACCTATTTTACAATAATAAATTTGAAAAAGATTTTTCTGCATATATAGGAGGAAAATATTGCATAGCAACTTCAAGCTGTACTGGAGCAACACATATTGCTTTAAAATCTTTAAATATAAAAAAAAATGATGAGATAATATTGCCAAATATAACTTGGTTTAGTTGTGCAAGTGTTATAAATTATTTGGGTGCGAAGCCTATTTTTGTTGATGTTGACCCAGATACTTTTTGTATAAACCCAATTAAAATTGAGGAAAAAATTACAAAAAAAACCAAAGCAATTTTTATAGTTCACTTATACGGCGCGGTTTGCAACATTGAAAAAATTAAAAAAATTTCAAAAAAAAATAATATACCAATAGTAGAAGATTGTGCTGAAAGTTTAGGTTCAAAGTATAAGTCCAAGAAAACTGGATTATTTGGAAAAGTTTCCGTATTTTCCTTTCATGGAAGTAAAACTATTACCACAGGTGGAGAAGGAGGAGCAATCATTACAAATGATAAAAGTCTTTACTCAAAAATGCTCAAGATTTCAAACCACGGAAAAAGTAAAAAAAAAATTTTTTATCAAGATCAAATAGGTCTAAAGTATAAAATGTCTTCTCTTCAATGTGCTATGGGTATTAGTCAAATTAAAAAAATAAATAAACTTAATTCATACAAAAATAAAATATATAATTATTTTAAAAAAAAATTGAAAAATTTGCCAATTAAGTTTCAAATTTCGGACAAAAATAGTACTGCGTGTTATTGGATGCCAACATTTTATGTTAAGAATAATTATTTTAATAGAGATCATTTTTTAAATTATATGAATCACAAGGGTATAAATTTAAGACCAGTTTTTTATCCACTTCATAATTTTAAATTTTATAAATTTAAAAGTAATAAAAATGAGTTCCCTATTTCCGATAAGATTTCAAAATTTGGTGTAAATCTTCCATCATATTTAGATTTAGAGAAGAAAGAATTAGAGTCTATTATTAAACATATAAAGAAATATTTTTTAATAAATAGATTAAATTAATGATAACAGTATGTTTTCCTGTATATAATGGTGAGAAATATATTTCTACTGCTCTTGAATATACAATAAAACAAATAAATAATGACAATTTGAATGTTAGAATTTTAATTTCGAATAATCATTCTGATGATAAGACTTTTGAAATTTGCAAAGATTTTGCGGAAAGATATGATTGCATTAAAATATTTAACCAAGCCAATAAGATTTCTTTAATTGAGAATTACAATTTTTTATTAAAAAAAGTTGAGACTAAGTATTTTGTATTTCATAGCCATGATGATGTCAGACTAGACGGTTTTTATGTTGAATGTTTTAAATTTCTTGAGAAACAAAAAAATATAGTTTTATGTTATACGCATGCTGTTTATAAGGATGAAATCACACATAAGATCTATAGAGAAGAGAAATGTGAAAAAATGGGCTGGGGATCTTCTCTAAATGAAAGATTTCTTAATACTCTTAAAAACCTAGAGACCTGTGCCTTTCATGGCATGTATAGGAGTGCATCGGTGAAAAAAATTGGACTTATGGAAAACATTCAAGGATCAGATCATTTTTTTTTAAATAAATTATCTTGTGAAGGTAAATTTTTTGAAATTGAAAAGAAATTGATGATGATGAATGAGTCCTCATTGAAATGGAAAGATGGCTCTATTGAAAATAAGCTAAAAATCAATGAAATTGATAAAACTTCTAAATATCCATTGACTAGAATATTTTTATCTAGTTTGTTTTACGCTTTTAAAAAACAAAAAAATAAAATAAGTAATATTAAGTTAGGTTTTTTGTCTCTGAAAGTCTTTTTTATTTTTTTAAAAAATGACTTATTGTATAAAAAATTCAAATCAATTTTTTAATTTTATAAGTTTTTATATAGCTCAATAAATTTATTTCCTATCAATTCAATATTATATTTTTGACTTTTTAAAATACAATTATTTTTAATCTTTTTTAAATTACGATTTTTAAAATAATTAATTCCATCTATATATTCCTTTAAATTTTGATTATTTACTAAAAAACCATCTTTTTTATGAGAAATAATGTCTTTAGCTCCAAATTTGTTATTTGCAATTACTGGGGTTCCACATGCTAAAGACTCAATTATTACCTTCCCAAAACTCTCAAGATGTGATGGAAAAATGAAAAGATCTGAACTTAAAAAAATATCGCTGAGTTTTTTTTTTGATTTGATGTAGTCTAAAAATCTTACTTTTTCGTTTTTTTTAAAAAAATTTAAATATTTAGAAGTTTTACCAAAAATAATAAAATTAATTTCATAATCTTTGAAGTGATTAATTAAACTTAATATTATTTCTGTTCCTTTCCATTCTTGATCTAAATTTTGAGCACCATAAAGAATTGTAAATTTTTTATTTTTTTTTACTTTTCTCCAGTAAAAATATTCTTCGTCAAATGCATTAGGTATAATAAAAGATTTTTGAATGTTTTTTAAAATTGATTTTTTATATATTTGTTTAAAATCTTTACATGGAAAAGTAAGAGTAAATTTATTTAATAATTTATAATTTTTTTTTTTCTCTCTAAAATTAAAATATGATATATCTTTGTTGATATTTGATATTAGGTTAGGACAATTATTGCAATAACTAAGATATTTTTTGCAGTTCATTGGAACATTGCATCCACCTGTAAATGGCCAAAAATCTCTTATAGTCCATACAATTTTTATATTCAATTTTCTCAATTTGAACAAATGCCTTATCTTGATTGATCTAGGCATCCAATGAAAGTGGACCACATCAGGATTATTTTTTTCTATAATTTCAAAAATTCCAGTTTCAGTAAAATTATTAAAAAATGCAAAATTTTTATTTTTTTTAAAAATATTAACAATGATAGAATTAAATTTATTTAAAAAAAAAAATTTTATTTTATTAGTAAAATTATTATTTAAATTTATTAAGTCTTTATTATTACCTCTAGATAAGAAAGCAATTTTTGAGTTTATGTTTTTTTTAATAAGATAATTATGTAGATTTACCGTACTAAAAGTTGTACCATCACCTATGTAGCTTCCAGTTATATGCAAAATTTTTTTATTAGTAAAAGATTTCAAAATATTTATATCTATTTTTATTCTGTAACATTAATCATATATATTACAGTAGATTTACCAAAGCTTTATTTATTTTCAATATTACTTTTTCCATTATATTTTTACTTTACTAAAGTAAAAATTAATTTTTTAGATATTTATTTAATACCCCTTGTTCTTTTGTGTTTTTATATCGAACCATCATTTTATGCTTTTAAATTTGACATAAATATTTTGGCACATTCAGTATGGGGAGTTACAGCTTTTGTAATTGGTGTAGTAATTTTTAACGAAATAATAAATTTAAGATTAAATTTAAGAAAAATTATTGTATTTATTTTTATTGGAAGTCTAATTAATTTTTTAATTATATATATTTTTAACGTTTTATTATTTGATTTTCCAATTACAAGGAATGGATTTATTCACCCATTTACAAATTTAAATGGTGAATTTTTAATATTTAACTTGGAAAATATTAAAAAAATAAATCCAGTGAGTATAAGATCTTTATATGCAGTCTTGGAAATTATGTTAACTTGCTCGATTTTGTTAGGTATTCTCTATAAAAAAGAGGGTTATTTTTTTTTCTTAATAAATATTATAATTTTTATAATCGGATGTTCATTCGGTTCAAGATTATTTGTAATTTATTTTTTTGCTATCTCTTTATTTTCTCTACTAATTCCTCAAAAAAGAAAAATTCAGGTTTTTTTCTTAATAATTAATATTTTTATTTTTTTCAATAATATCACAATTTATTCTTTCATAGAAAAGGAGAATTATATCAGAATTTTTCAAAAGAACATTAAAGATTTTAAAAAATTTAAATCTTTCAATATTCAATTTGATGATATTAATCAATTTTTAATTTCAAGTAAGGAATATGAATTAACTAGATCTAAAATTTATTTAGAAGACAATTTTATCTTGTTTAATGACAAAGACAATACATCGTTTTTTATTAAATCCTCTCCAGATAATTTGGAATACCTAAAAAACAACAATATTAATTATCTTAGAAGTGATTATAAAAATAATTTTACAGTAAATTATGATACATGGGATACTTCGTATAAAAGATTTTTTGATAAGAATGAACAAAAAAATATATTTAATAGAATTGTAATAATAAAAACTGCAGTAAATAATTTAAATAACATTATTTCAGGAAAAAATATTGAGGTAAAAGATAAATTACATAATATAATTATTGGAGACGAAATTATTTTTCATAATTTTTTACTTGATACTTTAAATAAAGGTTCATACTTGGGTGTAATTTTTATAATAGTAGTTTATTTAAAATTAGTTAATTTTATATTTAATTCTTATAAAAATAAAAACAATATATTTATTTTAGTGATATTATCATATTTTGTTTATGATCAATTTATTCAAACTTCAATTCTAACAAGTAAAAATTCAATATTTTTATTTAATGTAATATTTATTTCAATTTGTGCTCTTTTGAGAATGAATACAAAAGAGTCAAACTTTTTTTTGAAATCAAATTTTTAAAATTTCAAAATTTTTATTGTCTCTTTTAGATATGACTTTAAATATCTTTATTTTTTCGTCAGTAAAATTAATTAAATAATCATAATTGTTTATATCTATTTTAATTTTTTTATTTAGATATTCTTTTATAAAAAATCTATTAAATTCTTTATCAACAAATACATAATAATTATCTGTTTTTCTCATTATTTCATAAGGAGTTTGTGAACCACCATTTTTCATAATTAAAATTACTTTTTTATTTTTAGGAATTAAATTAACTAAATTATTTATTTTATTTAACTCTGGAATCGATAGACTTTGGTACTTTTCTCTGTCATTAAAAACATTAAGCCATGATGGTGTTTCGCTATGCTTTATAAGAGGCTGTGGGATGTTAGTTAAAATATTGAACATAAAGATCAAAATACAAAAAAAATTAACAAATTTTAATTTTTCATATGATATGTATTTAATATATTCAGTAAAAATAATTAAATTTAATATCATACTGAACATTAAAAATCTTAATATCCATGGCTGCCAGGTAAAAAAATAACATATGAGAAAAATATTTAAAAAAGAAATTATAGATAATGTTTTTAACTTATTATTTTCACCATTAAACATATAAAATATAGAATATAATGTAATAATAAGACCTATAATGGAATATCCTGTATAGTCTGAGTGTGGTTTTAAGTTATAAGAAGAATTAAAATTTAACCATTTAAGGTTATTAGCTATTCCAAGTTTATTATCTTCGTAAAATGTTAGTAGTAAAAAATTAACTAAATTATCAATACTGTTATTTATTATGTCAATATTAAAGTATTGAATTGGAAAAGTGATATCAATTAGACTAATTAATATTCTAATATAATTAGATATTGCTCCACTTAAACCATCAGGATTGGAATGCCCAATTAAATGAGCTTCTGGACCAGTTGGACCAAAACCATTTAATAAATTCATATAAATGATTTCAAACGGTCCAATTAAACAAAAAAGGGGTATTAAAAAAATTGAATACTTAATTAGTTCAATTAATTTTTTTTTCTTAAGAGAATAATATATAATGACAGGTATAAAGCTAAATATTATTAAAATAAAATTCCACTTAATTCCACAAGAATAAAAAATCGTAATTATTAATAAATAAATTACGATTCTTGAATCATTTTTAAGAAAATTAAAAAACAAATAAATTATACTTAATGCAAATGAAGCAACAATAATATCATTTTTTGTACTTAACATTGATAAAACAATAGCTGACATTGAAAATAAAATTAAAATGCAAGTTAAAATATGATTATTCTCTATTTTTAAAAATATAAGAGATTTGTAAATTATTATTAAAATTACAAAAAAAGAAAAAAGAGAATAAATGTTCATGAAAAAATTAGATTTAAAAATAGCAAAAATAAAAAAAAGAATATCTGAATTTAATGGCTGAAAAACTTGATTACCATAATGAGCATTCAAAATTGGATATATTGAATTCTCATTGATGAACAAGTAGTTTCTTTGTATATGATATGCCAAACTGTCAAAATTTGAGGGTGGTAAAAATATTGATTGAACCAATAAGTAAATAAAAATTAAAAAGTAAATAGATCTAAATTTTAAATCAAATTTAAATATTTTTTTTAAATCAGTCTTAATAATTTGATTTTGTCTTAGTATTATTGCTGAGCAGACTGTAAAAAAAAATATAAAAATAATTTTTGATAAGTCAACAATACCAGTAAAAAGGATAACTTTACTTAATGTAGAAATAAAAATGAAAGATATTAAATATGAAAATATAAATGATTTCTCAGCAGAAATATCTTTATATCTTAATATTGTATAAACTGAAAAACAAACAGATATAAAAAATAGTGAAGGTAGTATAAACATTTAATATACTTGAAATATAGCAGATAATTATTTAGAAGATATTACAAAAGTATTACACATTTAACTCAAATGATACCAAATTTTTATAAAAATAAAAAAGTTTTAATAACAGGTGCAAATGGTTTTAAAGGTACTTGGCTATCACTTTGGTTAAAGTTACTAGGTGCAAATGTTTATGGAATAGGTTTAAACAAACATGATAGTTTTTTTTCAAAAAAAATTAATATAAGAAAAATTATAAAGTTCAAAAATTTAGATATTACTAGTTTTAAAAAAATTAATTACTTTTTGAAAAAAATTAATCCAGAAATAATTTTTCATTTAGCTGGTCAACCTTTGGTTTTTAACGCCTACAAAAATCCATTAAAAACATTTGAGATTAATTCCAATGGTACACTAAATATTCTTGAGGCGTGTAATAATAATAAATATGTTAAATCAATATTATGTATTACTTCCGATAAATCTTATAAAAATGTAAATACAAATAAACCATATAAAGAAACCGATATATTAATGGGGGATGATCCTTATAGTGCTTCAAAATCATCTGCCGATATAATTATAAATTCATATCAAAAAACTTTAAAAAGAAAAAATCTTGGAATAGCTGTTGCAAGGGCAGGAAATGTTATTGGTGGAGGTGATTTTTCTGAAAACAGAATTATTCCAGATATAGTTAAGTCAATTAGAAAAAAAACATCTATAATTTTAAGAAATCCATATGCTACAAGACCTTGGCAGCATGTTTTAGATCCTCTTAATGGTTATTTAATTTTAGCAAAAAAAACTTACGAAAATACTAAAATTTATAGTGATGCTTACAACTTTGGGCCTGAAAAAAAAGAAAAAATGAGTGTAATTAAAGTTTGTAGAAAATTTTTAAAATATGCAAGATCAGATATAAAAATTTTAATTAAAAAAAATAAAAATATAAAAGAGCACGGAAAATTACTTTTAAATATAGAAAAAAGTAAAAAAACCCTTAGATGGAAACCCTTGTATAGTGTTGAAAATTCTATTTTTAAAACAGCAGAGTGGTATGTAGATATTTTTAAAAATAAAAAAAATTCATTAGAAATAACTGTGAGACAACTTGAAGAATTTTCAATTCAAACAAAATTTAAAATTATAAACATTAGAAATAATAGTGAAAAAAAAAAAATTAAAAGTAATTAGCTCTAAAGGATCAAATATTTTAAAATATTTAATTTCAGGAAATAAAATTAAATTAAAAGAAATATACTTTTCCGAAATTAAAAGAGGTTATCAGAAAGGATGGAATTTTCATTTGAAAACAAACTGCTATTTTGCTGTAGTTTATGGAAAAATAAAAATTACCATTTTTGATAAAAAACTTAAAACTAGTAAAAAAATAGTTCTTGATAGAAAAAATTTTTCTTTAATTAAAATTCCAAAAAAAAATTGGTTTAAGTATGAGTCTTTGGATAAGTTATCAATCTTAGTAAATACCATCGAAATAAAACATTCTGATAAAGAAATAATAAAGAAAGATTGCTATAAATTTAAATTTCCAGAATGAAAAAAAAAATTTTAGTTTTGGGATCTACTGGGTATATATCTTCGTCTTTTATTAAAATTTATAAAAAAAGATATAAAATATTAGCCTCGATAAGATCCAAAAAAAAATCTAAGGATAAAGTTTTTTCTAATACTAAGATAATTATTGAAGATATTTTAAAAAATAATTTTGCAAAATATAAAGAGAATTCAATTGAAGCAGCAATTTATTCCATTGCTTTAAATGCAAAAGAGTCAGAAAAAAATTATCAATTATCAAAAAAAATAAATTTTTTGGCAATTAAAATTTTTTGTAAATTAATAAAAAAATATAATATTAAAAAATTAATTAAATTATCGACTGTAAAAGTTTATGGAAAGCAACCTAATTTCGAAATTAATGAAAAATCTAAAATAAATCCAAAAGACAATTATTCAAAACATATTTTATATGCAGATAAATATTTAGAGAATTTTTGTAAAAAAAATCAAATTAAATACCATATACTTAGAGTTTCAAATGGTTTTGGCAAACCCAGTTTAGACTCTAAAGAAGCTAAAAAAGTTTTGGTAAATAGTTTCGTAATTCAAGCATTAAAAAAAAATGAAATTAAAATTAAAACAAAAAGAGACATAAATAAAAATTTTATAAGTATTAAAGATATTGTTAATTGTATAAATTTTTTTATGTCTAATAACTTTTTACCGTCAGGTGTTTATTTACTATCTGGAAAAAAAAATATAAGTTTGTTCGAATTAGCCTTAGAAATCAGAGATATTTTTTTAAATAAATATAAAAAAAAAATTAAAGTCAATCAAAATTTTGACAGCCCAAAAATAATAAACCCAAGCTTTAAAATTAATTCTAGTAAGTTAAAATATATTGGTTTTTTTAATTTAAAAAAAAATTATAATGATGACATAAAAGACTTAATAAATTTTTATTCAAAAATTTAAATTTGGACCTTAGAGTAAATAGCAACTCTTTTAAACTTTAAATATAATTCTATATTGAAATTTAATGTCGAAAAGTATTTATTTTAACATTTAACATTTATTAAAATTATAATTATGTTTCTTTAAAAACTAGCGAATAAACAATAAATAATCTATTAAGGTTTATATATGAAAAAAATTGCTTTAATATTTGGTATAACAGGTCAAGATGGTGCTTATTTATCAAAATTTCTCCTAAAAAAAGGTTATTTAGTTCATGGAGTTAAAAGAAGATCTTCTTTAATTAATACTCAGAGAATTAATGATATATATCAAGATAAATTTAAAAGTAAAAAAAAACTATTCCTTCACTATGGTGATGTTACCGATTCTTTATCAGTTTCAAATTTAATAATAAAAATTAAACCTACGGAAGTTTATAATTTAGCAGCACAATCACATGTCGCTGTATCATTTGAAACTGCAGAATATACTGCAAATACTGTTGCATTAGGTTCTCTAAGAATTTTAGATGCAATAAAAAAATTTAACAAAAAAATTAAATTTTATCAGGCAGGTAGTTCAGAAATGTTTGGTAAAGTGTTGGAGAGTCCACAAAATGAAAGAACTCCTTTTTATCCAAGAAGTCCCTACGCTATAGCTAAAGTATATGCACATTGGATTACTGTCAATTTTCGAGAGTCATATAATATTTTTGCAAGCAATGGAATTTTATTTAATCACGAGAGTCCTTTGAGAGGAGAAACATTTGTTACTCAAAAAATTGTAAAAGGTTTATGCAAAATAAAAAAAGGTCAACAAAAAAAATTATATTTAGGTAATATTTATGCTAAACGAGATTGGGGGCATGCAAAAGATTATGTTGAAGCTATGTGGAAAATTTTAAATCATAAAAACCCTGATGACTTTATCATTTGCACAGGAAAGCAGTATAGCGTAAAACAATTTGTAAATTTAGTTGCTAAAAAGCTTAAAATGCATATTACATGGAAAGGTAAAGGGATTAACGAAAAAGCCTATCTAAATAAAAACAAGTGTATAATAGAATGTAAAAAAGAATACTTCAGATTAGCAGAGGTAAATGCATTAAAAGGGAATTATTTTAAGGCAAAAAAACTATTAAAATGGAAACCGTCAAGAGATATTAATAATTTAATTAATGATATGGTTGAATCAGAATTAAAAATAATTAATAAAAAATAATCAATAAAAATTAATTGTTTTAAGATAAATATATGAAAAGATTATCTGAGGAAAAATATCATCTAATCTTTTTTTTGTTACTTATATTTTATTACCTTTTTGCCAAATATAATTCTTCAGCCTTTTTTTTCGTAAACGATGATTTTACAATGCTAGAACTAAATAATCCTAACTATTTTGAAGTTTTTCTTTTCACTGATAGTTGGTGGAGACCTTTTAAAAATTTATTTTATAATTTTTATAATATTAATTATTATCTAAATGTAGAACATGTTATTGTTGTAAAAATTTTTTTACATATTTTAATTACATTTATAATTTACTTATATTTTGTATCTTATTCAAAAAATAAGCCATTATCTTTAGTTTTAAGTTTATTTTTTTTGTTCCACCAAACTAGTGTTATTGCAATTTATGGCATAGATACTTTTGGACAGCTAGTTT
>MDTG01093977.1_pt1 | contig 38943 bp, 37 predicted proteins | sample 811421 | NCBI WGS metagenome assembly MDTG01 (sample SAMN05326645, study PRJNA326480) | marine metagenome | isolation source: seawater | place: Pacific Ocean: South East | collected 2011 | reverse complement strand
GAGGCAGTTAAGCTATTTGCTAATACTTATTTGGCTATGCGTGTTTCATTCTTTAATGAGTTAGATTCATATTCTTTATCCCATGAGCTCGATACTAGAGATATAATTAATGGTGTTTGCCTTGATGAGAGAATAGGTGATGGATACAACAATCCATCATTTGGTTATGGTGGGTATTGCCTTCCTAAGGATACTAAGCAGCTTCTTGCAAATTATGATCAAGTACCACAAACACTAATCCAAGCAATTGTATCTGCAAATGGAACACGCAAAGATTTTATCGCAAATGTAATATCAAAAGAAAAACCAAAAACGGTTGGTATCTTCCGTCTAGTAATGAAAGAGGGCAGTGATAATTTCAGATCGTCTGCTATGCAAGGTGTTATGAAGCGAATTAAAGCCATGGGGATCGATGTTATTGTTTATGAGCCATCGCTTGATGAGAGTGAATTCTATGACTCAAAAGTTGAAGACTCTCTTGAAGAGTTTAAAATCTCCTCAGATATTATTATTTCTAACCGAATGGCTAGTGAATTAAATGATGTGGCTGGAAAAGTATTTACTCGGGATCTGTATGGGAGTGATTAAATGAAAATACTGGTAACGGGGACAGCAGGTTTTATTGGTTTTCATCTTACCCTTGCCCTTTTAGAGCGAAATAATGAAGTTGTTGGAGTAGATAGCCTTAATGATTACTATGATCCTGCGCTTAAAAAACTGAGATTGGATGAAATTGATATGCATCCACAGTCATCTAGTTTTGAATTTATAAAGGGAGATATTTCAGATAGGGATTTAATGGAGAATCTATTTTCTGATAATCAATTTGACGTGGTTGTTAACTTGGCAGCCCAAGCTGGAGTTCGCTACTCTCTGGAAAATCCTCACGCATATGTTGATTCAAATTTGATTGGATTTGTAAATATTCTTGAGGGTTGTCGTCACTCAAGGGTAAAGCATTTAGTTTTTGCTTCTTCGAGTTCTGTATATGGAATGAATCTTAAGCAGCCGTTTCACACCGATGATCGGACTGATCATCCTATTTCTCTGTATGCTGCGACAAAAAAGTCAAATGAGTTAATGGCGCATACTTATAGTCATTTATTTGGAATACCGATTACTGGCCTGCGCTTTTTTACCGTATATGGACCGTATGGACGGCCAGATATGGCCTACTATAAGTTTACTAAAGCTATGATCGAGGGTGAAAGCATTGATGTGTACAACAATGGAAATATGAAACGAGATTTTACGTACATTACGGATATTGTAGAGGGTATTGTGAAGGTGATAGATAGAATCCCAACACCAAAAAATAATGAATTTTCATCAATATCACCACCATACCGGCTTTATAATATTGGAAACAATAACCCTATAACGTTAAGGAGATTTATCAGTTCGATAGAGAATTCGGTCGGTGTAAAAGCAAAAAAGAATTTGATGCCAATGCAGCTAGGCGATGTAACTGAAACTTACGCGGATATTGATGAATTGATTCACGATATAGGCTTTAAACCTTCAGTCTCGATTGAGGAGGGTATTGGTAAGTTTGTGCATTGGTATGAAGGAATAGGTAAACATCTTAATACTAGCAAATAATAGCATGGCAATAACCTAACTTAAACTTGTAATTCCATTTATTTGTGCTATCTTGTTCATCAAATGAACAGGGCTGAAAACAATTAGTTTGTTCATTTTTAGAGTTTTTCCAAAATTCAGGTCTATAAAGATCCTGCGGTAGCCTGCCCGAATCAAAAACTATTAGTTCCATCCTCTATTATGAATAAATAAGAGCTCGAATATCGTGCTCTCAAGAAGGGTCAAAGCTAAGGGAATTCAGATTATTATTTATGAATCATCTTTGTAAGATAATGTATTTTATGGTTATGAAGTTATTAAAGATTTAAATAATTTAAATTAAGATCTGATCTGATTGTTACTAATAGGGATTCTAAAGAGCTAGGATTGGAGAGTAGTAAATTATTTACGCGCGATATTTATAAGGAAAACTGAAAGGTCAAAGGTTCTTGTTACTGGTTCGGTGTTTTCCGGAATATAGGTAGCTGTTTACTTGGTTGCGCTGAGTCGCTTGAGGTGGACACAGTTGAATTAAGACATATGGATGAGCGGCTTGCATGGGAAGCGATAATGGTTATTATCGATTATTAGAATCAGATGAGAAGATTCAATCTTAGTCTCACAAATCATTTCGATCATTTTAGGGACGTCCCGCTGGCCTCAATAGACCCTCACTTAGTGTGTGAATGTCTGTCATATTTGGGTAGGCGTATTGAAGAACTCTTAAGGACGATTTGGACGGTGCTTGAAAAGATTATATCGAACTAGAAAAATTTTTTACTGGAGTAAATTAGAAAGAAAGCAGTTAGTTTGGTTGGTGGTCAGGGTATGAAATTAGCAGAAGGGAAAAACCTCAAATTTACCTTTTGTCTAAATCACATTTAACTTTCAACGATATGACACCATCGTTCTGATGGTTTGATGTTGAAGGAGGTTAGCGAGCAACTTTAGTTTTTAATCAACCAGTCTTACTGTGACTAACTATAAAGATTTGGAGTCAACTATAATGAAAGCAGTTATTTTAGCGGGTGGTCTTGGTACTAGATTGAGTGAAGAGACGGATCTCAAACCAAAGCCAATGGTCGAAATCGGTGGCAAACCGATTCTTTGGCACATTATGAAAATGTATGCATCTCATGGTATTCAAGATTTTATTATATGTTTTGGCTACAAGGGATATATCATAAAGGAATACTTTAATAATTATTTACTGCACCATTCCGACGTAATTTTCTCGCCACAAGAAAACGATATGAAGATAATAAAAAAGAGAGCAGAGCCTTGGAGAGTAACTCTCGTGGATACAGGGGATAACTCTATGACGGGTGGTCGGCTGCTAAGAGTTTCTGATTATTTGAAAAATGAAGAAGCCTTTTGTTTTACTTACGGCGATGGCGTCTCAAGTTTGGACATATCTGCGACATTAAAATTCCATAAGAAGCATGGCAGAGAGGCAACGATGACTGCTACTTATCCTCCTGGCAGGTTTGGGGCTTTAGAAATTGATGGTGATAGGGTAAGAGAATTTAGAGAAAAACCCAAAGGGGACGGAGCTTTTATCAACGGTGGCTTTTTTGTTTTGTCACCTAAAGTTTTAGAGCGAATTTCTGGAGATGATTGCACTTGGGAGCAGGAGCCTCTGATGGGTTTAGCTGAAGATGGTGAACTGATGGCATTCAAGCATAAAGGTTTTTGGCAGCCGATGGATACTTTAAGAGATAAATTGCACTTGCAAAAGCTATGGGAAAGCGGAGAGGCTCCTTGGAGGATTTCAATTTGAGATAGGCCCTCTTAGAGTCGATTTTTTTAAATAATCAATGAATAATTCGTCAAAGGTTTAACTTATCATGATTGTTGATTTTGATTCGATAATTATTGGGGGTGGTGTGGTTGGCTTAGCCATAGCTCGCTCTCTGGCCGATACAGGCAGAGAAGTACTACTTTTAGAGGCTAATCCGAGCATAGGTCAAGGTATTAGCTCTCGGAATAGCGAGGTAATTCATGCCGGCATATATTATCCATATAATAGTCTAAAGCGACTTCTTTGCCTGAAAGGTAGGAACTTACTGGTTAAATATTGTGAGGCTCGAAATATTAGTTATAAAAATTTAGGTAAGTTAATTATTGCTAATGAGCAGACAGAAATTGATGCTCTGCCCAAAATTTTAGACAATGGTCTCCGAAATGGAGTTTCCGACTTAAGAATCATATTGCAAGATGAACTAAAGGAGCTCGAGCCTAACCTTCGTGCAAAAAAAGCGATTCACTCTCCTTCTACAGGAATAGTTGATAGCCATGGGCTAATGCTGGCTTTACAGGGAGACCTGGAATTAGCTGGAGGGCTTTTAAGTTTTAACAGTGAGGTGCGCGAGGTAAAGAAAATTAAAGAAGGTTTTTTAGTGGGAGTTTGCTCAAGCGAATCTATAGAAGTTACATGCAGAGAGCTCATTAATAGTGCGGGTTTGAACGCCCAAGAAATTAGTAAAAATTTTATAGATGTTGGCCCTACAAGTATTCCAAAAGTAAGATACTGCAAGGGAACATACTTCAGTTTAGCTAAAAATTCGCCTTTTAATACTTTGATCTATCCCGTGCCAAATAGGGCTGGTTTAGGAATTCATTTAACACTAGATTTAGCGGGTCGCGCTAAATTTGGTCCAGACACCGAGTGGATCAATGCGCCAAACTATGAAGTTGACCCCCAGCGTAAAGCAGAGTTTGTTAGTCATATTAGAGATTATTACCCAGATATAGATGATAACGACATACATCCTGATTATGCAGGGATCAGACCCAAAATTGTCGATGCTGGAGAATCAGCTGCAGATTTTAATATTCAATTTAGCGCTCAGCATTCTATACTCGGTTACGTTGCTTTGTATGGCATTGAATCCCCAGGACTTACGTCAGCATTGGCTATTGGTGAATTCGTCTCGAAAAATTTAAATTAGAATTTTTTTATAAATAGACTACTATAAGGTGAAATATATGAAAATTATGGTTACAGGGAACTTAGGCTACATTGGCCCTTCAGTAATGAATCAGCTGAGAGCTTCCTACCCTGACGCAGAGCTAGTTGGCATGGACTTGGCTCTTTTTGCGCACTGCTTGACAGGCGCGTCAGTGTCACCTGAGAGGGTTATCAACCAGCAAATATATAAGGATGTGCGAACTGCTACAAAGTCTGATTTCGAGGGATTCTCGGCAGTAATTCATCTTGCAGCTATAAGTAATGACCCAATGGGTAATGCATTTGCTCGTGTTACAGACGAGATAAACTGTAAATCTAGCATACGGATTGCGAAGCTGGCCAAAAGAGCAGGAGTTCGTAATTATGTTTTTGCCTCAAGTTGTAGTGTTTATGGTGCTGCTTCAGAATTCGCAAAAAAAGAAGAAGATGAATTAAATCCGCTCACAGCGTATGCAAAATCCAAAATTGAAACTGAACTAGGAGTTAAAGATTTATCTTGTGAGAATTTCATTGTTACTTGCCTTCGATTCGCTACTGCATGTGGCTTTTCTGACCGAACTCGACTTGATCTAGTCGTTAACGATTTTGTGGCAGGTGCCATAGCCAATGAAGTCATAAGGATTTTAAGTGATGGATCTCCGTGGAGACCGCTTATACATATTGCCGATATGGCGAGAGCTATTGATTGGGCGGTTAGCCGCAAAGCGTCCGATGGAGGAACTATGCTAGTTGTAAATACTGGAAGTGATGATTGGAATTATCAAGTAAAAGATTTAGCAAAAGCTGTTGCGGCTGAAATTCCGGGTACCAAAATTGAGGTGAACTTGAATGCGCCTCCAGATAAAAGATCTTACAAAGTAGATTTTTCTAAATTTAAAGCCCTCGCACCAGACTATCAGCCGAAGATGTCATTAATCGATACAGTGCGCGAGTTGAGGGATGGACTTGTCAATATGGGATTCTCCGATGGCGATTTTCATAACTCTGATTTGATGCGTTTAAATGTTCTCAACAATCATATCAGATCTAAAAGACTGTCTGATGACCTAACTTGGAAAATGGATTAATCTTTGTTGGATACAAATTTGAAGACTGGATTTAGAGGTTTTGTATGTCACGATTTAAGATAATTAATACTCCCATTGAACACCTTATTGCTCTCGAAACTATAAGGATGCAGGATGATAGAGGATTCTTATCAAGATTATTTTGCTCAAAAGAAATGCGCTCTTTGGGGTGGATAGACCAATTGGTGCAGGTCAATTTTACGAAAACTTTGTTAAAAGGAACTATACGAGGGTTTCATTTTCAAAATCCACCTTATGCTGAATATAAATATGTTAGATGTATAAGAGGGGAAGTCTATGATGTCGCCTTAGACTTAAGAGAGGGTTCAAAAACATTTTTGGAAACACGTGCTCAAATTTTGAGTGAGTGTAATAACATCAGTTTTATAATTCCTCCGGGGGTTGCTCATGGATTTCAAGCTTTAACTGATAATGTGGAGCTTATATATTTCCATTCACAACTATACCAACCTGAATATGATGATGGTGTTAATCCTCTGGATCCTAAAATCTTTGCGAACTGGCCTCTAGAAATTTCAAACATGTCTAAAAAAGATACAGATAGAAAATTCTTATCAGATACATTTAAAGGAGTTAATCTTGAAATGTCGTCACTGTAGTAAAGCCTTAGAAAATACATTTTTGGATCTAGGTTTTCAGCCACCATCTAATGCTTATCTTAGTGCGAAAGAATTGCAAGTCCCTGAAACTTACTTTCCATTGAAAATACTCGTGTGCGACTCATGCTGGTTAGTGCAGACTGAGGATTATTCCAGTTCTGATGTATTTTTTACAGAAGATTATGCATACTTTTCATCAGTATCCAGCAGTTGGCTGGATCATGCGAGCAAATACTGCCGCATGATTATTGAGCGACTAAATTTATCTAAAGATAGTTTAGTCGTCGAAGTGGCATCTAATGATGGTTATCTGCTAAAAAATTTCGTAGCAGCCGGCATTCCATGTTTGGGTATAGAGCCAACAGATAGTACTGCAAAAGTTGCAGAGGAGCAGGGTATTCCAGTTATTCGAGAGTTTTTTGGTATGGATTTTGCCAAAAATAATTTTGGCCTCAAGAAAGCGGACCTCATACTAGGCAATAATGTGTATGCTCATGTTCCGGATATAAATGATTTCACTGAAGGGTTAAAATTCGCTTTGAAAGAGCAGGGAACCATTACGCTCGAGTTTCCTCACTTGATGCAACTGTTGCGCCATTCTCAGTTTGACACTGTTTACCATGAGCACTTCTCTTATTTAAGTTTATATTCTGTAAAGAAAATCTTTGAAGCTTCAGGCCTAAAAGTCTTTGATGTGGAAGAGATTCTCACTCACGGTGGTAGTCTTAGAGTTTATGGTTGTCATTTAGATGATAATAGAAGTACCTCGTTAAATGTTACTGCGATTATCGAAAATGAAATTAGAGATGGAATGCAGCACTTATCAACTTATTTATCATTTCAAGCAAGAGCAGATAAAGTTAAAAATGATCTACTTTCCTTTCTCCTTGAGCAAAAAAAATCCAATAAAACGGTCATTGCATATGGCGCAGCTGCAAAAGGGAACACTATCCTAAACTATGCAGGTATCAAGCCAGATCTTATAGGCTGTGTTTTTGATGCCGCAGAGTCAAAACAGGGCAAATATATGCCAGGCAGTCATATACCTATTATGTCACCAATTGATTTTAATTCTAATTTGACAGATTTCGTATTGATACTACCTTGGAACATTGCGGATGAAGTTAGGAAGCAATTGAATGAGTCGGGAGTTAATAATGTGAAATTTGTAACAGCAATTCCTGAGCTCAAAATCTCATAAAACGCGTGAGAAAAGTGTTTTTCGTGCCAGCTAGGAATATAATTTAATGCATACGATTATGGGAGCCTCTGGATTTTTAGGCTCGAATCTTAAAGTTTATATTGAAAATTTAGGTGAAGACATTTTCCTTGCTCCAAGAGATGTTTATAGCATTCCGAAAGATAAGGAGTTAGGCAATGTATTCTATTGTATTGGTTTGACAGCGGACTATCGTGATAAACCTTTTGAGACTATCGAAGCTCATGTGAGTTGTCTATCTTACGTTTTAAAGAATTTAAAGTTCTCTAGTCTGCTCTACCTCTCTACGACACGCTTATATCAAAATAGTTTAACCGGAAAAGAAGAGGAAGATATTTCTGTAAATAGCTCTTGTGCCGAAGATATTTATAATATTTCTAAACTATTAGGAGAATCTCTTTGTCGCAACCTTAATAATAAAAACATAAAAATAGCTAGGCTATCGAATATTTTTGGACCAGGAATGTGTCATGAAAATTTTTTATATGAAATCAGCATTCAGGCTCTTAGAGAAAATAAAATATGTCTAAGAACAGCGGTAAACTCCTCAAAAGATTACCTTGATGTCAAGGATGCAGTGCCTGTTCTTTACAAGATAGCTACAGGGGGTAAGGAGTTTTCATATAATGTGGCATCGGGTGAAAATACAAAAACGCTTGACATTATTAATATCATCTCTCAAGCATGTGACCTCACGATTAAGGTTAGTGAGAATGCTCCGACAATTACTTCTTCAGCGGTAGATATCCATAAAATACAGAACGAGTTTTCTTTTTGTTGTAAGACGTTCGAAAAGAGCTATATAAGTTTTCTAAAGGAGATTAAATTTTGATCAAAATAGATGATAAAAAGGGTTTGGTAACCCTCGAAATAGACGGGAAACGTATTGAGCATAAGTTTGATACGCCTGAGGCTTTTAAAATAATTTCAGACGCATGGTTGAAATGTGGATGGGATACAAAGTATGTTTATAGCTTCAGTTGGCTAGGTAGACCGATCATTCAACTGCCAGAGGATATGTTAAGAATTCAAGAAATTATTCACGAAGTGAGACCAACGGTGGTTATCGAAACTGGAGTTGCTCATGGAGGTTCTCTTATTTATTATGCTAGTATTTTAAAAGCAATGGATATTCTAGGCAAAGTAGTCGGAATTGATATTGATATTCGTGCCCATAATCGGAAAGAAATTGAGAATCATAATTTATTCAGTTACATTGAGTTAATAGAGGGTAGTTCAGTTGATCAAGGAATCGTTGAGCAGGTTTCAAAGCATGTAAATCATGATGATACTGTGCTGGTAATCCTAGATTCTTGTCATAGCAAGCAGCATGTTCTAGATGAGTTGATTTGTTATTCTGATTTAGTAACAAAAGGCTCATATATAGTCGCAACAGATGGCATTATGGGTCAAGTAATAGGGAGAGATAGGACCGAGGATGACTGGGATTGGAATAACCCTGAACAAGCAGCATTAGATTTTGTAAAAACTAATAGTAGTTTTGAGATTGTAGAACCGATGTTTCCTTTTAATGAAGGAGTCGTCAAAGATAGGATTACATATTGGCCTAACTGTTACGTTAAAAGAGTTAATTAATATTTTCACTTCAATTTAAATATTTATGTTGACAGATCAGGCTCAGTGTTTTGACATTGCTTAATAGACTAACGTTAGTTACTCCGATGTGTGAAGGTTTATAGGTTCTGTGTTTCATTAAATTCTGGGTCCATAGACACTTAGTTGCAATGATTTTGTACGGAATTAAATTATCACTCCATCTAGCATTTGGAGAAAATATCTACCTGAATTCAAAATTACTCAGGGTGGTATCCGTCATATGCTTTAATCGAGAAGTCTTCAATATTAATGGATGTTATTAACAGGAGTATTCTTCGAGTTCTGTTTATGGGATGAATGTTAAGCAGCCGTTTCACACTGATGATCGTACTGACCATCCTATTTCTTTCTATGCTGCGACGAAAAAGTCAAATGAGTTAATGGTGCATACTTACAGTCATTTATTTTTGCTATCTTGTTCATCAAATGAACAGGGCTGAAAACAATTAGTTTGTTCATTTTTAGAGTTTTTCCAAAATTCAGATCAATAAAGATCCTACGGTAGCCTGCCCGAATCAAAAACCATTAATCCAACCTACTATGATGAATAAAAAAGAACTCGAATATCGTCTGCTCAAGCTTCTTGAGCAACAACCAGATATGACTCAGCGCCAGATAGCTAAAGAGTTGAATGTGAGCTTGGGTAAAACTCATTATTTGGTAAAATCTCTCATCGATGTTGGCTGGGTCAAATTAGAAAATTTCCAGCGCTCGGATAATAAGTGGGGTTATGCGTATTTACTAACTCCTATGGGTATTGTTGAGAAAGCGGCAATTACCGTGCGATTTTTGGCGAGAAAGCAATGGGAACATACGCAGCTTCAAAAAGAAATTGATCAGTTACAAGAAGAAGTGCGACAACAGCGAGATTTTAAATAATAAGTGAGTTTGAAATGGCAATTTACAATATTTATAGTATTGGAGTGGCGCTGGTGTACACCAAAGTTGAAGTAGCTAATCAAAGTGAAGGTCAGCTTTATATCAATGATCTACAAAACACGGGCGTGAACTTTCATCGTTTAGATCAAGAGTCATTGCTACTCGAAACTACTTAGGAATGGTGCAATAGTTTATGAAGGGAATAATTCTGGCAGGAGGAAGCGGCACTCGCTTGTATCCCATTACTCGCGGGGTTTCCAAGCAACTTGTGCCTATTTACGATAAACCCATGATTTATTATCCTTTATCTGTCCTCATGCTGGCAGGGATTAAGGATGTCTTAATTATTACTACTTCAGAAGATCAAGCTAATTTTCAACGTTTACTGGGTGATGGCTCAGAAATAGGTATGACCTTTAGCTATGTGTCACAGCCATCCCCGGATGGTCTTGCTCAAGCTTTTATCTTAGGTGAAAAATTTATAGATGAAGATGATGTTTGTTTGGTGCTTGGCGATAACATCTATCATGGCCATGATTTACCCTCATTATTGGCTACAGCCATGACTAATATCCAAACAGTAAATAAAGCGACCGTATTTGCTTATCATGTGACTGATCCAGAACGCTATGGTGTTGCTGAATTTGATGCTCAAGGCAATGTCATCAGTATTGAAGAAAAACCCTTAGAGCCTAAAAGTAACTACGCCGTTACGGGGTTATATTTTTATCCGAATGATGTTATTCAAAAAGCCAAATCTATCAGTCCTTCAGATCGTGGTGAATTAGAAATAACCTCCGTTAATCAATCTTACCTTTCTGAACAACGCCTAAAAGTAGAGTTAATGGGCCGTGGTTATGCTTGGTTAGATACTGGCTCGCATGAAAGCTTGCTTGAGGCCGCCCAATTTATAGAAATCATTGAAAGGCGCCAAGGTTTAAAAATAGCTTGTATTGAAGAAATTGCTTTTCAGCAGGGCTATATTTCCAAACAACAACTGGTGGAGCTTGCTCAACCCCTAATCAAAAATAAATATGGTCAATATTTATTAAAATGTGCTGAAGAAGACTTTTAGGTATGGAGTTTGTATGCCAAAACATACCAGATATACTGACAATTGAGCCTAAATTATATTGTGATGAACGTGGTTATTTTGTCGAAACATACAGGCAAGATAAGCTTGAAGATGTTCTGGGCTATAGGGTTAACTTTATCCAAGACAATGAATCGAAATCATATAAAGGAGTATTACGTGGTCTACATTTTCAGTTACCACCCTATGCTCAAAGCAAATTAGTGCGAGTGATTGAGGGGGCTGTATTAGATGTTGCAGTTGATATAAGAAGAGGTAGCCCAAACTTTGGTCAACACATAGCAATAGAACTATCGAGTGTTAATAAAAAACAAATGTTCATCCCTCGTGGGTTTGCCCATGGTTTTTTAGTTTTGAGTGATACTGCGACTTTTGCCTATAAAGTTGATAATTTCTATTCGCTTGAATGTGATCGTGGTTTAGCGTTTGATGATATTGACCTAAATATCGACTGGAAGCTAAACAAACAAGAATTATTGGTATCAGATAAGGACTCTCAACACCCTCGACTTAAAGATTTAAAAGACTTTTTCGAGTATAACGATAATCACTATGAATAAACTTCAGACCATTTTAGTAATCGGTAGTACAGGGCAATTAGGTCGATCAATTCAGTCGATTGCATCAGACTACCCAGACTATGAATTTATCTTTACTAATCGCCAACAACTCGATTTAAGCAATCAGTCTAGTCTCATTGAATTTTTTGAATGTAACTCCTTTGATATCATTGTAAATTGCGCAGCTTATACCGCTGTTGATAACGCAGAAGCAGAACCTGAACTGGCGAACCAAATTAATCATCTCTCTGTAAGGCAACTCGCCAATATGACCAAACAGCAAAATGCCAAACTCATAAATATCTCAACAGATTATGTGTTTAATGGTGAACAGTATCAACCCTATCTCGAGACGGATGAAGTAGCACCTTATGGCGTGTATGGTCAAACTAAACTCAGCGGTGAGCAAGCCATACAAACTACACTTAAAAACAATTCGATCATTATTCGTACCAGCTGGTTGTATTCAGAATATGGTAATAACTTTGTTAAAACCATGCTTAAGTTAGGTCAAGAACGTGATAGTTTAGATATCATCTTCGATCAGGTCGGCACGCCAACCTATGCCAAAGATTTAGCTAAAGACATTATGGGTATCGTTCAAAGCCAAGAGTTTCGTCAAGCAGATTTCACAACAAATATTATTCATTATAGCAATGAGGGTGTCTGTAGTTGGTATGACTTCGCTAAAACTATCTTTGAATTAGCTAATATCCAGTGCCACGTTAATGCCATTGAAACCAAAGACTATCCAACGCCTGCAAAACGCCCGCATTATAGTGTATTGAATAAAGCTAAAATAAAACAAAAGTTTCATCTGGCTATTCCTTATTGGAAAGATAGTTTAAAGCAATGCTTAACAGCATTGCAGGGCAAAGCATCATGAAAACTATACTTGTTATTGGAGGCGCAGGCTATATCGGCTCAGCGTTGTGCAAATTTTTCGATGAATATTCGTGAACTGGATACCAGGCAGCAAATTAAGGCGCTATCACAAAGAGTAGTTGGAAGCTTTCAATAATGGCTATTATCGGATATTAAAAAATACTCGGGAAATTAATATATACATCCTTTTAGAGTGCAATTATTAAAGTATATTTTTTTAGTTAGCAAATATATGGAAAAAAAATGAAAAAAGTTTATGTAGGAATGAGCGCTGATTTGATCCATCCTGGACACTTAAATATATTAAAAGTTGCGTCTGAATTAGGGCAAGTGTCAGTTGGCGTCTTAACCGATTCAGCTATCGCGAGTTATAAGAGATTGCCTTATATGAATTATGAACAACGTGCAGAAGTTGTTAGTAATTTAAAAACTGTGCATGAAGTGATTCCTCAACACACGCTTGATTACACTGAGAATTTAAAGGCTTTAAAACCTGACTATGTAGTTCATGGAGATGACTGGAAGGATGGTATTCAGCGGCAGACTCGTCAGAACGTGATCGATACCATATCTGAGTGGGGTGGAGAGTTAATTGAGGTACCCTATACTCAAGGTATATCATCTACTGCCTTAAATAAAGCGGTGAAAGAATTGGGTACTACACCACAAATTCGATTATCTAGTTTACGTCGTTTATTGAAGGCAAAACATTTAGTTCGATTTTTAGACCTTCACAATGCGTTAAGCGCACTCATTATTGAGCATACTAAAGTAGAGGTAGATGGTGTTTCTCGTGAATTTGACGGTATGTGGGGGAGTAGCCTTACTGATTCAACTGCTAAAGGAAAGCCAGACATTGAGGCAGTTGATGTAAGTTCGAGGATATCGACTTTAAGTGAGGTGCTTGAGGTTACTACTAAGCCCATTATTTATGATGCTGACACAGGAGGTCAGTCTGAACATTTTAATTTCACGGTGAGGACTCTAGAGCGACTTGGAGTGTCAGCTGTTATAATTGAGGATAAGACTGGATTAAAAAAGAACTCTTTATTTGGAAATGAGGTCTCACAAACTCAGGATAGTATTGAGAGTTTCTCTGAAAAAATTTCGTCAGCTAAAAGAGCTCAAGTAACAGATGATTTCATGATTATAGCCCGCATAGAAAGCCTTATTCTGGAGGCAGGAATGGATGATGCGATTAAGCGAGCTAAGGCATTCCTCCAGGCTGGAGCAGACGGAATTATGATTCATAGTAGGCGGAAAGACCCTGCTGAAATTTTGGAGTTTTGTCGACAATATGCCAAAATCGATTATCGAAAGACATTGGTAGTTGTGCCTTCAAGCTATAATTCTATTACTGAAGCTGAGCTAGAGGAAGCTGGCGCTAATGTTGTCATATATGCAAACCAATTGCTTCGAAGTGCTTTTCCTGCCATGCAGAGAACTGCAGAGAGCATCTTGAAACATAGTAGATCTCTAGAGTGTGATGAAAGTATGCTTTCTATTAAAGAAATTCTAAATTTGATACCAGGTACTAAATAATGATTGATGTTAAAGAGTTTTTTGATTCTTTGGCGAACGAGGGAGTAAGCCGTTTCTCTGGAGTGCCAGATTCACTATTGAAGAATATATGTGCTTACATATCCGACAATACCACCCCAAACGAACATTTAATTACTGCCAATGAAGGCTCTGCCGTGGCTTTAGCAGTTGGTCAGTATATTTCGACTCGACAACCTTCCTTAGTGTATATGCAAAATTCAGGACTAGGTAACGCTATAAATCCATTGCTTTCATTGGCTGACGCTAAGGTTTATGGTATCCCTATGTTAATTATGGTGGGTTGGCGCGGTGAGCCCGGGTTTAAAGATGAGCCCCAGCATACTAAACAGGGTGAAATTATGGAGCATCTGTTGGATGCCTGTGATCTCCCAACGATAATTATTGATGCTGAAACAAAGAGTATCAGGACGGTTCTGAGGTCAGCCATAGCGTTAACAGTCGGCAATAATCAGCCAGTTGTGTTGCTCGTAAAAAAGGACACTTTTGGGCCTTATAAACTCAAGAATAATATACCAGATATTGCTGAATCAACTCGCGAAGATGCTATTAAATTTATCATTGAGGCCTCTGAAATAGATGATATTTTTGTTGCTACCACAGGGATGCCATCAAGGGAGCTTTTCGAAATCCGAGTTAAAAACCAAGAGCCTCATGAGAAGGATTTTTTAACTGTAGGTTCAATGGGGCACGCTAATATGATAGCCCTAGGTGTGGCTCAAAATACTGATAGACGTGTTTTTTGTATTGATGGTGATGGCGCTAGTATTATGCATCTTGGAAATCTCACCTCAACGGGTCAATCAGGCGCTAAGAATCTGATTCATATCCTGTTGAACAACGCTGCACATGACTCTGTGGGTGGTCAGCCAACTTGTGCGGATGCGATTGATCTTCCACTGATAGCTAAAGCTTGTGGATATGCCACTATTAAAAGTATGTCTAATCTCGATGAGATGCGAAATTATATTGAGCAAATTAAGGACCGGCCTGGACCACATTTGCTTGAAGTGAAGATTAAAAAAGGCTCAAGAAGTGATTTGGGTAGGCCAACCTCCAGCCCTACACAGAATAAAGAAGCTATAATGAGAGCCTTAAGATGATCTGATGAATTATTTTAATCCAGTAAAATTAGTCTTTGGCAGTTCAGTAAGGGGGGGAATTACAGAAGAGTGCATCGGTAAAAGCACCCTAATTATATGCTCCTCAACTGCTTATGCTAGATATAGCGAAGACCCCCATCTAAGTGCCCTATTTAGTTTTGCGAGCGTGATATTTGAACATGGTTTTGAAAGCAATCCATCGCTTACTGATATTATTGAAATTAGTAATAAATATCGTGATAGCTCACTAGATCTCATTGTTGGTTTAGGTGGCGGTAGCGCTATGGATGTTGCAAAAATAGCGAGTGTATCTATCTCAGCGATTAAGAAAGGTATATATATTAATGATCTTTTGAGGGATTCAACCCTTTTTTCACGCTTTAAATGCATCGACTGCATCCAAGTTCCTACTACTGCAGGAACTGGAAGCGAAGTAACACCATTTGCCACAGTGTGGGATTATGAAAGTCAGCAAAAGAAATCTATAAGTCATCCGTTGATGTATGCAAGAAAAGCATTTATAGATCCTGACTTTCTCATGGACACCCCAATAGAAGTCGCAGTATCGACAGGTCTTGATGCTTTGAATCAAGCTTTTGAATCGATTTGGAATGTAAACGCGAATGAATTAACTCGTCTGTTATCAAGACAAGCAGCAGTGTTGTCTTTGCAGGCATTACCAATTATAAATATGGCGCTTACTAATTCTGGGTTGAGGTATAATCTCTCATTAGCTAGTTTATTTGCAGGTCTTGCAATTAGCCAAACTAGAACTTCGATATGTCACTCAATATCATATCCGTTAACTTTAAAATATGGAATTGCCCATGGAATGGCATGCTCTTTTTCGATGCTAGAGGTGTTCAAGTACAACTCAGCATTTATAGTAGATGATATCGATTCTATAAAAATTCAGATAAAACAAGATCCTTACATAGCGTTGGAAGATATTTTTAGGCAACATGGAATTCATTTTTCACTCTCGAAGCTATTACCGGAAAAATCAATATTTTCTGAGTCGATTGATGATTTTATTACGGCTGGCAGATTTGAAAATAATATTAGAAATTGTGATCGAACTGATCTTATTAGGATAATAAATAATAGTTATGATTCATTGATTAAATAATGAATTAGTATATATATTAAAAAAATAAATATTAATTCAATACGTCTTGGTCTTCCTATGAAAGCAGTAAAAATTTTAAAAAATTCTTTTCTGTATTTTCCCATGTTATTTCTGAACGCCATTTATCTCATTTCTTTTTTGATACCAAAGAAAAGAGGTTTATGGTTATTTAGCTCTTGGTTTGGGAAAAAGTACTTGGATAATCCGAAGTATATTTATCAAGAATTACTTAAAAATAATCATGATATTCAGGCATATTGGCTTGTTAAAGATAAAGACTTGCTGCATAGGTTAGAGGATCTAGAATATCCAGTATTAAATGCATTCAGTATTAAAGGTTTTTTGCTGCAGCTTAGAGCTGAAGTGGTTGTCTTCACACATAGTGTTCAAAGTGAATTTGTTCCATGCTTAATAGCATCTCAGACCAAAAAGATACAGACATGGCATGGTATTCCAATTAAAAAAATAGGTTTTGACAGTCAAAATACAAAACAGCAGAGGCGAGATAAGAACATTCGTTTTTTTCTCCCATTTCTTAGGGAAGATTACGATTTAGTTACTGCTGTTAGCATAGAGGATAAGATACATTACCACTCTGCATTTAGGATCCCGCTTGAAAAAATCAAGATAACTGGATACCCAAGAAACGATGAAATTTTCAGGAGTTCTAAAAATAAGTCTGAGGATGACAATTTTAAAATAATTTATATGCCAACATTAAGAGGTGTTATGAACGATGAGTTTAATTTGCTTTCAAATTCAAATTTTGATTTTGATTTTGAGTTGATTGACAAACGATTGAGTTCACTCAATGTAACGTTGTTCATAAAGTTACATCCAGTTCAGGTTTTTACCCAAAAAGATAAAGAATTAATTAAAACATCAAAACATATCAAAGCTATTTTTAATGATGATGATGATATATACGAGTCATTAGGAGAATACGATGTTTTGATTACGGACTACTCAGGTATATTCTTTGATTTTATGATTTCAGGAAAACCAATTATTATGGCGCCATTAGATTATGATAGTTATACAAAAAACGATAGGGCGGTTTACTACGAATACAATAGCATATGTCCCTCGCCACCCTGTAATAACTGGAAAGAGATACTTAACTCCATTGAATTATTAATGCACAATCAAGATATTCCAATTCGTTATTATGAGATACAAAATAAATTTCATAAATATACTGATGATAGGAGTTCAGAGAGAGTAATAGAGGAAATCAAAAGGATAGTATCATGATCGATGAGAGTGTATTCAAAATATGGTAATAACCTCTTTAAAACCATACTTAACAGCATTGCAGGGAAAAGCATCATGAAAACCATTCTTGTTACAGGAGGCGCGGGCTTTATCGGCTCAGCTGTTATTCGTCATCTGATTAATGATACGAATCATACCGTGATCAATGTTGATAAACTTACGTATGCTGGTAACTTAGAATCATTAGTTTCAGTTAGCGATAACTCACGTTATCACTTTGAGAGGATTGATATTTGTGACGCTGATGGAATTGCGAGAGTGCTTTGTCAGTGGCAACCAGATATAATCATGCATTTAGCTGCAGAATCCCATGTTGATCGCTCAATAGATATTCCAGGCGAGTTTATTCAAACCAACATTATTGGAACATACAACCTTCTTGAGCAAACCAGAATCTATTGGGCTAAATTAGAGGGAGATAAGAAAGCAGATTTTCGTTTTCATCATGTTTCCACTGATGAAGTGTATGGTGATTTACCTCATCCAGATGAATTTCCAACTCTTGATATAAAAACCAAACAAGAGGCGAACAACTCAAACTCAGCGATGGATAGTGCAATCAAGATCCCAGGCCAGCACCAAGGACTTCCGTTATTTACCGAAAATACATCTTATGCCCCAAGCTCTCCATATTCAGCTTCAAAAGCTGGTGCTGACCATTTAGTGAGGGCTTGGAATCGAACCTATAATTTACCGACTATTGTGACCAACTGCTCTAATAACTATGGACCCTTTCAGTTTCCTGAAAAATTGATTCCACTGGTGATATTAAATGCTCTGCAAGGTCAACCTTTGCCAGTTTATGGGAAGGGTCATCAGATCAGAGACTGGCTATATGTTGAAGATCATGCAAGAGCTCTAGTATTAGTGGCGACCAAAGGAGAGACAGCTGAAACTTACAATATTGGTGGTCATAACGAAAAGCAAAATATTGAAGTTGTTCACACTATTTGCAGGCTACTAGAAGAGTTAGCACCGCAAAAGCCAGAAAATATCAAGCATTATAAAGATCTCATTACTTTTGTAACCGATCGTGTAGGACATGATATACGTTATGCTATCGATGCTAGGAAAATTGCTATAGATCTTAACTGGAAGCCAATCGAAACATTTGAAAGTGGCATCAAAAAAACTGTGCAATGGTATTTAGATAACCAAGACTGGTGCCAGCATTTGCAAGACGGTAGCTACCAAAGGGAGCGTATGGGTTTGCAACCCTAATAGTCATTATTAATGGTCTATAAATGAGATTAAAGACGAGGATGACATTGGTTGAAATAAAAAAATCTCTAGTATAAGTATCTGAACTAGATGATAAATCTGGAATTTTCTTTATGAAAAAATATTCTATAGCTATACCATTAAGTAGTGAAGCTTATAATTTTGCTAAAAAATGCCAGCAAAGACTTCATGATAGTTTATCTATTAACTCTATATTAAATAATGGATCTGATCCGCATATAAATATAATAGCAGGGTCGACGAATAATATTGAAAATGTTACTAGCCTCCTTCATAAAACTTCATTTAAACATAAGCATTTTACAGATTTTATTGGACTAGGTGTTTTATTAACTCCAGATCCTTTAATATATATGCGTTTTACAAACTCAGTTTTTTTAAGAGAACTTAGAAAATATTTATTTACAAAAACTTTGCCTTTTTGGGATAAGTTAATCAATTCAGTTGATGATGATATATGGATACCAAAAGCAACTTTGGCTTATGGAGATCTTTCATTAATCGAACTTTCAAAAGCGTTGATATGCCTAGAAGAAACAAATATTAATTGCAGAATGAAAATAACAGAATTAAGTGTTATAGAATTCACGGAAAATGAGCATGAAGTTGCTAGAATTACTATTTAAAAAAGAGGAATAAGTAGCTATGTTACAGTTATTGAAACAAGGCTTTAACAGGAAGTTCCCTTATATATCTTTCATTAAAATTCATTTTACTCTTATGTACCTCTGTTCTATTTTTCTTGCGTCACACGCGTGTCACAAAATCAAATTTAATAGTAATAAAGATAAGCGATGTTTAAAGATCTTAGGTTGAGAGATGATTAGCTGTGGAGATTTAAAGTAACGGGCTGTAATTTGCAACTCTTGAGGCAAAGTAGATGATATACGACTATTGTATTATCGGTGGTGGCTGCTGCAACATCGGCTCTGCCGATAGGTGGAATGATTGCTCAAAAATGTAATATAGATGTATTTTAAGCAAACGACGTAGACACTCTCATCAATACTTTTTATAAAACTAATCGATAAATCATATTAATCAAGGACATAGCGTGAAAAAAACAATCTTAATAATAGGTGGAGCAGGTTATATTGGTCCCGTAATAACATCTCATTTTCTCGCCGCAGGTTATAAGGTGAATTGCTTGGATCTTCTTCTTTATCAGAACGATATCTGCGTTACACAGCATCTAGATAATCCAAATTATCGGTTTATTTATGGTGATATGGGTGATTTTAACGTAATGGATCGCGCTTGCGAGGGGGTCACAGATGTTGTTCTATTGGCTGGACTCGTCGGTGATCCGATTACCAAGAAATATCCGGCGGCTTCAAACGCAATAAATGATAGGGGAGTTTCGAATTGCATTAGCTATCTTAATGGCAAGGGTTTAGATCGTGTCATATTCGTCTCGACTTGCTCTAATTACGGACTGATCAAATCAAATGAGTTCGCTGATGAAAATTTCCCTTTGAATCCTCTCTCTCTTTATGCCAAATCTAAGGTTGCTGCCGAGAAGTCTCTATTATCTAAGAAAGATGAAGTCGACTATTCGCCTACAATTTTGCGGTTTTCTACAGCCTTTGGTCTTGCTCCTAGAATGCGTTTTGACCTGACTGTTAATGAGTTCACGCGAGAGTTAGCTTCAGGACGCGAGTTGCTGGTCTTCGATGAGCACACGTGGCGACCTTACTGTCATGTCAGAGACTTCGCCAGACTTATCCAATTGGTAATCGAGGCACCTCGTGCCAAAGTCGCATTTGAAGTATTTAATGCAGGTGGATATATCAACAATTATACTAAAAAGGGGGTTGTCGAGATTATCCTCAAATTACTACCTAATTCAAAAGTGCGTTATCAAGAGCATGGCATGGATCCCAGAAATTATAGAGTTGATTTTGAAAAAGTGAAAAAAGTGCTTGGTTTCGAGCCGAAATATACTGTGGAATATGGCGTAAAAGAATTACTTAATGCCATACATGAGCATGTTTTTGATCAAGTCGACACTAGGAGAAACTTTCATGGTAATTATGAAATTGAATACAATGAGCTATGAATAAAACATTAGATCAAAATATACTAGCTGCCATCAACTCGGTTGTTGGTAAAGGTCCAGTTGGGTTACATGAGCCAACTTTTGCTGGAAATGAATGGCTTAATCTTAAAGAGTGTTTGGACTCTACTTTTGTATCGTCCGTCGGTAAATTTGTTGATCGCTTTGAGGATGATCTAGCGACTTACACTGGTGCAAAACACGCTGTAGCCGTTGTTAACGGAACGGCAGCGCTTCATATTGCTTTATTACTTGCTGGGGTCAAACCAAATGAGGAAGTGCTTGTGCCTACGCTTACCTTTGTTGCGACAGCCAATGCTGTTAGCTATTGTGGTGCCACGCCACATTTTGTGGATAGTGAGGGCACCACGTTAGGAATATCAACCGCCAAACTGCGTGACTATCTGCAAGTGCATACCCAGCAACACAGTGGCCAGTGCGTGAATAAAGCCACGGGGAGAGTGATCCGTGCAATAGTGCCTATGCACACCTATGGTCATCCAGCTGACATTAATGGCTTGCTTGCAGTGGCACATGATTTTAATATCGTTATGGTCGAGGATGCCGCAGAGTCATTGGGTAGCACCTATTATGGCCAGCACACAGGTACATTTGGTTTAATAGGTACCCTTAGTTTTAATGGCAATAAAACTATTACTACTGGCGGTGGCGGTGCAATTTTAACTAACGATTCCTCTATTGCGCTTCGTGCTAAGCATATAACCACTACTGCTAAATTGCCTCATGCTTGGGAATTTATTCATGATGAAATTGGTTATAATAATCGCTTGCCCAACCTCAATGCTGCTCTAGGTTGCGCCCAGCTAGAGCAATTACCGGTTAAATTGATTGCCAAAAGAGCCTTATTTAAGCGCTATAAAGCCGTCTTTGCGCCAGTCGATGGAGTCAATCTAGTTGCGGAACCCGCGCAATGTCAAAGTAATTATTGGCTGCAAACAATTATACTAAATTCCGACCACATGCATCATCGTGATACTGTATTACAAACTACGAATCAAGCGGGGTTCATGACACGCCCGGTTTGGCGATTGATGCATCAGCTGAAACCATTTACACAATGTCCACGCATGGATTTATCAGAGGCTGAGCAGTTATCTCTTCGATTAATTAATATACCGAGTAGTCCAAGTTTGTTGAGCATAGTTGAATGAGAAAACCTAGTTTAATTTTAATAGGTGCTGGTGGTCATGCTAGAGCATGTATTGATGTTATTGAGCATTTGGATACTTTTAAGATTGCTGGATTGATAGGTACAGAGGAAGAGCGGCAACTTGAGTGTATTGGTTACAGTATAATAGCGACAGATAATGATTTGCCGGAGTTAGCAACGCAATATCAATATGCGATTATTACCGTTGGTCAGATTAAGTCAAGCCTTGTTCGTCAGAGACTTTATAGGCAGGCTTTAGCATTAGGTTTTGAGTTTCCAGCTATCATTTCTCCAACTGCGCGTGTATCAGGCCATGCCGTGGTGAGAGAAGGAACGATTGTTATGCATGGTGCTATCGTCAATGCAGGCGCTTCAGTGGGCAAAAATTGTATCGTTAATTCCAATGCGCTAATCGAACACGATTCAACCATTGGGGATCACTGTCATATTTCCACAGGGGCTATAGTAAATGGCGATGCTGATGTAGGATTTGGTAGCTTCGTTGGCAGTGGGAGTATTATTAAGCAGGGTATTAAACTAGGTAGTAATTGTGTAGTTGGCATGGGAATTGCTGTTAGGCATAATCATGAGGAAAACTCACATATATTAACAACCAATAAATTATGAAAAATCCCATACTCATCATCGCGGAAGCTGGCGTAAATCATAATGGCGACATGGCTTTAGCTAAGCAGTTGATAGACACAGCAGCTGATGCGGGTGCTGATTTGGTTAAGTTTCAAACTTTTAGCGCCGATCGTCTAGTGACTCAGCAAGCTAAAAAAGCAGACTACCAATGTGTATCCACAGCAAGTGCTGAAACTCAGCACCAAATGTTAAGCCGCCTAGAACTCACTGAAGACATGCATGACGAACTCATTGCTCACTGTGCTAAACGGAACATAGGATTTTTCTCCACGGGCTTTGATATTGAAAGTGTTGATTTTTTAATCAGCCTAGGGATAAACCATCTTAAGATACCCTCTGGTGAAATAACCAATCTGCCTTATTTGCGTCATATTGGTAGGTTCGGTAAGCATGTTATTGTTTCAACTGGAATGTCCACGCTGGGGGATATAGAGGCAGCTATTGACGTGCTAGAGCAAGCCGGTACATCACGTTCACTTATTACAGTATTGCAATGCACTTCGGAATATCCTGCACCTATGGACGAGGTAAATCTGAGTGCTATGCAAACTATTCAAGCTGCTTTTGGTGTTGCGATTGGTTATTCTGATCATACTGCCGGCATAGAAGCCTCCATTGCTGCAGCAGCATTGGGTGCTTCTGTCATTGAAAAGCACTTTACACTAGATAAAAACTTGCCAGGCCCAGATCACAAAGCTAGTTTAGAACCTGATAACCTCAAGTCGATGATTGAGGCTATTCGTAATATAGAAATAGCGCTGGGTGACGGTATTAAGCGTCCCACGTCCAGTGAGTCACGTAACAAGTCAGTGGCAAGAAAATCTCTGGTTGCGAGCAAATGCATTAAGACTGGCGAAGTTTTTAGTGCTGAAAATATAACCACAAAGCGTCCTGGCACAGGCATGTCACCCATGACTTGGGATACTGTGATAGGTCGTAAAGCAGCACGGGATTTTACTGTAGATGAGTTGATCGAGCTATGAATCGAAAAATTTGTGTTATTACAGGTACACGTGCCGAATATGGTTTGTTGCGTTGGGTGATGCAGGGTATCAAAGATGATACTGATTTAGACTTACAAATTATTGCTACTGGTATGCACCTATCTCCTGAATTTGGTCTTACCTATAAGTCTATAGAGGCGGATGGTTTTGAGATTAATCGCAAGGTTGAAATGCTAACCAGTTCCGATACTCCAGTAGGTATTGCTAAATCAATGGGTATAGGCACAATTGGTTTTGCTGACGCATTGAGTGAGTTAAATCCAGATTTAATAATAGTATTAGGTGATCGTTTTGAGATTTTTTCAGCAGTCAGTACAGCAATGGTTGCAAGAATACCAGTGGCACACCTCCATGGAGGTGAGGCTTCTGAAGGTGCTTTTGATGAGTCAATTCGCCATGCAATAACTAAGATGTCACACATACATTTTACTGCATCAGAAGTATATAAAAATCGAGTTATTCAATTAGGTGAGCAGCCTGATAGAGTCTTCAATGTGGGTGCTGTAGGCATAGACAATATAAAAAAATACCCACTACAGTCACGAAAAGAGTTTGAAAAATCCATAAATTTTAAACTTAATAAGAAAAATATTTTAATTACATTTCATCCGGTCACTCTGGAAAAATCTACCGCACAAGAGCAGTTTAAGAATTTACTGCAAGTGCTGGATGGGTATAAAGAAACTCATCTTATCTTTACTAAGGCAAACTCAGATACGGATGGAAGGATTATCAACCAGATGATTGATACTTATGTAACAGACCATAATTATAAAGCGGTCGCATTCAAGTCATTGGGTCAATTAAGATATCTTTCAGCGATGCAATATATGGATGCTGTAGTAGGCAATTCATCTAGTGGTTTAATTGAAGTTCCAAGTTTTAGAATTGGTACTATTAATATTGGTGATAGACAACGAGGTAGACTAAAAGCTAAAAGCATGATTGATTGCAATTATTCTGTTGAAGCTATTCAATCTGCATTCAATGAGTTGTTCTCATTGACATTCCAACAGCGACTTCAACAGGTTGAAAATCCTTATGGTAATGGCGGGGCGTCAATAAAGATAGTAGAAATAATCCGCTCATTCTCATTAAATGGAATATTAAAAAAACAGTTTTATGATTTTAAAAACTAATAATGCATATATAGATTATGCGTTTGAAATAAATTTTTAAGGAATAGTAATGATTAAAAAAAGAGATGTTCAGACTATGTATAATTTGCCCTCAGAGGTGAGATTTTGTAAGAAATGCACAATATCAAACCAGCGACCAAGAATTACATTTGATGAGAGCGGAGTATGTAGTGCGTGTAATTTTTCAGATCATAAGAGAACACTTGACTGGCAGCTGAGAGAGAAAGAGCTGCAAGATCTATGTGACAAGCATAGGAGTAGTGATGGCTCCTATGATGTTGTTGTTCCTTGCAGTGGAGGGAAGGATGGAACTTTTACTGCACATATGTTGAAGTATAAATACAAAATGAATCCGCTTACTGTTACCTGGGCACCACATATTTATACTGATATTGGAAGGAAAAATCTTGATAATTTTATAAATATTGGAGGGTTTGATCATATTTTGGGTTCTGTGAATGGTTCAATGCATCGAAAAATGTCACAACTTGCGTTTTTGCATATGGGTGATAATTTTCAACCATTCGTATACGGACAAACAAATTTTCCGCTTAAAATGGCAGTACAGCATAACATTTCATTAATTATGTATGGTGAAAATGGTGAGGTAGAATATGGCGGTGATATGCAGAATGCGTATAAACCTACGAGGGAAGTTAAAGACCATGATGGTCATTATTTTTCAGGGAAGCCGCCAGAGTTTTGGGAGCAGCATGGGGTTAGTAAGAGTGATTTGCATCCATATATGCCGCCATCATATGAAAGCATAACAAATAATAAGACAGAAATTCATTTCATGGGTTATTATCACCTCTGGGATCCTCAGGAAAATTATTATTACTCCGTTATGCATGCAGGGTTTGAAGCGAATCCTGAGCGTACAGAAGGCACCTATTCAAAGTATGCAAGTCTCGATGATAGAACTGACGGGCAGCATCATTATCTTTCATATATAAAATTCGGTATTGGCAGGGCAACTAGTGATTCTGCGCATGAAATTAGAGATGGAAAAATCTCTAGAGAGGAAGGGGTGTTGCTAGTTAAAAAATATGATTCAGAAATACCTAAGCGGCACTTTAAAGAAACCTTAGATTATTTTATGATAACCGAAGAGCAATATTGGGAAGTCATTGATAGTTGGCGCTCCCCTCATCTTTGGAAAAAGGAAGGCGGAAAATGGGTATTAAGGTTCCCAATATGGAGTGAATTATAATATGTTAATTAAATATCCAGTGCATGTAAATTATGAAAAATTTTCTGATGATAAGCCTTCTGAAGCTAAATATGGTCTTCCATTAGATGTTAAGTTTTGTACGAGATGTGTTGAATCAAATCAAAGGCCGAATACGACTATTGAATATAAACATAATAAGAACTCAAAAAAAGAAGCCGTAGCTTTTGATAAAAATGATGTCTGTGCTGCTTGTAATTTCTCGTTAAAAAAAGAAAAAACTAACTGGGATGAGCGAGAAATAATGCTTCGAGAACTTTGTGACAAGCATAGAAGGTCTGACGGCCGATACGACTGTATCGTGCCAGGATCCGGAGGGAAAGATAGTATTTATGTTTCAAATATATTAAAAAATGAATATGGAATGCATCCTTTGACGGTGACCTGGTCACCTCACATCTATACAGATTGGGGTAGGAAGAATTTTGATTCATGGATACATGGAGGCCAAGATAATATACTGATAACTCCAAATGGTAAGATTCATAGGCTATTAACAAGATTGGCCGTAGATGTTCTATTTCACCCCTTTCAGCCATTTATTTTTGGCCAGAAATCTTTAGCTCCAAAAATAGCTGCTGCAATGGGAATTCCTCTAGTTTTTTACGGCGAACATGAGGCGGAATATGGTTCCGAGGTGGAAAATAATGATGCAAGCACTCAAGACAGTAAGTTTTATTCGAATGTAAATTTCGATGATATGCACCTCTCAGGAGTTCCTGTAAAACAACTGATTGAGGAATTTGATATCGATAAAGCTGAATTGCAACCTTATATGCCAGTAAATAGAAGTATTATTGAAGATAGTAAAATTCAAGTGCGTTACTTCGGATACTATAAAAAATGGCATCCTCAGGGAGCGTATTATTATGCAGCAGAAAATACTGATTTTTCTGCTGCACCTGAGAGAACGGTTGGTACTTACAGTAAGTATAGTAGTATTGATGACAAAATTGATGACTTTCATTATTATACTACGGGGATCAAGTTCGGTAGGGCTCGAGCTACAGAGGATGCTGCGCAGGAAATACGTTCTGGAGAAATAACCCGTGAAGAAGGGGTGGCTCTGGTTAAAAGGTATGATCTCGAATGGCCAGAGAGATTCGCTGATGAAGTGTTTAAGTATTTAAGTATTCCTGAAAAAGAATTTCAAACTGCGAGCAAACAATTTGAACAACCAATCATGGATAGAAGATATTTTACTGACCTTACAGATTCTTTTCGGTCCCCTCACATATGGAAATGGGATGGTAAGATTTGGAAGCTTCGTAACACAGTCTGGGGATAAAAGTAATGGAAATCAGAGACGCGGGCATTTATTACAGTAGGCCTGGATCAATTATAATAGGGGAAAAGTAATGGAAATCAAAGACGCGGGCATTTATTACAATAGGCCTGAATCAATCATCATAGATATTGAAAAATATATAAATAAATACGGATCAGTAGAGCAGTCTAAGCCTAAGTTTTTTAATATTGGTGCAGGTATGTGGGAACATCCGTGTTGGACAAATCTGGATCTTCCTGCCCAAACGGCAGAGTTTGCAAAGATTCAAGCACCTTTTGTGTCTCATGATTTGGCTAATAATCCAAAGTTGCCCATAGAATCTGAATCTGTTGATGCATTTTATTGCTCACATGTTATCGAGCATATTCCAGAGTCTGCAGTATTGAATATGATGAAAGAGAGTTTCAGGAGTTTAAATAAAGATGGTATTTTAAGAATAGTAACAGGGCCATGTGCCGATCTGGATTGGTCTGCATTAAATAGACAGGATGAGCAATGGTGGTTTTGGGATGAAAATTTTAAATTAGAGGATGGGTCCCCCTCACGTATGACTATATATGATAGATGGTTATATGAAGTGGCGACCCCAAAGTCACCATTTTCTAAAACAAAAAATGAAAAAAAGTATACCTCTTCAGAAGTTGAGGCCTTAGTTAAAAAATATAAAGACTCACCAAATTTGTTATTAGATATAGTTACAGATTCTATTCCATTTAACGCAAGTTCAGCAGGAGATCATATAACCTGGTGGAATTATGATAAATTGAGAGAATTCCTACTAAAAGCAGGTTTTAAAAATATTTGTAGGTCTGGTTACGGTCAAAGTAATTCATCTTGGATGCGTGATTTGACTTATTTTGATCAAACATACCCTCAAATCTCAGTTTATGTTGAGGCTACTAAGTGAGAATTGTTTTAATACCAGATAATAGGTTTATATAATCTAATGCGTAATATAAGGCTTATTGCTCGTTTAGATGTAAAGTCTCCTAATCTTGTTAAGGGCGTTCAATTCGAAGGGCTTCGAAAGCTGGGGGATCCAAATGAATTTGCATTAAAGTATTACTTGCAAGGCGCCGATGAAATCTTTTACACGGATATAGTCGCCAGCCTCTATGGCCGTAATAGCTTATTGGATATTATAGAAAAGACTACTGATAATGTTTTTGTACCAATTACCGTTGATGGTGGTTTGCGAAGTATTGATGATGTTGCTGCCGTTTTGAGAGCTGGAGCTGATAAAGTAGCAATTAATACCGAAGCAATTAAAAATCCGAATATAATTACTGATGTTTCTAGAAAATTTGGTAGTCAATGTATGGTTTTATCTATACAGGCAAAGTGGCAAGGTGATCATTGGGAAGCTTATTATGATAATGGTAGAGAGCACAGTTATTTAGATGTTATCGAGTGGGCAAAGAAGGGTGAAGAATTAGGGGCTGGCGAGATAATATTGACTTCTGTTGATAAAGAGGGGACTGCAAAAGGTTTCGATGTGGATCTTATAGAAGCAGTTACTAATGTTGTTAGTATTCCTGTGATTGCCAGCGGAGGAATGGGACGGTTGGAAGATATAAGCCCTGCGATTAGCGATGGCAATGCTGACGCCATAGCAATAGCACATGTATTGCACTACGATCAATTAACAATTAATGATATTAGGGAGTATTGTATTAAAAATGACTTTCCTATTCGATCATATACATCAGTGTGACAGATAATGAAAAGCGTTGTAGTTATAGATTATGGAATGGGCAATCTAAAAAGTGTCCAAAGAGGGCTAGAGCAGGTTGGTGCTAAAGTAATAGTGACATCTGATCCTGTAGTAATTGCTAATGCGGATCGTCTTGTTTTACCGGGTGTTGGGGCTTTCGAGGATGGGATGAAAGGCCTTCGTGGTGCCGGAGTACTTGGTGCAATTAATGATTTTGTTAAATCAGGTAATGAATTGCTAGGTATTTGTTTGGGCATGCAAATGTTGCTAGATCAGAGTGAAGAACATGGAAATCATGATGGTCTTGGTCTTATATCTGGGAACGTAAAGGAGATTCCCAAAATTTATGATGGTGATTTTGTTAGAAAGATTCCGCATATTGGATGGATTGGGATAGAACCACCTTATTATCAAGATTGGAAAGGCAGTTGTTTAGAGGGAATAGAACCGGGTGAGTATTTTTACTTTGTTCATTCTTTTATGTCTGTCACAAAAAATAAAAAGAACCTATTAGCACAATGTGAATATGAAGGGGCGCTGGTCTCTGCTGCTATAAAAAAAGATAACATAACGGGATTGCAGTTTCATCCTGAAAAGAGCGGGCGTGTTGGCTTGAAAATCTTAGATAGATTTATGACGATGTAATTGCCCTAAAAAACTGTAACAACACAGATACAGGCAATTAGGCTTGTTAATTGATCAGAAATTATTTAATTTATTTGTAGATGCACTTGAGCAATAGAGATTGAAATAATATTTATCCAGCTAGCAACTTCAGCAAAAAAAACTAATCATAAAGAACATTTAAAATAGTAGTTAGGCATGAATGGCATCTATATGTATATCTCTAATTTTATTGAGTATACAACCTATAGTAATACCAAGAAATGAGAGTAAATATAAATAATAATCGAATAATTTAATCAGTAGATTTATATCAAGAAACTTATTTAAGTCTATTTGAACGGATGTTAATCACGGGATAATAAAATGTATGACTGGAAAAAAATAACCCTCAAGCAGACGGATACGATGAAAAATGCAATTGTTACTCTCAACAAAGAGTCGATGCGTATTGTAATGATTGTAGATGAAAATCAGAAATTAATTGGCACAGTCACTGATGGCGATATTCGTCGCGGTTTAATTAAGCATCTTTCATTAGAAACGCCTGTTAGTGATTTTATGTGTAAAACTCCAACTACCGCATCAGAGACGGATAGTGACGAAAGTATCTTATTAGAGATGAAAAAATTAGATCTATTGCAAATTCCAGTTGTTGATAGTAACAAAAGGATTATTAGATTAGTTTCACATCAACAAGTAACAGAAAAAGAAAAGTTTGGTAATCCAGTCTTTTTATTGGCTGGAGGCTTTGGAAAGAGGGTAAAACCATTAACAGATATGACACCAAAGCCAATGTTGAAAGTTGGCACTAAACCTATACTTGAGAATATTTTAAATCAATTTATTGAGGCAGGTTTTAATAATTTTTATATTTCAACCCACTATAAGTCTGACATGTTGCGTGAATATTTTGGGGATGGTAGCAATTGGAATGTAACTATTAAATATATACATGAAGAAAAACCTCTTGGCACTGCTGGTGGACTTGGTCTTCTACCCCGTAATTTAATTAATTTACCAATAATAATGATGAATGGTGATTTGCTTACTAAGATAAATTTTAAAGAGTTGCTTGATTTTCACCTTAAGGAGGATGGAGATGTAACTGTATGTGCGCGCCAATACGACTTCCAAGTGCCTTATGGTGTAATTGAGACGACAGGTAAGCAAATTACTTCTATTGTAGAAAAGCCAATTCATAAGTTTTTTGTAAATGCTGGTATTTACGTTCTTAATCCATCTATGCTTGACACTATTGACGGTAATAGTTACTTAGATATGCCAAATTTTCTAGAAGAAAAAATAAATAATTCAGCTCAAATTAGTATGTTTCCTGTGCATGAATATTGGTTAGATGTGGGGCGGATGGAACAGCTTGATAAAGCCCAAAAAGACATCGAAACATATCATAATGATTGATGATAAAAAAATATTAGCGATTATTCCTGCGAGAGGTGGAAGCAAGCGTTTACAAAGAAAAAATGTACTTGATTTAAATGGAGAGCCCTTAATAGCATGGAGTATTAAGGCTGGAGTAAATAGTAAATACATAGACAAAGTCGCTGTTACAAGTGATGATGCTGAGATCCTTGGGATTGCTGAGCATTATGGGGCTTTGACAATCAATAGACCAGCTGAGCTATCAAGCGACATCGCTGCAACCTTTGATGCAATCAAACATGCTATAGAGAATCTAGAGAAACATGACTATGTGGTATTGTTACAACCAACCAGTCCTCTCAGAAATGAGAAGCATATAGATGAGGCTATAGAGTTATTAAAAAGTAAAAAAGCTAATGCAGTGATTAGTGTCTGTCAAATGGATCATAGTCCATTATGGTCCAATTTATTGGACGACAGCTTATCTATGAAAAACTTCTTGAGTGATGAGATTTTAAATAAACGAAGTCAGGATTTAGAGAGATATTATAGACTTAATGGGGCTATATATATTTGTCAAATTGGAAAGCTTTTAGAAGAAAAAAGCTTCTTTTTAAAGGATAATATTTTTGCATATAAAATGGATAGAGAAAGTTCAATTGATATTGACGAAAAAAGTGATTTCTTAATTGCAGAATATTATGCAAAAAAATACCGTTCAGTCTAGATTTAAAATTTCTCCTAAGATGTGATTCAAATTTTCGAGAGAACTCCTATTTTTGATTGATTTTCAAAATGAAGGGATTGCAAAAAAATTAGTTGGTCACAGCAGTGTTCATAATAATGATACCCCTAAAATCTAATAACCATCCATAAGCAATCCTCCTAGGAAAGTGATAATGATGTAAAAAAGGATTATAAAGTAGATATGAAAAATAAATTTTTACTATTGGATGGAGATTTACCTGAGTCAATAAGTGGTGCGAGTATTTATGTTCTCCACAGTGATCGCGCTCTTCGTTTGGCGAGCCAAGCCGCTGAGCAGTCCTGCACAATTGAGGTGCTTCCAATTGAGGCTGAAACCCGAGCAGCTTTTGCAGAAGACGCAGCATTTGAGCGGACGCGTTATGAAAAATACATTCCGTTGCTCTCGAGTCGACTTCGTGAAATTCACGGAATTGACAAACCGGACCTATACTGGGAGCGAGTTTTAGGTTTTACTCTCTTGATACATATTTCAAAATGTCGGAGGATTTTCCGAGCTGGTCAGTTAGTAACTGAACATGGATTGAGTGTTACGGTTACCAATCAGTCAGCAATAAATCTTGGATACATTCCCAGTGATGAAGTGGAGCATCGTGAGTTTTTTGAGAATAGCGATGGCTCTGATGAACAGTTAATGCATGTTTATCTAGATCAGCTCCAGGATAAGGTACCCAGCAGAGGGAGAACGATATCTCCAGACGACTCTATGAAGATTATTCCTTCGTCGTCCATTTTTTCTTCACTGAGATCTTATATTGATTCTATTTGGAGAAACAAGAGCATTGTTTTCCAGGAATTGATTGTTCAGTTGGTAAGATTATTAGTTTCACCGAAAGTACTGCTACTTAATGTGCATTGGGAGAAAAAAGCTCTCCAACATATGGAACTGCGATCGCGAGGCAAGGTGCAAGCTCGCCATCTGTCTCTAGACAGGGGCGTTTACGAAAATCAAATCAACTGGGAAGCCCGAGCAATATTATCAGAAGCACAAAGTCATTCAGATGACTTTGATAAATTCTTTTTCGCAAGTCTATTTCGTGCTGCCCCATCAACATGGTTGGAGACGTTTTCAGAAAGATTGAAATCTACTAGAGTATTTTTGAAGAGCTTTCCACAACTTACTCATTTGGCGAATGAAACATTATGCGAGGATAGTTTGTTAGTTATTGCAGAAGCAGCTGAGCTTAATATTACAACGATTCATACCGAGCACAACTACTTACAACAACAGTATCTTGGAAATATAGTTTGGTACATTCTCAGAAAAGTAGATTTGTTCTTATCATTAGGCTGGTCATCACCAACCAGTGAAAAAGTTATTCCAGCTGGTTCCAATTTTAAATGGATAGAACTTGGCGTTAAGAAAGTCGCTGATATTCCTATTCTCTATATAGGTGATAGTGCATTCGTGAAGCCTCCTATTTCTAGCTCCGGCTATGGTGAATGCGGCTCACCAAATGCAAAAAGATATATAGAATCAAAACAAAGTTTTTTTTCAGCATTAAGTCCTGATATTAAGACTAAGATTTACTATCGTGATTATCCTGAATTTAAACGCACATTGTTGCCAGTTCACCGTTTGGATGAGATCTTTCGAGATGAATATCATTATCAATTTGGTACTGTAGATACTGATGGTCGAGTCAATATGACAGCGCTTTTAGCGCGCTGCAGGATTCTTATTGTAGATTATTTGTCAACCCCTTACTTACAAGGTTTAATAGCCAATATTCCCATGATTGTGTTGCTGAACCAAGATGCATATTATCTTGATGATAGTTATTTAGATTTCTTTGATGAGGTAATTGCTGCTGGTATTTTTCACACAGATCCAGTTTCGGCTGCTGCTTTTTTATCTCGTGTGGTAGATGACCCAAACCGCTGGTGGCAAGGTTCTTCAGTTCAAGCGGCTCGGCGCAGTTTTGTTGAGCAGAATTTTGGTAAACCTGAAGATTTAAATCTTAGACTTATTGCCTTTTCAAATGAAAAACTTAAATAACTCAAAAGTGAAAACTAAATAAGTAAGGACTATATCATCTTGTTGAGATTTTTTGCTGCGACCACCAAGAGTTCTAAGATTCCACCACTTGCCGCTCTAAATAATTTACTTTGAGAGCCAAGTGAATTTCAACGTAGCGTATAAAGAATTGTATCTGCTCTTCGGAGATTTTTAGTAGAGCTAAAAAAATTAATTAGTTAGGTTATGGATTGAGCTTTAACGAAATGGGTTAGGTTGTTAAGCTTAAGGTCAGAATTAAGGCTGAATGTATTTTCCAATCTTAATGTGAATTGCATTAATATTATAACTAGGAGATTAGATGTCAAAAAGTAATGAAAAATACTATTCTGGAGAGTCTGGTGAGGCTTATGCTCGACATATTGGGCAAGACGAAGTTTTTCATCTAGGGCACGTATTGCAAAGCAGGGATTTTTTACCCTATTTAGGCAAAAATATGGATGTTTTAGATTTTGGATGCGGGAACGGCGCTCTTGCTACAATCATTTCCAAGAGCGTCCGAAGTATTGAGGGTCTTGAGGTAAATGACTATCCCCGCTCACTCGCTGAAAAAGAAAACAATTTAAAAGTCTATAGCAGTATCCAAGAGTTATTGGTATCTGGGAAAAAGTTCGATGCAATCATCTCTAATCATGTTCTTGAGCACGTACCCAATCCAATCGAGACACTCAAGCAGCTGAGAGAATCCCTCAATCCCGATGGAGTCTTTGTGACTATGTTACCTATCGATGATTATCGAACTGCAGAAAATAAGCAGTGGCAGCAAGGGAATTTGGATCGTCACCTGCATACCTGGACACCCCTCCTTATCGGTAACACTTTTGAGGATGCTGGATATCTTCCAACGACAATAAAAATTGTTAAATCTGCTTGGTCCGAGCGCTTTTTCTTCTTGGGTACTGGCTTCATGCAAGCAGTTGTTTGCCGCTTGTTGTCATCATTTTTGAATAGAAAGCAGCTGTTTGTGGTGGCTCAACCATCTCGTAAATGAGCACTTTATAAAGTGTCCCTCAATACAAAAAAAGTAACTTAGCGGACTCGCAGTTGATGGTCGAATCCATGGATTCGAAATGAACATTATACATTGGAGGATAGCGTGACAAAAAACGAACCAAGTATCTATATAGTTGTGTTACATTGGAAAAATTATAAGGACACAAAGGCATGTCTTTTATCACTTGAAAACGTTACTTATAAAAATCGTGACATTATTATAGTTGATAACTTTTCTGATGATGGTTCGATAGAAAAGCTTAAAGAGGAGTTTCCTTATGCAAAGTATATTCTAAACAGCAATAATTTAGGGTTTAGCTGTGGTGTTAATGTTGGTATGCGAGAAGCTTATAGTCTAGATGCTGACTATGTGTTGGTATTGAACAACGATACAATCGTGGAACCTGGATTTCTTGAGCCCGCGATACTTGAGGCTCAAAAGGAACCAAAGTTGGGTGCTGTCACTGGAAAAATAATGAGGAAGAGCGCACCGAACATTTTTTGGCATGCCGGCGGTCACATTGATCTTTTTCGAGCATCTGGCGTCTCTAGAGGCATGGATAAAATTGATCAAGGTCAGTATGACAATGTCTCTTATACTGGTTGGGCATCAGGAGCCATGTGCCTTATTCCACGCTCGACTTTGGAAACCATAGGTTATTATCCAGAAGAATATTTCTTTGGTTATGAAGAGTGGGATTACTCTACAGCCATCCTCCGCGCCGGCCTCAAAATAATATATGTTCCAGAGTTCAAATCTTATCATAAAGCCGATGGGAGTTATAAAGCGGGACATCCTGTGTTAAATATTTATGCTGGCTATCTACAGAAAATGATTTATGCTGAAAAGTACTTGTCACCTATTATGTGGAAAATATGGCAAATGATTTCATGGATATACATGAGGGTCTATTGGCCAGTTTTGGCACGTGATGGTTGCAAATGTAATGAAGATTTCAAAGTTCGTCTGAGAGCTGGATTTATGGCTTTTGAAGATCACAAGCATATTAAGCATGTGAGATTGTCTCATTTGGAAGAGGCGGCAAGGCGACTTGGTCCTTCACCGACATGGGGTACTGACTGGATATCCAAATAGAGACTGACATGAAATTCATATATCAACTTGGGCAAACATTTCAGTCGATCCACACCCTAAGATGCTTATCAATGTTATTACTTCACCATTCGTTTGAAAATCGGCATCTTAAAGAGTCCCTATAAAAGATGATATATTTGATGGTATTAATTACTGGATTTGCATTTTCAACGCTTATTCCTAGAAGTAATTTTTTCTTTTACTCATATCTATTTCTGTTACTGATGCTTGCCAGTTTCAGATACGGTGTTGGCCCGGACTACTTTGCGTATGAATTTTTATACTCTCTAGTCAGCACGTCAGTCCTTGATCAGTTTGGAGTAGAAACAGGGCAGGAGATATTATTTAGGCTTTTAGGATCAATCTTCAATAATATTGGCCTTTCATACCAACAATATCTAGCTTTATCGGCATTAATAACACTCTACTATATAGGCAAGATATGCAAAAAATACAGTCAATATCCTGTATTTTCGTTATATATATTTTTTTGCCTTTTCTATTTTGTATGGGTCTTTAGTGGGATAAGGCAAGGATTAACTATTGCAATTGGGATTTACTATTTGCTGGAGTGCTTGCAGAATCGCAAGCACATCAAATTTGTAAGTATTGTTTTTATATTGAGTTTAATTCATGCCGCATCACTTATTTTACTTCTATTTTATATTCTGGCTCATCTAGATTTAAGAAGACAGACCCTTTATTTGGGTATTTTTTTTGGCTTTTGCATCTCATTAATTCCTGCTGCAAATATGATGGATTTTTTTAATCACCTTCCTTACGGTGATAGAATTGAATTTTACTTCAGTACAGAAGGTAGTGAATCTAGTAGATTTTTTATAGATTTCAAAAGCATTTCTAGATTAATTCTTTTTCTTGTAGTTGTTGCGTTTGCCAAAATCTACGATAGGGGTAGTGAAATTCAAAGAAAGATAATGGGTCTATATATCATAAGTTTTGGAATCTATTTCGCTTTGAAATTTGTCGAGATACTGGCTGCACAGGCTTCAATATATGGGTTCGTGCTAATTGTTTTAATTTTACCAAATATTTATGGCCAACTAAAAGTTAAATTTAATTCAAAAGTATTTTTAACATTTGTTTCAATACTCAGTATATCCTTTTATTTCAAAACGTTATATTCGATGGAAGATATGAGTTATTTGACTAACTCTTCACTACTTACCCCTTATACTAATATTTTTAATAAATCAGAGTATTACTTTCCAGGTGAGATTTGATTATATGAAGTTGGCCATTAGGAGTATTAGATAATTATAATGCATGGGATGACTCGTCGATAGGAGGAGAATGACCTATTGTTGCTGATGAATTTGTCCTTTCAACTAAAAATAAAAATGGAGATTAATACATGTTTAAAAAAAGCGAAATTAAAGAAGATGCCTTTATTATTGCAGAAGTTGGGCAAAATCATCAAGGTGAACTTGATTTGGCGCGAAAATACATCAAAGATTTTTCAGATATAGGCGCTAATGCAATTAAGTTTCAAACCAGAGATAATAAATATCTCTTTTCAGAAACAGCATATAACAAATTATATAACAGTGAAAATGCATTTTCAGAGGTGTATGGAAAGCACCGTGAACAATTGGAGCTTAACCCAGAATGGTTGCCAATACTGAAAAAAGATTGTGAAAAGTATGGTGTTAAATTTATGTCCACTCCATTTGATGAGCCAAGCTTAGACTTGTTGTGTGATATTGGGGTAGATATTCTAAAAATAGCATCATTTGATTTGGGGAATTTACCATTTATTGATCGTATTGCAAAAAAAGGCATACCAGTTGTGATTAGCGTGGGTGGTGGTAATTTTGAGCAAATTAAAGAGAGTATCTCAATTTTAAGTGAGCACTTAGACGAGATTGTTGTGCTTCACTGTGTTTCTGAATACCCTTGTAATCATGACCGATTGGGGTTAGACAATATAGAGTTATTAATAAAGGAATTTCCTGAGTGTGCTGTAGGGTTGTCAGACCATTTTAATGGAATATCTAGTGGACCCGTAGCTTACATGAAAGGTGCAAGAGTATTTGAAAAACATGTCACATTAAATCGAGCATGGAAAGGAACAGATCATAGTTTTGCTTTGGAACAACATGGCTTTAGAAATTTTGTTAGAGATATAAAGCGTGTTCCAGAGATGATGCCTCCAAAAGATGAAGGAGAATTGGGTAGAGAGACAGTATTTATGAAACTTGGAAAGTCAATAGTCGCAAATATAGACTTGACAGCTGGTGATGAATTAAACCTAGATAACCTATCTGGAAAAATTTTTGAAGATCAATACATTCCAGTTCGAGAGAGCAATCAAGTTATTGGAAAAAAATTAAACAGAGCTATTAAAAAAGGGGATCTAATAAAATATGAGGATTTTGAGTGAAGATCACAGATGAATTGGCAAAAAAAATCTCAGTAATAAAATTTCTAGCCTTTGATTTTGATGGCGTTTTTACTGATAACTTAGTATATACTTCAGAAACAGGTGAGGAGTCTGTTGCCTGCTGGCGTAGTGATGGACTAGGGTTGTCAAAATTAAAAAATATTGGGATACCTGTATGGGTAATCTCCACAGAGAAAAATTCTGTGGTCTCTAAACGGTGTCAAAAACTTGGAATAGAGTGTATACAAAATTGTGATGATAAACTTTCTGCATTAATTAAATTACTAGATCAATATCAATGCGAAATTGAGGATGCAATATTTGTTGGTAATGATATAAATGACAGTGAATGTTTAAAAAAAGTTGGACTGCCAATTATTGTCGGAGATTCACATCCAGATATTCAACATCTTGCTCACTACAAAACAAAAAAAGATGGTGGTAAAGGAGCTGTACGTGAAGTGTGTGATTTAATAATTAAATACCATAAAAGTGCAAATAAATAGAAAAAATGACAGATTCAATTTTTAATATCGAAAATAAAATTGTAGTTGTAACAGGCGGCATGGGGCAACTTGGCCAAGAGTTTACAAAAACATTATTAAAGAATAG
>MDTG01011466.1_pt1 | contig 38982 bp, 29 predicted proteins | sample 811421 | NCBI WGS metagenome assembly MDTG01 (sample SAMN05326645, study PRJNA326480) | marine metagenome | isolation source: seawater | place: Pacific Ocean: South East | collected 2011 | reverse complement strand
GTTGTCTTTTGCTGATGACGGGACGATGGTTTATTGCAGTGCACGAGAGGATTTAGCGGTGGCTAAAGGAGACCCCAAGGATCTCTATATAGCTAAATTTAACGAGGTCACCGGGAGTTGGGATACGCCGATTAACATGGGGATCCCAGTTAATGCGCCGCCAGAGATCAGTGTTGATCCTTTAAGAAGGGGCGATGATAGGGAGCCATGGATAACTGGGGACGGAAATACAATTTACTTTAAATCAGATCGACTGGCGACGACAGTTCCTCGTAACAACAACGATTTGTTTGTCACTCATAAGGTAAACGGAGAGTGGACCAAGCCTGAGATCGTAGGGTTTCCGATCAGTACGGACGAGGGCGACGAGCACTGTCCGGCGATCTTGCAGGATGGAAAGACCTTGTGTTTTGCTTCTCGTCGTGACGGAGGTTTTGGGGGTTCAGATATCTATTGTTCTGAACCCGATAGCGACGGCAATTGGCTTGAGCCTGTCAATCAGGGGCCTACCATTAATACCGCAGCTGAGGAATTTCATTTTTCTCAAGACAAAGATGGAATGGTCTACTTCACTTCAAACAGACCAGGTGGCTTTGGTGGGATGGATTTATGGGGTGCAATGCAGACCTCCAAAAATCAGTGGGGTCCAGCGAGGAATTTAGGATCACAAGTAAATACTGCCGGTTCCGATATGTGCCCAGCACTTCCTCCGGGTTCTGATACGTTTACCTGGTTTTCTAGTCGGTCAGACAACAGTTTCGGTAACATTGATATATTTTGGACGAAGATGGTTAATGTGCGCTGAGAATTGCAGCTCTTAATTGGGCAAGCCTTAGAGAAGCCAAGAGCTTTCCAAAACTAAAACCTACCCTAAGAAAGTTGATTTCTATGGTAATGCCAGAGCTATAAGCTCAGCTGGTGTTGCGCCACCGCCAATAAACATTGCGACATATTGAACTCCCTCATGTTCGTATGTGAAAGGTAGTCCGGTTTGGTTGCTTGGGAGGCCTATCTCTGCCAGGATCTCACCGGTTTGTTTATCTACGGCCCTGAAGATTGGACTGGCTCCCGCAGCACCGGTGCCTTCGCCTACAAACAGCAAAGTTTTTGTGAGCAAGACTCCTGCGCGGGTCGGAACACCGGTTCGTGGTATATCTATTCCCTGCAATAAGGGATGATTAGTTATTCGATCTGGGGTATCTGCATTTGCGATGTGCCAAAGATGGTCGCCGGAATTCATATCGATGGCAGTGATGCGGCCGTATGGAGGTTTTACAATATCTAGGCCTTGTACTCTCGGAGCTCTCACACCAAAGCTTTGACTAAAATCGATATCAGAGTCTGGATTCTTTGCCAACGAAAGCACCTGTACTTGCGTCCTAGACGGCACGTAAAGAATTCCCGTCTCGGGATCAAGAGCGGAGCTTTCCCAGTTTGAACCGCCAGTGGAAGAAGGTAGGCTCAGAAGCCCACGAGTTCCGTCTGACGATTCTGCAAGTGATGGTGGTGTGAAAAATTCAGGGCTTAAGCGAAAGCCCTTGATAGCCTCCAAGGCGAGCGCTCGAACTTTAGGTGTCCAGTCTATTAAATCTTCTTCGCTAAAGCCTTGGCGATCAAACGGTGCTGGTTTGGTTGGAAAAGGCTGTGTGGGTGAGTACCACTCACCGGGCACGTCTCCGGCTGGTACCGGCTGCTCTACGATTGGCCAAATTGGTTCGCCCGTGAGCCTATCAAATGTGTAGACCCAAGCTTGTTTAGTTACCGACATAACGACCTTGCGGCCGTTTGGTAAGTCTGCAACGATTGGAGGCGACGGGACATCCCAATCCCAGATATCATGATGGATGAACTGTTGATGCCATTGTCGTTCCCCGGTTTGAATGTCTAAAACCACTAAGCCACTAGAAAATAAATTATCACCATGTCGGTCTCCACCATAGTAGTCTCCTGTAGGATCCTCGACTGGTAAGTAGACATGTCCTAATTCTGGATCGCCTGACATGGGTGCCCAAACGCCAGAATTGCCTGTAATGTCATTGCCAGTTAGCCAAGATTCGTAACCGACCTCGCCAAACTCGGGAATGGTATGAAAGGTCCAGAGTAATTCGCCAGTCCGAACATCGAAACCTCTGATATCGCCTTTTGTATTGAACTTTGATCGCGGCCGTCCACCAGTGCGATGGGCTGCCCCAATCACGATAACGTCATTCATTACAAAGGGCGGAGCAGAAATACCAATATCAGGATAGGGGTACCTTGGGTCGTCAGCATTCCGTAAGCCTAAATATAGGTCTACGATGCCGTTATCGCCAAAACTTGGGTCTGGAATGCCTGTTTCCGCGTCTAGTGAGATCAATTGGTATCCTGGAGATACGTCGATCACCCTTGAAACATCGCCATCGCGCCAAAAGGCAACGCCTCGTCCAGGACCTTTCCTTGGTGCTTGATCAAAGCGATCTCCCTCTTCATAACGCCATAGCCATAGAACTTGCCCCGTCGACGCATCAATAGCTGCCACGTTTCGCGTGCTAGCAATGTTGGCATAGAGAATGCCGTCAACTTCAATCGGTGTTGATGGATTATTAAAGTCCGTTGACGGGCCGAAATTTTCAGTTGAAAAACGCCATGCAATTTCCAAATTAGCTACATTCTCTGCATTAATTTGATCGAGAGGGGAATATCGTTGTCCTGCCATATTAGATGTATAGACCGGCCAGTCTCCGTCGTATACACTTCTCCCCGGTTGGCTCAAAGCTGTGGACGCGAAGGCCATTAAAGCAAGAATTAGTGTAGTTGCAGAAAACTTATTTTTTTTTATTTTCACTTGTTGTTCTCCTGAGTTAAGAGGCACCAGTGGTGCGATTAAACTCGCCTTTCCATCACAAATATGACGATTTAATTTGGAAAGAGTCTGTCGGTAACCATTGGAAATTGCAAGTAGGCGAACGAACATATTTTACTAGTTAAGCGCAGGCATTAATTCCAGCTAAGTGTTGATGCCAGAGTATGTTTAGAATATGTGGCCATTTGCTGAGAGGGCCCATTAACATAATTACGTTGATGATTCGGGGCATAAGAAGGAAAAGTAGATGAGTTTGGAATTTATTAGCAGTGATGATCAGTTGTACCGACCTGTTCTGGCTTACGATTGGCTTGAATATCAGAGCGATGTTAATCCTGAAAATATTGCAATTGTGGATCTCGATTCTGGAAAGAGCTTTTCGTACAAAGAGTTTAATGAGCGCGCCACTAAACTTGCAAATTATTTTCGTAATGATCTGAAGATAAAGAAATCCGACAGGGTCGCTATTCTAGCGAAAAATGGGAACGAGTATCTAGAGCTCTATTATGCTTGCAATAAACTTGGTGCAATTTCGGTATTGCTTAATTGGAGGTTAACGACAAGCGAGTTAGAATTTATTGTAAATGACTCTGAACCAAGTCTCATCGTTTATGACGAAGAGTTCAGTGAGCAGGTCGTTGAGCTCATTGATCTTTGCTCGATCAACGACGAATTGCGAATTAATCGAGGTGCGGCTGATAATCCTTTTGAAGCCGTGTTAGCAAAGTCTTCTCCAACTCCTTTACATGCTTCCGGCAGTCCTCTAAGGCTGATAGATGTCCAAACAATCATGTACACTTCCGGAACGACCGGTAAACCAAAAGGCGCAATGATTACTCATAACATGACTTTCTTTAACGCAGTGAACTCTGGTGTTCCTAATGGTTTATCTACAGAAAGTGCCAATCTAGTTATCTTACCCCTTTTTCATACGGCAGGTCTTAATTGTTACATGAACCCAGCAGTTCATGCGGGTGCGACAAACGTAATTATACGAGATTTCGATCCCGAAGACTGTTTGAAAAAAATTACAGATCCAGATTTGGGAATAAGTCATTTCTTAGCTGTTCCGGCGGTCTACTTATTTATGTCTCAATGCTCATATTTTGATAAGGCTTCTTTTGATCATGTAAGGCACGCGGCAGTCGGTGGAGCCCCAATTCCGCTCGCTACACTATTGACGTGGCAGGGAAAAGGACTTCCTCTAAAGCAAGGTTTCGGTATGACTGAGACAGCCCCCTCATGCTTGTCTTTACCGAGTCATAAAACGATAGAAAAAGTGGGGTCAGTAGGCTTGCCGCTCCTGCACTGTGAAGTTCGTATTGTCGACGAGCACGGCGGAGACGTGGCTCAAGGAGAAATTGGTGAGTTATGGGTGAGGGGGCCAAATGTTTGTCCCGGTTACTGGAATCGACCAGATGCAAATCAGAGCTCGTTTACTGATGATTGGTTTCATACAGGTGATGCGGCAAGGCAAGACGATGATGGGTATTTCTTTATCGTAGATCGGAGGAAGGATATGTACATCTCAGGTGGCGAAAACGTTTATCCAGCCGAAGTTGAGTCAGTCATCCATGAGCTTGCTGGAGTGGGTGAGGCCGCTGTGATTGGTGTTCCGGACGAGAAATGGGGAGAGGTTGGTAAAATATTTCTTGTTTTGAAGCCAGATTCCGATTTGTCTGCTGGCGAGGTTCTTGATCATTGCGCGGATAAGTTGGCTACGTTTAAAGTGCCGAAAAGCGTCGAGTTAATCGAGGTTCTTCCCCGAAACGCAAGCGGTAAAATTTTAAAAAGAGAGCTTGCTTAATTTAGATTTCAATTTTCTCCTGCATTTCTCTTTCGTAGGCTGAGGGAAATACCAATCAATCCAAGCCCAAAGCCTGATATCAAGAGGGTCGAGGAAGCCACCTCTAGCCCAATGACTTCCAGAGAAGGCAGCGCAATAAGACCTCCTCCAAAGCCAGTCAGAACTCGTCCAAAAATGGCCAATGGAGTTTTTTTATCTAAAAAACCAACACCCAAAACATAGTGTTGGAGTGAGCCAGCAATAAAGATTATGCCGACAGCAACCTTTAGAGTCGCGAAGACTGTTTTCTCCAAGTTGCCGGACATTATCAGGGCGGGTTCAAGTACAAAGAAGAACGGAATAAAGTAAATTATGCTGCCAAGTCTCATTGCTTTGAAGCCGGTAGATAAGGCTGAAGCATCTGCGATGCTCGCAGCTGCAAACGCTCCCAATGCGACGGGTGGTGTTATGAATGACAGCATGCCCCAGTAAAGAATAAAGAGGTGAACGCTCATTGGGTCCAACCCTCCTTGAATGAGTGCGGGTGCGAGGACTATCGCAAGGAAAACATAAGCGGCTGTTACGGTCATTCCAATACCTAGAATAAAGCTTGTAAACGCTCCCATGAGCAGAAGAAGAAGAACTGAGTCCCCTGCTAAATAAAGTAAGTCGTTCACGAGAGTTCCGGATAAGCCCGTAACGGATAGGGCTCCCACAATTAAACCGACGCCAGCCATAATTGTCAGCAATTCCATCAACAGTTTTCCTGTTGCAACTAGAAAATTGCCTGCCTTTGATAAGTTCCAGCGATGTTTTGATGAGAGTTGGTTTAAAAACAGTAAAATCCCCGTAGCAATAAAAGGTGCGATTGCTTCTCTTTGAAGATAAACCAGCAAAAAAATTAGCGTTAGAAACGCAGCAACATAATACCATCCCCGCTGTAAGGTTTTTATCGGGCTCGGCAAATCTTCTCTTGGTGTTCCTTCTAATCCTTTTCGAGCGGCGTAGGCGTCTACTTGAATAAATAATCCAAAAAAATACAAGAAAGCTGGAACGGCGGCAGCAAGAGCAACATTGGTATAGGGAACATTTAAGAATGTAGCCATGACGAAGGCAGTTGAGCCCATGATCGGAGGAAGAAGAACGCCTCCCGTCGAAGCGCATGCTTCAACTCCAGCCGCATACTCTTTCTCAAAGCCATTTTTTTGCATTGCGGGAATGGTCATTTGACCTGTCGTCAGAACATTGGTAATAACACTGCCGCTCATCGATCCCATCAGTCCGCTGGATACAATTGCTACTTTTGCAGAGCCTCCTCGAACGTGACCAAATATAGCAAGGGCAAGATCTATAAAAAATTTACCGCCTCCCGTATGTTGTAATGCAATGCCGAAAATTAGAAATCCTATGACAAGTTCTGCGAACGCTCGAAACGGGAGCCCCAAGATACTTTCGATACTCATGACATGATAAGAGGCTGTCTCCGTTGGCGATGACGCCATACCGGAGATGCTGCCCGGCAGTTTGTCGGCAAACATTGGGTAAAGCGAAAATAGCAGTACGAGGATAAAGAGCACCATTCCCCCACTGCGACGCAATGCCTCTAGTATCAGTGCCCAAAGCATAAAGCTCAGCCAAGCTGCGTGTAAGGGAGCAGCGAACTCCCAGCCATAATCGAGCATCGTTTCTGCATTAATAAAAAAGAAAGCGCAAGCGGACAATGTCAGGAAGCTAAGCGTTGAATCAAGCCAGATACTTTTTGAATTTGTAGTTGTAGGATAAATCAAAAAGCATAGTGGGAGCAGCAGGCCCAGTAGTGCATAATAATAATGATTCTGAACGGTGATTATATTGCTCAGAAGGGGCGCATCAGAAAACAGACGTAGCGAATCCATTGCTAAAAATCCGCTTGCAACGGCTGCACCACCGCTCAGCCATTGAATGATGGTGGGTATTTTTTCTGTTCTGTTTGTCATTCTTGCCAAACCGGGTCGAACCCAGCTTCAGAGAGATGTTTGGCACGAGTCTGTTGCCAAATGGTCGCAAACGATTCGTTATCGGGACTCTCGTTGATCACTTCTGCCCATGCTGAAGATAAAACTTTTTGGCGACGGATAAGCGATTGGTTGTGTGCTTCAAAAGATTCCGACCAAACCCCGATTTCACGCCAGTATTTGACTGCGCCCTCATGGTAAGGAACGACCCAATCGAATACTTGGGACTCGACCGCCCATCCTATAGCTCCTGGGTCTGAATCTTTAAAGTCTGCATAGTTCTCGTTGATGGCTCGGGTCAGGTTGTAGACTAACGCGGGATCCTGTCCGATTAACGTGGTCAGAAGAGGGTAGGGATAGGTCCCAGCTTCATGCGTGTTATCTTTGCTTACGGACGCGCCGCGTGTCGCAATATGTTTCGTGAAGTAAGGACCTATTGCTGACATTCTGTCCCAACATCCCTCGTCATCATGTGGAGCTGGTAGCCAAAAAATTCCTCTTGGGGAAGCCTCAAGGCGGAACGGAGGACCTGAAACAGTTGTGCCAAAGGCAACATCGACATCGCCATTAATGATTCCATTCCAGCTAGCTTCGTAACCTGGGAAGTCCACTCGAACGACATCGTCCCAAGTTAAATCTCCGCATGCCAGATATGCTTCCATAGAAATGTTTAGGGCAGGAGCAGCCCTTACGTAGGGTACGCGGCGTCCTCGCAGATCTGAGAAACGGGTGATGCCTGTATCAGCGGCTGCGGCTACGGCCTGATTACTGAGACCGTTTGACGTCATTAACAGCCGAAGGGGTTGAGGCCCCCACTCTCTGCTCGCAAATTGAAACATTCCCTCTTGTGCTAGGTAAGTGGCTACTCCATTTGCTGTAAAATCGACCCGACCCATTTTAAGAGGTAATAAACGAGACACGTCGTTTTGGCCGGGGATAACCCGTAGTGTAACGTTATACTTTTCTCGTAGCATTGCGCCAATCGCGACCGCCTGATTGTAGCCGGTAGACCCGAGGTTGTATGCTGTCCAAGCGATCTGACGAGGAAGCTGAATTTGATCGCTTTGACTGATAGAGAGGTTCGAAATGCAGATAAGAGGCAGGGCGGAAAGGGTTAGGAGGGTTTTTCGCGGTCGACCGATTTTCGATTTCCAATAATTCAGGGTGAATGCCACGAAAATCTCCTCAAAAAATAAAAATTTAGAATGCTAAATCCTAGCTTTGATGATAACAGAACAGATGACTTTGAACATAAATGAATTAGCTTAATCTTGTAAAACTGAATGCAGTGAAACCTTATTTTATTGCGTGCAATGTTTCTCAAATCGGGGCTACAATAAACTAGGATTCCGCTTAATGTCTATTAAGAAGAAGTTATAGTTTTCTCAAGAGAGTCGGTGAGTTTTTTGAAAAAGGAGAAAGTGTCTTGAATCGCTTCGCTATTATTGTTTCTATTCTCATAAACACAATTTATCCCTTTTCATACGCCGCAGAATTTTCGCAGGTCCGACCCAGCGCTGAAGAACAGCTGCAACTTCCGGCAGAGAGCTGGCTGACTAATGGAGGAGACCTTTTCAACCGTAACTTTTCTTCTTTGGAAGAGATAGATAGGTCAAATGTTAATGAGTTACGTCCAATATGGCGTTCTCATCTCAACGGCTCAGGGCTTCAAACTAAATACTCAGGAGAGGCCCAAGCTATTGTTCACGAAGGAGTGATGTTTATTATTACCGGCGCGGACGATGTGTTTGCTCTCAGCCTTGATTCGGGTGAAATTTTATGGAGTACAGAAGCGAATTTAACCGATGAAATATCAACTATATGTTGTGGTTGGACTAGTCGTGGTGTCGGCTTCGGTGAAGACAAGATTTTTGTTGGGCAGCTCGATGGAGTTTTAAAAGCATTAGACAAGGAAACAGGGTCAACTATTTGGAGTGTCCAAGCGGAGAATTGGGAAGAGGGTTATACCATTACGAGTGCTCCATTATATTTTAATGGAATGGTCATTACAGGATTTGCCGGAGCCGAGTTTGCGGCACGAGGAAGGGTAAAGGCATTTAACGCAAATAATGGCGAACTTCTATGGACCTTCTTTACAGTTCCGAGCCCGGGTGAAAGCGGCTTCGAAACGTGGCCCTCGGATAACGACGCATGGAAAACTGGTGGGGGAACTGTCTGGCATACACCTGCAGTGGACCCTGACCTTGGAATGATTTATTTTTCAACCGGCAATCCGGGGCCGGACTACAATGGATCTTCACGAGCGGGTGATAATTTATTTACCGCCTCGATTGTTGCTCTCGATGTTTATACAGGGGAGTACCGCTGGCATTTTCAGCAGGTTCATCATGATATTTGGGATTTTGATGCTCCTAATCCAGTGGTTCTGTTCGATCTTCCATATAATGGACGCATTAGAAAGGGCCTAGCTCAGGCCGGTAAGACAGGTTGGGTTTACATTTTAGATCGAACGAATGGAGAGCCGCTTGTTGGGATTGACGAAAAGCCGGTGCCCCAGGAATCTCGTCAAATGACTTCGGCAACACAACCGGTGCCGGTCGGTGATGCTTTTGTGAGCCAAACTTTGGACATTCCTGCTGAAGGATTCGAGCTTGCGAACGGCGGCGCCATTTTTACGCCATTTTGGGAAGATCCAATACTGCTCCGACGCAGTGAGGCGAATTGGCCTCCCAGTGCGGTGGATCCTTTGTCTGGCGTTATGTATGTCTGTGCAGGCGAGCGCCAGGCGGCATACTCAACGCGGGAAGGGTTTGAGCAAGTAGAGCCGGGAGAACGTTATGTCGCCGGTAGCATGAGGTTTGCGCCGATTGCTACAACCGGTGTGGTTGCGGCGGTAGATTTGAGAACAAATAAACTTGTCTGGTCGCAACGATGGCCGAGTCGTTGCTATAGCGGCCTTGTGGCGTCGGCTGGTGGGTTAGTGTTTGCCGGACGGAATGACGGACGCTTAACCGCAATGGATTCTCGGAATGGAAAAAAATTGTGGGAATTTATGACTGATGCAGGGGTCAATGCGCCTCCGACGATTTATGAGCACAACGGCAAGCAATATATCGCAGTTCTGTCAGCCGGAAATTTGCTTGCAAGCACAAAGCACGGTGACAGTGTCTGGGTCTTTGGTTTAGATGAAGATGGTCTGGAATCAACGATCCAAATTGATGAAATAACACCACCTTTAGCAAACGATCAAGGTTTAGCTTTGTATCGCCAAAATTGTGTCTTTTGTCATGGCTTGAGAGGAGAGGGCGGCCACAACGGAATGCCTCTTGAAGGTCTTGCAGCTTTCCATACAAATTACGTTTCTAATATTATCAGGGGAGGGAAAAACAACATGCCATCGTTTGCATCGGTGTTTTCTGTTAATCAAATTAGATTAATTGCTGAGCATGTTAGGACTTTAAATCCGGGAACCTTAAATAGGAATTCACAGTAAATTTTTGCAAATTTTGTTGGGAGAGTAGTCGATATGGACAGGTTTAAAAGATTTAGGTTAAGCATCGGGGTAATCCGCGTTATCCTTATTTTCACAGGAGTCGTTGCTCTGGTCGGCTGCACCCAGGGCGACAATGAGCCAGAGGTTGTTAGGTTGCTGGACGGTCCGATAATTGGACCTGAGCTGCATGATAGTATCGGCGTCAATATTCAGGGGCCCTCTTTGATCAAGGTGCCTGAATGGCTACCGAACAAGCTTGGTAGTTATTATCTTTATTTTGCTGACCATAAAGGGAGTTATATTCGATTGGCATACGCCGATAGTCTGCTTGGTCCTTGGAAAATCTATGTGCCGGGAACTCTGCAAATCGAAGAGTCTTATTTCTTAGTCGAGCCACCAGAGATCTCGGACCGGCAGGTGGAGGAAATGGCTGCGCAACGTCAGTCAGACTGGACAGCGGTTTCTCATGATTGGCGAACGGAATTGACCTCTCCGCACATAGCATCGCCTGATGTCCATGTTGATGACAAAAATAAGCAAATTATTATGTACTACCATGGTTTGGACGGGCCAGGGCGTCAGCTTACACGGGTAGCTACCTCGAGTAACGGGATTGACTTTACAGCGCAACCCCAGAATTTGGGAAGAACCTATATGAGGACTTTTGATTATGAGGGATTCATATACGCAATGGCGATGCCTGGGCAGTTTTACCGTTCGAGCGACGGGTTTACGAACTTTGAAGAAGGCCCGAGACTTTTCAATGCAAACATGCGTCACGCAGGGCTTCTGGTCAGGGGTAACACACTTTATATTTTTTGGACTCAAGTCGGAGATGCTCCAGAGAATATAAAATTGAGTACAGTTGATTTAACAGAAGAATGGACTAGCTGGTCAGAAACTAAAGCGGTCGAAATTTTGAGACCTGAGAAATCTTGGGAAGGTGCAGGCGCAGCTGTTGAGCCATCGGTTCGCAGCACAGCCTACGGAGTTGTCAATCAGCTTCGTGATCCAGCGATCTTTTCTGAGGGAAATCAAACATACCTTTTGTACACCGTCGGAGGCGAGGCGGGAATTGCTATTTCGGAATTGAGGTTTTGAGTAAGTTATTCTCAATTTTTTTGGCCGTGATAAGCAATGAAGCTCTGATATGTTGGAGCGATTTTTAAATAGGACCTAGTGTGTTTTTGGATCGCACTAGGCATAGAAAAAGTTTTAGGGCTAGGTCCGGGTCTAACAATTTTTTTGCGTACATTTCCCAGCGTAATCATTATATATAAAACTATGCAGCATGTTTTAGCGTTTCACGCTTTGTGTTAATTGAGGAGTGAAGTATGAGAGCGCTATTGGTAAATGGGCTAGCACAATCCATGTCCGAGGTGGATATAGGGGGGGTGAAAGATTTGGCATTAGTATTGGGTGTTGAATCCGTGGTTGGCGATAGTCTGGACTCAGAGCACCAGATTTTTTTTGATGAAGATTGTTTTATAAAACAGACTAATGGACGGTTTCAGATAGATGCTCTCCCTCCGATAGCTGGGAAAGCTGTTTTAGCGAGGGTGGTTGACGGTGAGTTTTCTGGTGTAACTTTGGGGCTTAACGAAATCGAATCACGGGTTAAGTTTCTCTAGAAATTAGGAGTCTGTTATGCCGGAAGGGCCCGAAATTAGGCTTGCTGCAGATCGAATTGCTAGGGTTATCGAAGGGAAAAAAATTAAAAGCGCGAAGTTTTTTATCGATCATCTGGCAGAATATGACCAATTATTTACCGGTGTATTGGTTCGTGAAATACAGACTAAGGGTAAAGCGCTACTTACCCACTTTGAAAACGGATACACAATCTATAGTCATAATCAGCTTTATGGTCGGTGGTATGTACTATCTGGTGATAAGAGGCCGAAGACATCGCGTTCTTTGAGATTAGCCTTACACACAGGCGACCATACTGCTTGGCTTTACAGCGCTACCGACATCAGTGTTTGGAAAAGTAGCAGCCTCGGGGAGCATCCGTTTCTATCAAGACTAGGTCCAGATATTTTAGATTCTTCTCTGACCGCCCTTGATGTGGAAGACCGCCTTTGCAGTAAAATGTTTTCTGGACGTTCCCTTGGCTCGTTATACTTGGATCAAAAGTTTCTGGCCGGCATAGGAAACTACTTAAGGTCAGAAATTTTGTTTGACGCGGGATTAAGCCCATTTGCTCGACCAAAGTCACTCGGTCTAGATGCCATACGGAGTCTTTCTGCCGCTACATTGAATATAAGCAGAAGAAGCTACAAGACAAAGGGAATAACTAACCGGCCAAAAATTGTAGAAGATCTCAAAGCGGCTGGTTGGACAAGATCGAAATATCGCCACGCTGTTTTCGGTCGTGAGGGCGCAAAGTGCCACATGTGTGATTCCAAAATCGCTAAAGACGCAATTGCCGCAAGACGAATATACTACTGCGGAAATTGTCAGGAGGTTTGATTTGTTCGACCCTAGGCGTGCGCTTGAAATAGTCAGTTAAACGAGGGAAAAATTGAATCCATCTCACAAAGACTTCTGGTTTGTCCCGCTTGGCGGTTGCGGTGAGATTGGAATGAACCTCAATTTATACGGGCATTCTGAAAGTTGGTTAATGGTTGACTGCGGCGTTACTTTCGAAAATGATTCTAGCTCGGGCGGGGGAGGGAACCTAGTTGAAATGCCAGACCCAATGTTTATTGCCAATCGTAGTCAAGCGCTGGTGGGAATGGTTGTTACTCATGCTCATGAAGATCATATCGGTGCTATCGCCCACCTTTGGGATCAATTGAAATGCCCGATCTATACGACAAGATTTACTCGAGAAGTGCTTCTCATTAAGTTTTTAGAACGTGGAATCAAACCTCCCATTATCTTGGTAGCTCCCGGCGAACAAATTATTATGGGACCTTTTCAGGTGACATGGGTTCCAATGACGCATTCTACTCCTGAGACTAATGGGCTACTGATTGAAACTGAAGTTGGCAAAGTCTTCCATACGGCGGACTGGAAAGTGGACAGTGCTCCGGTTTGTGGAGAGTCGTTTGATTCGAAACATATGGAGAGCTTGGGAGCGTTGGGAATAGATGCAATTATCTGTGATTCAACAAATGCTTTACAGTCGGGAAGTTCAGAGTCAGAGGCGGCTTTATTTAACGGTCTTTTGTCGGTGATTGAGGATGCGCCAGGACGTGTTGTAGTCGCTTGTTTTTCTAGCAATGTTGCAAGATTGCAAACCATTGGGAATGTTGCGCATGTCACCGGTCGGTTTCTTGGTTTACTTGGACGCTCTCTTCAAAACATGCATTTGTGTGCAAAGAAAGCCGGATATTTGAATGAAAACTTTAATTGTATTGAGTCGGCTCATCTGGGGTATCTACCACCTAACGAAGTCCTTGCCATTGCGACTGGAAGCCAGGGGGACGTTGGGGCTGCATTAATGCGATTGGCGAGTGACACCCATCCCAATTTGAGCTTAGCACGCGGTGACCGAGTCGTTTTTAGCTCCAAAACGATTCCTGGTAATGAAGAAGCTGTTGAGAGACTGGTCGAGGCTCTGGAGAATCTTGGGGTGATTGTGATTCAAGCTGAGTACAAATCGATGCCGCTGCATGCAAGTGGTCACCCATGCGTGGAAGAGCTAACCCATATGTATTCTTCGGTTAAGCCGAGTATTTCCATCCCGGTGCACGGAGAGGAGAAGCATATGACTCGGAATAATCGAATCGCGGCGAATGCCGGAGTTAGAACTCAATTGCAGGGTCGTAATGGTGACTTGTTTGATATTGTCCATGCGAAGGTTCGGCGAAAGGCCGTACCTGTTGGCAGACTTAGATTGAATAAGCACAACGGCAGTCTTGAGCAGGTTTCGGCTTAAGCCCTCGCGCTTGGTGTAAAAATGATCCTTGACATGGAGCATACCCAAGCTCTCAGAATGTCTCGATAAGTGAATGGAATTATGAATGTTTTAAGGCGGTTCTTGAAAAGATCAGATATTTCATTATTATTACGTTGATGTTACTTATGTAGGGGCTGGTGGCCGTTGGTTTTTGATAACCCGTTTATCAATAGCTTCTGGATCTCAGCGCAAGTCCTGACTAAGCGGTGTAAAAGAATATTTATCCTAAGGAGAACGTTGAATGCTCAGTTATTTTTTAAGATCTTGTACTTTTGTGGTCGCTATCGGTCTGGTTTCACTCGGTAATGCTCAAACAAAAAGCTTTTATGCGGCCCACCATGATTATAACGTGGTGACGGTAGCTGAGGGGTTTGCTCAGCCGTGGTCAATGGCATGGCTTCCGGACGGTGATATGTTGGTTACTGAAAAACCGGGCAGATTGCGAATAGTTAGAGATGGGCAATTATTACCGGAGGCAGTTGCTGGTGTTCCAGAGGTGTTTTATACCGGGCAAGGTGGATTGTTTGAAGTTCTGCCTCACCCCAATTTTGAAAGCAATCGCTGGGTTTATTTGAGCTTTGCAAGGGTCGAAGGGGAAACCTCAGTCACTGCAGTGATTCGTGCGCGCTTCGAAAACGATCGCTTGAATAATGTTGTTGAGATTTTTGCGGCGACGGCATCTGGCTTCGGTCACTATGGTGGCAAGATGGTTTTCGATGAGGAGGGCTATCTTTTCCTTACGCTAGGAGAGCGCCAAGCTCCAGCTCGAGGTGATCTTGCAGCTCACCCAGCGCAAGACCTCACAAACCATCACGGCGTAATTGTCCGCCTTAATGACGACGGTTCAGTGCCAAGCGACAACCCCTACGTGGGTGATTCTAGTGTGCTTCCAGAAATATGGAGCTATGGACATCGCAGTCCCCAAGGCCTAGCAATTCATCCTGAGACAGGCGATCTCTGGGGCACAGAGCATGGGCCGCAGGGCGGGGATGAATTGAACCTCATTCAACCAACGCAAAATTACGGCTGGCCTGTGATTGGCCGAGGCGTAAACTATGGTGCGAAAGGTTCGCCAATACATGGCGGGTTCAGTCAAGAGGGTATGACCCAGCCAGTGCATTTCTGGGTGCCGTCGATCGCTACCTCTGGCCTTATGATCTATGACGGTGATAAATTTCCAGGTTGGCATGGAAGTATATTTTCCGGCGCGCTTGCTGGAGAGCAGCTTGCTCGATTGCATATGAGTAGTGATTATCAAGAGGTTATTACTGAAGAAACGCTTGCATATGGTATGGGGCGTATCCGGGACGTACGCCAGGGACCTGATGGCTATATTTACCTCGCCATTTCTGATGGTAACGGGGCTGGCCGAGGAAGTTTTGAAGAGACTGCTATTATGAGGTTAGAGCCGGTAGATCGCTAAAAGATTGTTGAGTTGAATAGTAAAAAGGATAATCGGCAAAACTCTGCTGATTATCCTTTTTTTACTTTTATTGTTTTGTAAACCTTTAAGGAAACTTTAGTAGTCGGCGTAATATGTTCGCTAGGCATCATTTTTTTTACGCACTCTTATATTTTAGTTCCTCGTGTAGACTGAACCTGAATAAATAAGAGTCTCTAACGCAATTTCGCCCTCGCTCCTTGTTTTACGCCCCGTTGATTCCTCTCCTTCCATCGTAATCTTGTAAATGTGTTTGCCCTCTACCTGGTTCCAAGTTCCATCAAGAGACCCAAAAATTCGAGTGCCGTCCTCAAGCATGGCCTCGCCAAGCCAGCTACATGTTCCACTTTTTGCATCAGCTTCATTGAAGTTTTCAACGAAGGTCAGTGAGCCAAATACGCCACCATAAACCGAAACCTCTCCGCTAAAGTCTATGGTTGAGACAACCTGGTTAATTGCATTCCGTGAATACGAGCTACCCATGTGTTTTAAAGAAAAGTCTGTAATTTTTTCGGCCATTATTGATTCTCCTTTTATGATATGTTGAGAAAGTGGATCGAGGTTACATCGAAAAAACATGAAACGCACTACTATATTTTTACTTAATTGGCAGTTAGTCTAAATAACATGTTTGACGAACGATTTGATTATTAAATATGAATCCTACAGAACAGAAGTGTAGTAGAGAGTCTCTAGAAAAGGTTTTTTAGGCGGCATTTTCCTTTAGGTATTGGAGAAATAGATGTTAATTCGTAATCCAAGATTTTCTTTGATCCAATTAATTTTTTTTATAACGATAGGTTCGGTGTCAAAAGCACAAGAGATTTCGCTTGGTGTTCGTGCATTAACCGAACCGACAGTTTTTAATACTTTTGAAGTTGAAGAAGTTGAGCTTGTTCCGGTTGTTTCAGGATTATCAAATCCGTTCGGCATGGCTTTTCGAGAAAATGGTGATATTTTAATTACAGAGCGTTACACCGGTAAAATAAGGCTGGTGAGAGATAATAAGTTGCAATCGGAAGAGGTTGGCGTACTTACCGATTTTTATTCAGACGCATTTCGTGCGGGACTAATGGCGATTGTGATTCATCCAGATGACGAGGACGTTATCTATCTAACATACACAAAATCGATAGAGTACGAAGGAGAGCAGACGCAAACTGTTGCACTCTTACGGGGAGAATTAGTCGATAGTGTTTTGACAAAGGTTGAAGAGATTTTTGTTGCGGAGGGCTTGGATACCGCTATTGCTGGATCTGTCTTGTTGTTTGGCCCCGACAACAAACTATTTATGACCGTTGGAGGTGCGTATGCTTATGCTGCAACTGCTGACTATGCGCAAGATGGTGACGTGCATTATGGTAAATTATTACGGCTAAATGAAGACGGCTCTGCGCCGCGGGATAATCCCTTTGTTGAAAGTGGAGAGTTTCTTCCCGAAGTTTTCTCGATTGGCCATCGTAATCAACTCGGTTTAGCTCTGCACCCTGAGACGGGGGAGTTATGGGCCAGCGAGAACGGGCCTCAGGGTGGCGATGAAGTAAATATCATTGCACCAGGGAAAAACTATGGCTGGCCACTTGTTTCCTTTAGCAGGCAGTATAGAGGTGATTGGGTGTCTGACCTGACACGTAAGGAAGGGTTTGAGGCTCCGACTATTATCTGGTGGCCGTCGATTGCACCTGCGGGGATGACTTTTTACACTGGCAACCATTTTCCTGAGTGGCAAGGTAACTTATTCGTGGGCTCCTTAATCGAGGGTAGGATTCCTGGAACGGGCCATTTGGAGCGCATCGTTTTCAACAGCCGAGGGGAGGAGCTTCGCAGAGAATCCTTGTTTACTGGGCTGAGGCAACGTGTTCGCGATGTCCAGCAGGGGCCTGATGGTCACCTGTATTTTTTAACGGATGAAGAAGACGGTGCCTTGCTCCGCATTGAGCCCGTTTTCTGAAGAAGTATATGAGTTGACGCAAAATTATTTCGGAATAGATAGTTCGTCACGTCTCTGTATAAATTGACGAGTTTCAATTCCCATTCAATCCGCCTGCTGTGTTCAAGACTCCAAGTTGCTGCGCCTGTGCTGCCGATCCGTAGAGAGCCTCGACTGTCGCACAACGTTTACGACGTATACGACTCATGGTGGTTTTATCTTCCACACAGATAATCATTTGCCCCAAATTACGTCCTTCATTGTAAGTAGCCAGCTCAGCATCACTCATTCTCTCGAAATTGGGGATGCCATCATCAATAGCGCAGGAGTTCGCAGTCAGAACGATTACGGCAAAAAAAACACTGTTTTTATTGATTCTGGTGGTCATAGGAAAAGCCTAAAAGCCCTCTTTTAAGGTGACATTTTATAAGAAAAGGGATTAAATGTATAATCGCGTCAAATATTGACTGCTCAGAAAAGGGCTGTACCGTTAAAAAAGTCGACAATAAGGAGGAGACATGTCTACAAAAAAAAACTCATTGAGGACCGCAGTGCTTTGCGCTACGGCTGTGATGTTTGGTTGTGGCGAGATGCCAGTTGAAGTTTCAACAGAATCGAATCTTACTCAAGGTAACAGCATCACCGGGGAGGGAATGTCAAACCCGAATCCGTTAGTAACACAAAATTGGGGCGACCTACCCATGGGGAGGGAATGGGGTTCGACCGCTGGGATAGATATTGATCCGGTGGATGGAAATATAGTTGGTTATGAGCGCTGTGGCGCAGGTAATTTTGGGTCAGGTGTTCCAATAAACTGTGACACTAATCCAGTTAATCCTATTTTTAAGTTTGACCGAATGACAGGAGAGGTTTTAGCAAATTTCGGTGGAGGGCTTATGATGACGCCGCATGGAATTGATGTGGACGGTGAAGGTAATGTTTGGGTGACTGACTTCGCCGGAAATGCTGAGGGCACAAAAGGCCATCAAGTCCATAAATTCAGCTCTAATGGAGAGCTGTTAATGAGTTTAGGCCAGCCCGGTCAAACTGGGAGTGATGGAGCGCATTTTAACCAACCTAATGATGTTATTGTAGGTCCAGATGGAAGTATCTACGTGTCTGACGGTCATAATGGGCAGGGTATGATCAGTGACCAAGCTATGGAAGAGGGTCGTGCTAGAGGAGATACGGCACGCATCATGAAGTTTAACGCTGACGGGACTTTTGTTAAGCAGTGGGGACAGATAGGTGTTCGCCATGGAGAGTTTCGGACACCTCATGCTTTAGAATTTGACTCCCGTGGCAGGCTTTGGGTAGCTGATCGTGGAAATCATAGGATAGAAATCTTTGATCAAGAGGGAAATTATTTAGAATCGCGTTTTACCTACGGGCGGATCAGCGGGTTATTCATCACTGACGACGATATGGTTTATGCGATTGACTCAGAGTCAAGTCCAACAAACCATCCAGGGTGGAGGAATGGGGTTCGTGTTGGACATATAGACGAGGATATTACTCGAGCGATGATTCCTCCCTTTGAACGTGAGAATCGCGTATATCAAGGTACTGCTGGTGAGGGAGTTGCAGTTGATTCTGATGGAAATGTGTACGCAGCTGAAGGGCCCAATTCGCTCAGTCAAGCTGGCGGCGCTTTTACGAAGTATTCAGTACAGTAGCTAATATTTTTGCCACAAACTGTGGGAAGTAAAAGAAAAACCCAGAGCGGTGCTCTGGGTTTTTCTTTAGATGAGTGCCTCGTTTTTAACTGAGCGAAACAAATTTGAGACTTTGGAGCTAGTTAAGAGAAATTTATGGAATTTGAAACCCTGGTTCGAACTCGTCGTAGTGTGCGTGGCTATAAAAAGAAACCTGTTCCTCGAAAAGTTATCGAGGAAATCATCGAGGTTGCAAAAGGTGCTCCATCATCGATGAACACGCAGCCATGGCATTTATACGTCGTGACAGGTGAACCGCTCGATAAAATTAGGAGAGGTAACACGGAGAGAATGTTGGCCGGTGTAAAGCCGCAAAGAGATTTCCCGACTAAGGAGGCTTACGAAGGAATTCATCGTCAGAGACAGGTCGATATTGCAAAACAGTTGTTTGGTGCAATGGGAATTGAACGCGATGACAAGGAGAGACGGCAGGATTGGGTGATGAGGGGTTTTCGTCAGTTTGATGCGCCGGTATCTATTGTGCTTACGTACGAAAAGATCTTAGAGCCTGCAGCGATAGGTCAATTTGACTTAGGAGCGGTTTCTTATGGGATATGTCTCGCGGCATGGGAGCGAGGATTAGGAACCGTGATTAATGGTCAGGGAGTCATGCAGACGCCAGTCGTAAGAGAGCATGCGAACATTCCTGACAGTCAGAATATTTTGACTTGTATCGCTATGGGTTATCCTGACGACGAATTTTCAGCGAACAGAGTAAAATCTTTGCGCGCGGATCAGGAAGATTTTGTGAACTTCGTGGGTTTTGATTAAGATTTTTTTCAGTCAAGAGGAGATGGTTATCGTTTCAAAGCAGATTGTTAAGATGTTTTTGTTTATTACCTTCAGTTGTTTCCAAGTGAGTAGTGGAAATGAGGTGATATTGGGATGCGGTCCGTCTGGAATCCTTGGTAAAGAATTTTCGAGTAATGTAGATTCTGATTCTCGTTGTTTTGAGGTACGGATGTACACTGCAGCACCTGAAAATTCGGATGGCGTTGGGGGTATTGGAAATCTTCATCAACGGTTTAGGGAGCAAGAAGTCGCTATTTTTGAGAGGCTTGGGGCTGAAGTAGTTGCAATTTGGCAACGCTTGGACAACCCGAATACGCTTGTTTGGATGCTTGCATACATAGATGGAGAACATCGAGATAAAGTTTGGGATGAATTTAGATCTGATCCCGAGTGGTTGGCGTTGAAAAAAAAATACCCGGTCTCTTTGTCGGCAGAAGTCTATATGATGAGTGCGACTGATTATTCAAAGTTAAAATAATTTAGGCTTAGCCTCTAAAAAAAACAATGCTTCGACTTTTTTGAATCAGTTTTGGAGAAGTTATGAATAAAGTTCTTTCACGTCGCTCATTTTTGCGAAATTCTTCTGAGGTTTTTCACAAATCCTGCATCGTTTTGACAACGCCAATGATTCTTTCTGCTTGTAAAGAAGCCTCTAAGGATTATTCAGACTCACCAAACTTTAAGATCCTTTCGGTAAATGAGGGTAAAGAGTACGCAGCGATTGCCTCTCGGATTATTCCTTCAGACGAAAGTCCCGGAGCTAATGAAGCAGGCGTGGTTTTTTTCATGGATAATGTTTTAAGCGACGGTCGAGAGTTGGAGCATAACATTTTAAAAGAAGGTCTTAAAAATTTGCAAGCAATGGGTGTTGAGAATTTTGGTGCATCAGGATTCTATAGCCTTAATACAGATCAGCAAGATCAACTGCTTGAGGAAATTGAGGGAGCCGAATTCTTTGAAACCATGCGTTATTTAACCATTGCTGGCATGCTTTCCTTGCCTGAGTACCAAGGTAATAGAGATAATATCGGTTTCAAGATGCTCGGATACGAAAACCGTCATGCTTGGGCCTCGCCTTACGGATATTATGATACAGGTTATCCGTTGCTGGGTGATAAGTGATGGATACGGGAGTAAAATATTCGAACGATACTCAGGTCGACTTTGTAATCGTCGGTTCAGGGGCTGCGGGCGGGGTTATCGCTAAAGAATTGTCGACTGCTGGATTTTCAGTTGTAGTTTTGGAGCAAGGTCCCTATTTGAAAGCTAGCGATTTTAAGCATGACGAATGGGGTTACAAGCATAATGGGGACCTTGTATGGGGAAAACGAAAAGGACATCCCCAAACTTTCCGTAAGTCGATTGATGAAAAAGCGACCGAGAGAGAGGTGTGTTTTGGCTATGCCCACAATGTTGGTGGAAGTAGTGTGCATTTTTCAGGTAATTTTTGGCGCTTTCGGCCGATTGACTTTAACGAAGCAAGTGTTTTAGGTCCAATTTCAGGGACCACCTTCGCTGATTGGCCGATAACTTATGAAGACCTAGAGCCCTACTATACTAAGGTTGATTGGGAAGTGGGCGTATCGGGGCTTCAAGGTTCATGGGATCCACCTCGATCTAGGGATTACCCCTGCAAACCCATGCCTGCAAAGTCCGCGGGTGTTCTTCTTGAGAGAGCGGGAAAAGCTCTTGGATACAATCCTTATCCTGCTCCGGTAGCCATTTTGTCTGAGCCCCATAATGGGAGGCCCGGATGCATTCATTGCGGGTTTTGTAACGGTTTTGGCTGCGAAGTTGATGCTAAATCTTCATCAATGTCATCAATGATACCCTTAGCGCTTTCGTCTGGAAATTGCGAGCTGAGGACTTTTTGTACTGTATCTAGGATAAATTTAGATAAGGCAGATAATGCGGATGAGGTTGTCTATTGGGATAGGGCGGGCGTCGAGCATTCCCAAAAGGCTCGCGCGGTTGTGGTTTGCGCTAATGGGGCTGAGACTCCTCGGCTTATGCTTTTGTCTGAATCCTCGCGTTTTCCTGATGGATTAGCGAACTCAAGCGGAATGGTTGGTAAGAATCTTATGTTCAACGGGTGGTCTTCAGCTGAGGGGATTTTTGATCACCCTGTAAATGGCTTCAAGAGCATTCCGACCACTAGGGTTATACATGATTTTTACAGTATCGATTCAAGCTTTGGTTTTTATGGTGGCGGAGGTATTGATTCGCGTCATCCATCTGACGGCCTTCCGATGAGATCTGCCCTAGATTCGGGCAGGTTCGGAGGGCCGCGATGGGGAAGCGAATATAAAAGATTGGTCCGGGAAGAATTTACTCACACGGCTGCATTCCACGGGCACAGCACTTCTTTGCCGCTCGCATCAAATACGGTAACGCTGGATGATACATTAAAAGACAGATGGGGGAGATCAGCTCTTTGTTGCACTTATAAGGACCACCCTGATGACATTGCAACTGCGAAATTCTTTCAAGACAGGTCGGTTGAGTTACTTGAAGCGGCTGGAGCGAAGAAAATAAATAGAACGCCCGTTGTCGAGCAAGAGAGTAACGTGCATCTTTTGGGTACTTGTCGTATGGGAGATGACCCAGAAAATTCAGTCGTTGATCGATATAACCGTAGCCACGATGTCTCAAACTTATTTATGTGCGATGGCTCCAGTTTGGTGACCAGTGGGCGTGGCCAACCAACAATGACTATAATGGCTTTGGCATTTAGAACTGCCGATCATATTATTCAAGCGAGCAAGCGTAACGAAATATAACATTTGTTTGATGCCAAAATATTAATTAGTTTTGAAAAAAAGGGAATAGAAAGAGATGGTTCAAATACTTTTTAAAAGTCATTCTGGTGAGGAGCAATGGGTCGAGGGAAGCATTGGAAACTCATTAATGCAAGTTGCTGTAAGTAATGGTGTCACCGGTATTGATGCGGATTGCGGCGGATCATGTTCATGTGCGACCTGTCACGTTTTTGTTGAGCAAGATTGGCTTGAGAAATTAGAAAGTATCGATCCAAATGAAGACGCGATGCTTGGGCTAAGCCCCGACCGCAGTGATAACTCAAGGCTGTCATGTCAGATTCAGATAACGGAAGATTTAGACGGATTAGTCGTTAGCACTCCTGAATTTCAATTTTAGAATCTATTTTATTTGAACCTTTACATTAATGGATTATTCAAGAGATAAATAGGGCCTATGAGTGATCTACAAACTCAAAAATCTGCAAGTCGTTGGAGTATGGTTGGCAAAGATCCGTACGCTATGCCAATTGAGGAAATAGATTTAGCGCATCCGGGGATTTGGCAGAAAAATGAATATTTGCCGTTTTTAAAGAGACTGCGAGAGGAGTCTCCGGTTCACTACTGTGCCAAATCTGCGACTGGGCCTTATTGGTCAGTGATGAAATATAAAGACATCATGGAGGTTGATACGTCTCCAGATATTTATTCATCTGAACCAACTATTGCCATAGTAGATTCGTTTGAAGAATTTACTTTGCCTTCATTTATTGCGATGGACCCGCCGAAGCACGACCACCAGAGACGAGCAGTGCAAGGCGTAGTAGCTCCTCTTAATTTAAAAAATTTGGAATCAGTTATAAGAGAGCGAGCCGTTGCAATATTAGATGGCTTGCCATTGGGTGTGGAGTTTGATTGGGTTGAGAAAGTTTCTATTGAACTCACCACGCAAATGCTCGCAATTCTTTTTGATTTTCCTTTTGAGGACAGAAGAAAGTTGACCTATTGGTCTGATATTACAACCGCGATTCCGGGCGGCGGTATAGTTGAAACTCACGAGGAACGCTGGGACGCACTGCAAGACTGTTTAGCTACTTTTACAAAGTTGTGGAATGATCGTGTAAATGCTGAGCCAGGAAATGACTTGATCTCGATGCTTGCCCACGGAGCGGCGACAAAGAATATGCCGCCAATGGAATACCTAGGGAACCTGCTTTTACTTATTGTTGGTGGTAATGACACGACTCGCAATTCGATTACTGGTGGGGTGCTAGCTCTCGATCAATACCCGGACGAATACGAGAAGTTACGAGGAGATCTTTCGTTAATACCTAATATGGTTTCTGAGATTATTCGTTGGCAAACCCCGTTGGCTTACATGCGGCGTTCAGTCAAGGTTGATACGGTGCTGAATGGACAACATATAAAGAAGGGTGAAAAGGTTGTCATGTGGTACGCATCAGGAAATCAAGACGAAACGGTAATTGACGATCCGGAGCGATTAATCATTGATCGCCCTAATGCCCGTCGACATTTGGCTTTTGGTTTTGGTCTTCATCGTTGTATGGGTAATCGCCTTGCGGAGATGCAGTTGCGAGTCATGTGGGAGGAGATCATGGAGCGGTTCGGTAAGATTGAAGTTAAATCAGAACCGAAGCGAATATATTCTAGTTTTGTGAAGGGTTATTCTGAACTTAGGGTTATGCTGCACGCAAAGTGACGGTTCAGGCGTTGCTGGATTTTGTCGTCTGTGAACGTGGCTTATCACCGCAATCGTAAGCCCTCTAGTTCCGCATCTTTAGCGACCTATTAGTTCAGATGAGCTAAATGGGTAGGAGGTGGCATGAGTTGGCAGAGGGAAATCGAGGAATTAGAGAAACGTAAACGATTAGCAGCTGAAATGGGTGGTGCTGAACGGGTTCAGCGTCATCATGATAATGGACGCTACACCGTTAGAGAACGAATTTCTGCCCTGGTAGATGCTGAATCATTCCACGAAATCGGTGCGTTGGCTGGAAAGGCCTCCTATGACTCGGAAGGACAGTTGGAGCATTTTCTCCCTTCGAACTTTGTTTTTGGCACTGCCGATATTCGCGGACGCAGAGTCGTTATTGGTGGGGATGATTTCACTGTTCGCGGCGGAGCTGCTGATGCGAAGGTGGGTGATAAGTCGGGCTTTGGTGAGAGATATGCCCTTGATATGCGCCTTCCTCTTGTACGTCTAGTTGATGGCAGCGGTGGCGGGGGAAGCGTCAAAACGCTTGAAATGGCAGGGCATTCATATGTTCCTGCATTAACTGGGTTTGAAACCACGATGAAACTGATGGGGGAAGTACCTGTCGTCTGCGCCTGCATGGGTTCCGTGGCCGGTTTGGGCGCGGTGAGAACTACCATTTCACATTTCTCTATTATGATTAAAGATACCAGCCAGTTGTTTGTGGCAGGACCGCCCGTTGTTGAGCGTGGTTTTGGCAAATCGGTCGACAAAAATACTTTGGGTGGTTCGCATATACATGCGCATATCAGTGGTGCCGTTGACAACGAGGTGGCGTCTGAAGAAGAGGCTTTTAAAGCAATTGGCGATTTTTTAGCCTTTTTGCCTAGCAGCGTTTATGAGTTGCCGCCAGTTGTCACAACTGAAGACCCTGTCGACCGAGAGGACGAGGCATTACTCTCTGTGATTCCTCGTGACAGGCGTGAGATGTATGAAGTCCGTGAAATTGTTACTTCGATAGTGGATAGTGAGTCATTTTTTGAAATCAACCCTGATTACGGTCGTTCTTTGGTGATAGGCTTTGCAAGACTTGCTGGACATCCGGTAGGTATTATGGCGAATGACACGCATTTTTTCGGTGGCGCGGTAGACGCGAGTGCTGCAGAAAAAATGATGCGATTTGTTGATCTTTGCGACACCTTTCATATACCGATGGTCAATCTTGTTGATAATCCCGGTTTTCTAATTGGTGTTGGTGCTGAACAAGCGGGTACAGTTCGGCTTGGGAGCAGAGCGTTGATGGCTTGTTATCAGGCATCAATACCCTGGGTGTCTGTTATTGTGAGACGTTGTTACGGCGTTGCGGGGGCTGGGCATTCTAATTCTGATGGCTTGAATCTTCGATACGCATGGCCCTCGGCAGATTGGGGATCGCTGCCGATAGAGGGGGGGGTTCAAGCGGCCTATCGCCGAGAGATCGAGTCATCTCAAAATCCCGTAAAAAAGCGTAAGGAATTGGAAGACAGACTTGAGCAATATCGTTCGCCGTTTCGAACTGCCGAGGCTTTTGGTATTGAGGAAATCATTGATCCTCGCACAACCCGTCCGTTACTTTGCGATTGGGTAAAGCTCGCTTATCGCTTACTTCCCTCGCAATTGGGGCCTAAAGCACGTTCAGCTAGACCGTAGGATATGGTAAAAAGTTCGAAATCTTTCTCGCTTGGCGTGATCGTGTATAAGTGCTTTAATCGCGATTATAGAATTTAAGACTATAGGTAAAGCTATGACTGAATCTGCTGTTTCTTCCACCCCGCCCACTAAACGGACAATGTCAGAAACAGCAAAAGCCTATAGTAAACCGAGCTACCGGTATTTAGTGCTTGGCGTTCTGACCCTCGTCTATGTCTCCAATTTTGTCGACCGACAAGTTATCAATGTCCTTGCAAAGTTCATCATCGAAGATTTAGGCCTCACAGATGGGCAGTTCGGTATGCTGTCGGGATTAGCTTTTGCGTTGATATATACGTGTCTTGGAATTCCCATAGCCCGTATTGCTGACTTGAGCAATAGGCGTAATGTGATTGCCGTTTCTGTTGCGATTTGGAGTTTAATGACGGTGGCGTGCGGTTATGCCCAAAATTTTGGTCAGTTGTTTCTCGCGCGATTTGGAGTGGGGATTGGTGAGGCTGGTGGATCGCCTCCGTCTCATTCTATTGTTTCTGATATTTTTCCAGCGGAGCAACGTGCGACTGCGTTATCGATTTACTCATTTGGGGTTTACGGAGGAATCTTAGTTGGAACAGTTGGTGGCGCTTATTTGGTTGAATATTTCGACTGGCGAACAGCTTTTGTTGTAGTTGGGCTTCCAGGGTTGCTCCTCGCATTAGTTGTGCGTGTCATGGTTCGGGAGCCCGAAAGAGGAATGGCAGAAGCGCGAAAAGATTCCGCGCCACCGGGTTTTTTTCGGGTCTTTTCTTATCTGTGGGAACGGAAATCGTTTCGACACCTTGCTTTTGCATGTGGACTGCATGCTTTTGTGACATATGGAATGGGTAATTTCATGCCCCTTTTTCTCGGTCGAATCCATGGGATGGAGATACTCGATATAGGCTGGTACTACGGTCTCATAGCGGGCATTGCAGGTCTCGCCGGAACGTTCGTTGGCGGCTGGGTTGCTGATAGGATGGCTAATGAGAAAAATGATAAGGTTTGGTATATCTGGATACCTTTATTCTCTACCTTTGTAGCTATACCCTTTGCTTTAATTACGTTTTTGGTAATGCCAACAGGATTATCAGCGGTTTTTTCCTATTTTGTTCCCTGTTTTTTTGGAGGGCTGTATCTTGGTCCTTGCATAGCGGCTACGCACTTTCTTGTCGGAATCCGAATGCGTGCAATGGCATCTGCAATATTGTTTTTCGTACTTAATCTCATCGGCTTAGGACTCGGCCCTATGGCGACAGGATTAGTCAGCGATGCGTTGACCCCTACTTTTGGTGATAATGCCTTGCGTTGGGCTATGTCGGTAACTGTTTTGTTTAACTGCTGGTGTGGTTTCCATTATTACTGCTGCTCTAAGACAATTCGTGAGGATATTGGTCGAGCGATTAGCTAGAAAAATTTCCTGGTCAACATTGCTCCGTTTTGAATCGAATTTTTTCTGGATTGAGAATAGCTCGTTGGTTCTCGGTCCGTTTTGTAAAACCGATGCTGTCAAAATATTCGAGTATTTCAACGCAAAGATTGCGACCGATGCCCGTATGATCGCGGAATTGAATTACTGAGAAACCAGTTTCGGGATTTCGTGACGCGATCTCGATGGTACTTTCTGCGATTTTAGATAAAGCAATTGGAAGGTAGTGACGGTTTTTGGCCACTCTTATTAGTTCTTTTTCTTTTTCACATTCTTTCATAATGGATTCAATACTACCAAGTGGCATCTTTAAAGCCTCGGCAACTTCACGAGTTCGGGGCGGGATTTTTTGACTTTTTAGCAGTAGGGGCTTAATAGTTTGATCGAATTTAAGAAGTGCCGGATTACGAATTGTTTCGTGTCCTGTTATTTTTGTTAATCCGCTTGTAATCTGAATGGAACCTTCGCTGGCTATCTTGGAAATCAAGTTTGACCAAAAACTGACTGTAAACTTAACGGGAAAATTGGTCGATAAGCTTGTTATCTTTAGCCCATTTTCTGAAGGGTTTTCTTTATGATGTTGAGCGATGCGTTCTTCAACCCATGTTTTATAATCATCATATTTCTCTCGATCCAATAGAAATTCCCCTAAGTTTTTATCCTCTATTGTTGTGAAAGAATTAGGAGGTGCTAATGCTTGGCGTACTAAGCTTTTAAAACCGAGAAGTGTTAAATTTCGATTTTCAACAAACTTTTTAACATGGAGACCCGTGGGCTCTTCGTTAATAAGGCCCCGCAATGCGTCTGCGTCATTAAGTTGATTTATTCCAAGAACTTTTAGCCTTTGAGGGCTTGCTCGATTTCGTCGTGGAACCGAGATATCGATTACCCGGCCTCCGGCGAGAGTTTTCGTTGCTGATGGGTCTCGCAGAATTAATCTGTCGCCGTGATGTATGGAAAGAGGTTCATTGTAGGAGATTTGATATAAATTAGCGCCTAGGTGTCTGACCCTTGCTATTCTATGAGACGCGCCAAGATAAAGATGGTATTGATGATTTGTTCCAATATTTAAAGTGTTAAATTTGGACATTGTCAAGCTGGCATCAAATCGATCAAGGTGCTGAAGACCTTTGTTTTTAGCCGCGAATAAATAATCGCCTCTTTTTATATCAGTATGATGTACATTAACGAGTAAGGCGGCTCTTTGATTAATATGTGCCTGGGAGATATCGATTGAGTCGAGTCTAATTCCGCGAATTTTAATAATTTTGTCAGAGTTGCTGAGGGCTAGATTGTCGTCCTTCTTTATGATGCCAGAGATCACGCTGCCAGTTACCACAGTACCTAATCCTTTGATAACGAAACTTCTATCGACGAGAAATCGACTGTTTTTCCGTTCGGTGTCCGAGCCGAGCTTCTTATTATGTTTTTTAAACAAATTATTAAGGTGCTGCCTTAGTTCGACAATTCCTTGCTTGGTTATACAAGATACGAGGAAAGTTCCGCTATTCTTTAGTCCGGTAGTTCCTAGCAAGTTCTCGATTTGGTAAGTGACTTCCTTGATTCGCGCAGAGTCAACGCGGTCAACTTTTGTTATTACCACTACCGCTAATTTTATATTAAGTAGATCAAGAATTTCGATATGTTCTCGAGTCTGTGGCATTATGCCGTCATCTGCGGCAACGGCGATCACACAGCCTTCTACTGATCCCACCCCTGAAATCATGTTGCTTACAAAGCTGTGGTGTCCTGGGACATCAACAAAGCCTAGAACAAAGTCGTTGTTATCCGACTCTAGGTAAGCAAAACCAGGTACGATAGTTAGGCCACGAGCTTTTTCCTCAGCTAATGTGTCAGTTTCAACTCCGGTTAATAGCCTAATAAGCGAGGTCTTGCCATGATCTACATGACCCGCTGTCGCAAGGATTAGGGTTCGGCGATTTTTAACTTGCATTGTTTGCATGTTTTGAAGTGTTCGAAGAGTGCATAAAATATTGGTTAAGAGTTAAGTCGCTTTGCAGAACATCTCTTTAGGCGCGTTTCCTATTTATTTATTGATGCGCTGACTTACAAAAATAAGAGTCACCATACCAGTAAGAATTGAGGCTGCTAGGACAGTGCCCAAATTAAGAGGGTTGCCTAGATTGACTATGCTGTAACCGAGTGCTCCAGAAAGCAGGGCGTAATAACAAAACGCGGGGAGGGTTTTGCGTATAACAGAACCCTCACGTCCAGTGAGACCCACAACAGCAGAAGCTGCAACCACATTATGCACGCATATTATATTGCCCGAGGCACCTCCAACCGCTTGCAATGCTACTATCCAAAGCGGATCTGCCGCGATTCTTTCGGCTACTCCAAATTGGAATAGCGAAAACATCATATTGCTGACGGTATTGCTTCCTGCAACAAACGCCCCCGTTCCACCAATAAATGTCGCGAAGAGTGGCCAAGTGTTACCTGCTAAATCTGCCACGCCCTCAGCGAGAGCAAGGGGCATTTGCGGATGTCCGCTTGCTCCGCCGCTTGAATTGATAAATACCTGTACCATTGGAACTGTGAAAAGAAGAGCCATGGAAGCCGGTAAAAGTGTTTTTAAGGAGGTGTTCAGAGCTTTCTTACAGTTTTCAGCAGAAAGATTGTGCATTGCAAATGTACAAATCGACGCAAAAATAAAGATAGTACCCGGAGACCAGAGCGGCTGAAAAGAGGCGCTAACGCTACTTCCGAAAATATTTGGCCAAACCCAAGTAATAATTGGGTGCGCGTTTCTCAGCAGTGGCTCAAGAGAAAATGTTGGGAGGCGTGTTATTACCAATAAACCGGTTATGAGCAGATAGGGCAGCCAAGCGCGGATCAGGGACATTTTAGAGTTGTTTGATTCCGAATCATCATTTTGTAATGCTACCGCACCTGTCCACTCGGGATCCCATTTATCACGAGCATTAAATTGCCAAATTTTTTCGGTAGGTGGCATAAATAAACCACGCTTCGCAGCGCTGATAACAATTAGTAGACCGGTGAGGCCGCCAAGGAGAGATGGAAATTCAGGGCCTAAGAATGCAGCTACTAAAAGATAGGGAATCGTCATAGCCAATGCCGAAAAAACAGCGAACCTCCAGACCTCAAAGCCTTCAGCAAACGATTTGTTGACACCGAAAAAGCGCGTCATAGTGCCTACTACAATGAGTGGAATAAATGTGCCGGTGAGGGAATGTAAAATAGCAACTCTGAATCCAATTTCACGTAACATCTGGTCAAGGCCATCGAATCCGACGCTTTCGGCAAAGCTTCCCATATTAAGGTCTGCCGACAAGCCATTTCCAACGCCAACCAAAATAGGTGTTCCCATCGCACCAAAAGATACTGGAGTGCTTTGTATAATCATACCGGCGACAACGGCAGCCATTGCTGGAAAACCCAGTCCAACCATGAGCGGTACAGCAACCGCAGCTGGAGTGCCAAAACCAGCTGCTCCCTCGATAAACGAGCCAAATAGCCACGCAATTATAATAACTTGTATCCGACGGTCTGGGCTTATATCCGAGAAACCTGTGCGGATACTATGAAGAGCACCTGATTCTTTAAGAGTGTTCAAGAGTAGTATGGCACCAAAAATTATGTAAATAAGAGTTGACGCGATAATCAAGCCATTAACACTTGCTGCAGCGACTTGAACAATGGGAACTTGCCAAAGAAAAATCGCTAAGCACGCGACTATTAAATAAGAAATCGGCATTGCCTTACTGGCCGGCCAGCGCAAAACGACGAGCAAAAGTGCTACTGATATTATTGGTAAAAGGGAAATCAGAGCTAGCAAACCAGTACCCATATCGCGCGACCCTCGCAGACAGTTTGTCTAAGAAGATACCAGATAAAGAAGCCAAGTGAAGCCTTTAATTTTCGTGAATAGGAGAACTTTCGCCGAAATATTAGCAGAACTTGCTACTTCGACCCCAGACCGTCAGCACGCAGTTTTGCTTGCGCGGCGGCTAGTCGCGCAATTGGAACTCGTGGGGGTGAGCAGCTAACATAATTGAGTCCCGTTCTGTGACAGAAATCTATGGAGTTAGGATCTCCTGCATGTTCGCCACAGATGCCCAGCTTAATATTGGGTTTTGAACTACAGCCACGCTCCACGGCTAGCTCTATAAGTTTGCCAACACCTGTTTGATCGAGGCTGGCAAATGGGTTTTGGTTATAAATCTCTTTGCGCTGATACTCATCGTAAAAAAGACCCATATCATCTCGACTTAGTCCAAGCGTTGTTTGTGTTAAGTCATTTGTGCCAAAACTAAAAAAATCAGCTTCCAGTGCAATTTCATCTGCAGTTATTGCCGCCCGTGGAACTTCTATCATGGTGCCGACCAGGTAGTTAATTTTTACCTTATTTTTCTTCATAACTTGATCTGCAACTCTGTGAACTATGTCGAGCTGATCTTTTAGCTCGGCTTGGAAACCCACCAGTGGGATCATTATTTCAGCATTTACCTTTATGCCACGCTTGCTCTTCATTACTTGGGCGGCTGCCTCAAAAATAGCACGGGCCTGCATTTCTGTGATTTCTGGATATATTATTCCTAAGCGACAACCACGGCATCCAAGCATTGGATTCTCTTCATGTAGCGCCTTTATTCGATCTATTACAAAATCGAATGGCACATCCAAATTCTCTGCAAGTTGACGACGTACAGCGTCATCGTTAGGTAAAAACTCGTGCAAAGGTGGGTCCAGTAGTCGGATAGTAACTGGCCGGCCTGCCATCTCGCGAAACAAACCAATAAAGTCTTTTTTCTGGAATGGAAGAAGTTTTTTTAGCGCAGAGCGACGCTGTACCTCATCTGCTGCCAGAATCATTTGGCGCATAAGGTCAATACGGTCTCCATCAAAGAACATGTGCTCTGTTCTGCACAGACCGATTCCCTCAGCTCCGTATGCTACGGCTTGTTTAGCGGAGTTTGGGGTGTCGGCGTTTGTTCGAATTTTTAATTTTCGATGTTTGTCTGACCATTTCATAACTGTTTCGAAGAGCTCATAGGTATAGTTTCGGCGGGCCTTTGATTTTCCTTCTAAAACCTTTTTTACCTCAGAATCAGCACTTTCTATCATTCCCCGATAAATATTTCCGGTGCTACCGTCGATAGAAATATAGTCACCTTCTTTGAGTTTTCGATTACCAGCTATGAGAATTTTCTTTTCGTAGTTAACAGTGATTTCAGACGCTCCACAAACACAGACTTTCCCTAATTGCCTAGCAACGAGGGCTGCATGAGAAGAAACTCCACCGCGAGAGGTTAGAATTCCCTGTGAATGAAGCATTCCCTTCAAGTCGTCAGGAGAGGTTTCTGTGCGACAAAGAATTACCTTATTCCCTTTGCGAGTTTGTCGCTCAGCAGCCTTGGAACTAAATACGATTCTCCCTGTAGCCGCTCCCGGTCCGGCTGGAAGACCGCGGCCTATTAACGGAGCGACCTTTAGCGCTTTTGGATCAAATATGGGAACAAGTAAAGTGTCGATTGATTCTGCTGGGATCTTTAGTAGGGCCGTCTGTTGTGAAATTAATTTTTCTTTCTGCATTTCTACAGCGATTCGTACTGCTGCCAGTCCCGTGCGCTTTCCATTGCGAGTTTGAAGAATAAAAAGAGTCCCTTTTTCAATAGTAAATTCAAAATCCTGCATGTCTTTGAAATGCTTTTCTAGTTTTAGACGAACCTTTTCAAGATCTTTGAAGTTTTTTGGCATTGCTTTTGCTAGTTCAGAAATCGAGTTTGGCGTCCGTACACCCGCAACAACGTCCTCTCCCTGTGCGTTTATCAGGTACTCGCCATAAAATAACTTCTCGCCGTTTGCGGGGTCGCGAGTAAAAGCGACCCCTGTAGCGCTGTCATTACCTGCATTTCCAAAAACCATGGCTTGAATGTTAACCGCGGTTCCCCATTCCGTCGGAATATTGTATTGCTGGCGATACAAAATGGCTCGCTTGTTCCGCCAAGAACCAAAGACCGCGCTAATGGCGCCCCAAAGTTGTTCCATCACATCTTGGGGGAAAGCTTTTTTGGTCCGGTTTTGTATTAGTTCTTTATATTTCTTTACAAGGTCTTGGAGATTTTCTGTTGATAGATCACTATCGGATTTCAATTTCAGATCTTTCTTCATAATGTCTAAAATACAACTAAATGGATCTGAATCCTCCTCCGATTTCGCGTGAACTCCCATTACCACATCACCGTACATTTGGATAAAACGCCGGTAGCAATCCCAAGCAAAGCGTGAATTTGCGCTGTTTGTTGCAAGTCCCTCTACTGTTTCATCATTGAGCCCAAGGTTGAGAATTGTATCCATCATTCCGGGCATAGAATCCCTTGCCCCGGAGCGGACTGAGACGAGGAGGGGGTTTTTCCGGTCACCAAATCGCTTGCCGAGTTGGGATTCTATCTCCTTTATAGCGGCCGACGTTGAGTGAGCCAGTGAGTCAGGGTACCGACGACGGTTGTCATAGTAGTAACTGCAGACTTCCGTACTAATGGTAAATCCCGGTGGTACGGGAAGTCCTATTGCGGCCATCTCAGCGAGATTTGCACCTTTACCTCCCAGCAATTCTCGCATTTGAGCGTTGCCCTCTGTGTTTCGGCCGAAAGCAAAGACATATTTGTTTTTATTAATGGAAGTAGTCTTGTACTTTGTCATTTTCTTTTGCGAGTGGTGTCTGCTAGAGGGCTTGTTATTAGTACTAGTATCTTTTTGTCGACTCATATTTTTCGATTCGCCTTAAAATTTTCAACAGTGCTTTTGCCGCGATTTTTTGCTTAGCATTGGGTTGAGATCAGTTTCTCTGAGATGTGTCGCTTTCAATTATAACCGAAAAGCACCGAAATTTTGACGTGATTATTTGATCAGCTGCTGGTGTTTTTCGAAATTCGTCATCGTCGATCGATCGAGCAGAATAAAGCAACGTTTACTTAAAATCTAGGTGGTAAGCCTGCTTCTAAGTAAATTTTATTAGGCAAAACGTTAAAGCGACTTGCCTAACCTAAGCAGATTTGTTGGTTATTCATTTTCATGTCGAACGATTAAGTTGATCTCGCCGTCCTCATCGGTCTTTACGGTGATGTTGATCGGTCGGCAGCAAACTTGGCAATCTTCAATATAATCCTGATTCTCCAACATGGCCTCGACTAAAAGGTCAATATTTTCGCCGCAATATGGGCAGGATGCTGGTATGAGGTTTATCAATCCTTGACCTCCGTAATAAGTTTGGTTTTACAAATTGCTGCATTTAGGTTTTCTATTACGAGTTGTCCCATTGCCTTTCGAGTCTCAACAGTTGCACTGCCAATATGGGGTAGCAGAACGACATTTGATAGTGTTGTTAATTTCTGATTGACTTCGGGTTCTCGTTCATAAACATCCAAGCCAGCCGAGCCAAGATCTCCATTAGCGAGAGCCTCAGCAAGAGCTTCCTCGTCAACGCAGCTCCCACGGCCTACGTTAATGAAAGTTCCTAATGGCCCAATTTTCTTAAAAATGTTTTTGCTAATTAGACCCCTTGTTACATCACCTCCCGGAAGCATACAAAGGAAAAAATCAGAGGCCGTTGCCAGAGCTTCGAGACTCGGATGATAGGTATAGGGAAGGTTGACCTTTGAACGGTTATGGTATTCGATGTTAAGTTTAAATGCTTCAGCTCTTCGCGCAATCGCTTTACCAATCCTTCCGAGCCCAGCAATACCAAGTGTTTTGCCAGCCAATCCAGATCCAAAGGGGAAAGAGCTCTTCTGCCAAGATCCCATTTTTACAAATTTATCGGCATTTACTAAGTTTCGAGATGTTGATATCAAGAGGCCCATGGCTAGATCTGCGACCGCGTCGGTAAGCACATCGGGAGTATTTGTAACTCGAATGCCTCGACTTCGGACGGTTACTAAATCAATTCCGTCAATTCCTACGCCAAAGCAGGCAATTAACTCTAGTGATCTTAAGGTGTATATGAAAGGGTCCGTATCCCAAGAGGCGGTGGCTACAAGTCTGCATTGGCCTTCGAGCCTCTTGATCAATAACTTTTTTTCAATATTTGTTAGCTTCCAAAGGTGATGTGTTTGATATTGTTGATCAAGCTGCTCGATAGTATCTTCGTGAAATTTATTTGCGATAAGCAAGTGATGACGTTTCAGCATAGCAAGCCCTGAGGGAACATTAGGTAAGTAGACTTTTATCGTTCTTTGTAACTTTCTTTTAACTGCAATGTGCAATCAGAATCCCGTTATCTGATTTTTCAAAAGAGACTCCGGTCCTCTATTTTGCTATCCTAACGCTAACTGGTGCGATTTTTATGTCTAACGTCAATAAAAGTATTTCTTTTTACAATTTAATTCCTTCTCTCGATAAATTGATGAGAGAAGATATTTTGGTTATGTGCGCCGAAAAATTTGGACACCAGAGTATAAAACTTATTGCACAAGAAATTCTAGGTGATTTTCGCGGCAAGATATCAGCGTCCGATCTTGAAACTATATCGATGTTGGAATCAGAAAATGCGATTTCTGATATCGCCAAGGAGATATGTGCTCGCGCTACACATGCCTTGAAGAGTCCGATTACGCCCGTTTTTAATCTGACCGGGACTGTGATACACACAAATTTAGGTCGCGCAGCTCTAGCTTCATCTGCTGTTATTGCTATGACGCAAGCAGCTGAGCAAACAACAAATCTTGAATATGATCTTGAAACAGGTAAACGGGGCGATAGAGATACCGTTATAGAAGGGCTATTGTGTGATTTGACTGGTGCTGAAGCTGCGACGATTGTAAATAATAATGCTGCAGCTGTACTTCTGACACTTAATAGCTTGGCGCGAGAAAAAAAGGTAGTTATATCCCGTGGCGAGCTTGTCGAAATCGGTGGAGCTTTTAGAATTCCTGAAGTAATGACTACTGCAGGTTGCAGTCTTTTTGAGGTTGGGACTACCAATCGTACGCATTTAGATGATTATGCGTCGGCGTTGGAATCAGACGAAATTGCTTTATTAATGAAGGTGCACTCTAGTAATTACGAAATTAAGGGATTTACAAGTTCTGTGTCTGAACGAGAACTAGCTTCCCTCGCTCGGCAAAAAAACGTTCCTCTCGCGACCGACTTGGGCAGTGGCTCATTAGTAAATTTAAGTCGATATGGTTTGCCATCTGAGCCTACCGTAAAGGATATTATTGCGGATGGAGCGAACATCGTCACTTTTAGTGGAGATAAATTACTCGGTGGTCCGCAGGTTGGGATTATTGTTGGAAGTAAGAAATTAATCGGACAAATCAAATCTAACCCGCTCAAGCGGGCTTTGCGAGTTGATAAGACTATTCTTGCGGCACTACTTGGGACTTTGAGGTTGTATCAAGATCCTGGAAGTTTGAATCTTCGGTTGCCGATTCTAAGAAATTTGACTCGGGGTGCCGATGACATATTAGCTATAGCTCGCGAAATAGTTCCTAAATTCGAAACTCTCCTTAGTGGTATTGCGACCGTAACGATAGAGGACTGTATGAGTCAGATAGGAAGTGGAGCTCTACCATTAGATGTAATGCCAAGTTCAAGTTTGGTTATGACTCCTGTTGCTGATAAGGGGCAGAGCGACGCAACTCTCCAAAAGCTAGCAAAGTCGTTTCGCTGTTTGCCAAAGCCGATCATTGGTCGTATTTCTGATGGGCGCCTTTTCTTTGATTTAAGGTGCTTGTGGGACAAGGATGAGCTACTAGCGCAGCTGGATTTTTTTAAGTAACGGCTGATTTACGCCGCTGCTTCGGGTTTCGTTCCTACTGATAATTTCATGCTTGTTGTAAAGAAGTATAAAGATGCTAGCGCGGCAAAGAGCATGACAAATAAAAGTGGATATGCGGTGCCGTTGAATAATATCGAAACTAATTGCGCGAATAGCGCTGAAAAAGCCATTTGTAAGAACCCTGTGAGTCCTGAAGCTGTCCCCGCGAGATGAGGAAATTCATTGATCGCTGAGGCTTGAGCATTCGGTAATGTGACTCCATTTCCAAATATCGTTAGAGCGATTGGAGCAAATAAGATGAGCGGATGCTTAATCCCAGAAAGTTGTAACCCAATAGCAATTAAAATTCCGAAAATACTTACAGAAACGCCGAACTTTATCATTTCTTGTACGCCATATTTTCTCCCAAATCGACGTGCTACTTCGTTTCCAAGTATAAATCCCGAAGTTACTATTATGAAGTAGTAGCCATATTCCGTTGAAGGGCGTTCAAATGCAGAGATCATTATTTCCGGTGCCCCTGCAATAAAGCTGAAAAAGACCACTGATACAAAAGCTACACATAAGCTATATCCGCGAAAAGCGGGTGAGTGCATGAGAGAAGAAAAGTTTCTTAAAAGCGGACGGATTCCGGAAAACTTTTGTGGTTCTTTCAGCGTCTCATTCAGCCAGAAACGCGATAGGAGCATTACTAAAATGCTGAAACAGGCTACCACAATAAATACGGATTTCCATCCAAAGCGAGCAGTAAGCTCACCTCCCAATGCCGGCGAAAGCATAGGAAGCACGACCATAATCATAACTAAAGTTGCGATAACTCGCGCAGCATCATCGGCGCCATAGACATCGCGAATTATCGCGCGCGCAAGCACAAGCCCTGCTGCGCCACCGAATGACTGAATAATTCGGGCCAGTATAAGCAGCTCAATCGAAGGAGCAAAATAACACAATGCTGAGCCGAATATCGTAATCGCCAGGCCAAGGAGTAAAACAGGTTTGCGTCCAAATTGGTCAGCTAACGGCCCGTAAAAAAGTGTACCAAAAGCAATTGATAACATTGACAGACTGAGGGTAAGTTGAGCGATTTCTGCGGAGACTTGAAAGTATTCTTTTATGATCGGAATGGCTGGGAGAAGTATTTGCATTCCAATCGGCCCAAGAGCTGAAGCGACGGCCAGCAATATAAGTATTTTTCTTGTAAACAAAACTGTAGACCCCGAAATTGAGCTAACTTTTGCGTGCTAGCGACGTATTAGGCTGAAAAATTTTGGCCATTTTTTGAAGGAAGAAACACTGTCTTTTAGATTTAGTTGAGCACGATGAATTATACAGATAAGTTTTCAGAGATTGAAAACCGTACGTTATCGATAAGCCTGGTTTTGTTGATGGTTGCGGCGGCTAAGATGATAATCTCAGAATCGTCTTTGGCAAGAGGCTTTAAATCAAGCGCGTTTCTGATAGCAAAGTAATCAACAGTAAAGTCAGTATTCGCCAGCAGTTCAGAGCCTCTTTTTTCAATTTCACAATAATTTCTGTTTCCTTCTAAAATCTCCCCAGAGAGTTTTTTGAGGGTCTGAAATAAGAGTGGGGCACTTTTAATTTCAACTTCCGTGAGATATTTATTCCTTGAGCTAAGTGCAAGTCCGTTATTTTCTCGAAAAATTTCAATCCCAACAATTTCTACCCCTAGCTCCAGGTCAAGGTTAAGTTTCTTCACTACTAAAAATTGTTGATAGTCCTTTAGACCGAAGTAAG